>ENA-OWOD01000012-OWOD01000012.1-gut-metagenome-genome-assembly--contig:-NODE-12-length-164985-cov-5.545704_pt1 | contig 164985 bp, 153 predicted proteins | sample MGYA00248256_ERZ651792 | MGnify/ENA primary metagenome ERZ651792 (study PRJEB26908, sample SAMEA4031714) | gut metagenome | biome: gut; feature: normal infant; material: stool | place: China | collected...
ATTACGCGTTTCTTTCTGGAAGAGATGTCGTATGCCGACATTGTGGAACAAACCGGATTTACTCTGAACAATGTGAAGAGCTATATCCAAAATGGAAAACGGAATTTAAAGATTTGCATTAAAAATCAGCTTAAGGGATGAAACTATCGGATTACATACGGGGATTCCGCAAGGGGAAAGAAGCACATCGATTGGAGAAAGAAGCGATGCGTGATCCTTTTTTGGCCGATGCGTTGGAAGGGTATAGCCGGGTGGAGAGTGGAGCCGATGAGCAAATAGAGTTGTTGCGTCGCCGGGTGAATATGCGCGTAACGCAAAAACGCAGGCATACCATTGTCTGGAGTGTGGCTGCCAGCCTTCTGATCGGAGTTTGTATCGGTTCTTATTTCCTGCTTCAGGAGAATACTTTACCGGATGAAGCACGGATAGCGATGGAAGAAGTATCTCAGTTGGAACCTTTGTCTGTACAAAAGGAAGAAAAGAAAGAGGATTTGGTGGCGACGGTGAGAAAAGATTCCGCAACTATTCAGAAGGGATTGATAACCGGGAATAGAGAGAAAAAAGTTGTTGTATCTCCCCACACAGAGGTGCCTCAGGCCATGACACAGGAATGGATCGATGAGGCATTGGAAACCACTATTGCCGAAGAACCTTTGGCTGCTACCACAAGTTCGGCTATGAAATCTATTCCGGCTAATGACAGCAGCCTTACTGCTCAGGTAGCGGTTGGGGGTAAAGTACATGGCAGAGTGACAGACTCCAGCGGTTATCCTATTGTCGGTGCTACCGTTAAGCTGAAAGGGACTAATCAGGGAACTATCTCCGACGTAAATGGTAATTTTGTATTGAAGACAGGTGGAAATCGGGAACTTGCAGTCGATTATATTGGTTATGAATCCGTTACACTTCCGGCTGATACGACTAAAAGCTTATTAATAGCGATGAACGAAGATCAAGCTACGCTTGATGAGGTGGTAGTGGTAGGGTATGGTTCGCAGTCGAAAGGGAGTATAACGGGAGCTGTAGCGAGTCTGAAAATGTCCGGTACTCCCCAACCTACCATAGGTAGAAAGGCATTTCGGAAGTATCTGAAAGAGAGTCTGGTTCATCCGTCTGATAAAGACTGTGCGCGTGCCAAGGGAAAAGTTATTCTTACTTTTCGGGTAGATAAGGAAGGACGTCCACAAGACATTACTGTTAAAAAGGGACTTTGTGCTTCGGCTGATGAGGAAGCCATTCGCTTGATCGAGGAAGGACCTGACTGGACAATGGGTGAGGAACCGGTAGAAATCAGTATCCGTTTTTGATTAATGAAAAATCCCGCCTAAGTCATGTGACCTAAGCGGGATTTTTTCTGCACGGGAGGAGAGGCTCGAACTTTCTTTCTACTCTCTCAATACTTTATAACTGTTGATAATCAAAAAGATACGTACTTCGATTAATACTCGTTTTGTTATTGGATGTCCCGATTTTGTCCCTGCGAAATTGAATTAATATGTTTATTATTAGAATATTATATTCAATATCTTTTATTGTGAGCTTAGTCATTGATCTGTTTCAGCAGAATTTGGATAGTTCTTTCCTTCTCTTCAAGCAGTTGCTTCAAGTGCGATAATTCTCTCTGGCATTCACTCAATGCAATATCTCCAGATACATTATTTCCATTACCATTGACATGATGTCCCACATTCATAGATATATCATTAATCTCCCTGTCATAAAAATAATCCATAGAAACCTTGAAATAATCTGCAATCTTTTCCAGTTTGGTTGAGCCTATTTCGCTTCCTTTAAATAGGAAATTATTTAATGCCATAACAGAGATGCCAATTTCCTCGCAAAGTTTACTTTTTGCAATTCGCTTCTCTTCTATTAATTGTGCCAATCTATCAGGTCTTATCATAAAGTATTGTTTATAATTCGTCTAAATTACAAAGAATAATATACTTATAGCAAATAATACTTTGTGTATATCATATTATTCTTTATGTTTGCAGTATAAATATAGAACTAAAAATTGTACTGACATGAAGAAAACCGAGGAATCTCAAAAAATGGTACTTAAAGACCATTACGATGCTTTGTCTGAAGAGGACAAAATTGCGCTCCGGAAAGAGTATATGGATACAACTGGGATGGCATATACGACATTTTATACGAAGTTACGCAATGACTCCTTTAGGCCATTGGAACGAAATCTCTTTGAGAAAATGGTATCAGATTATAAGGCTCCAATATTCGCTAAATCATAATCTTATGAAATACCGAAACGTCGAATTCTATAATACACCTGATGGTGAGGTTATGATCAAGGAAGAGAACAAACCTGCACGTGTTTTTACTGAATCCGAACGCGAGCTTATAGATAATGTTCTTTCTCTTATTCGGGATAGATATGTTCAAGCCTACAATAAACTTTTGGAAATTTATTCAAAGAGTTCTCGCAATAAGCTCTATTATGAATTCCGGATTGTGCATCGCTTCATTCGATGCAATTTTGGTGAATATGATCAATTCAATTATGATATCGATGCATCTGGTAATTACGATTTCGAGGAGGTTAAATGTCCTCTCCGAGGAGAATGCCTTTTTGAAGGAGTTATCTGCAAGCCTAAACTAACTACTGAATTGACCGATCGTGAGATGATGGTATATCGGTTAATTGTGGATAATATGCAGACTGAAGAAATCGCTCAAGAGCTTGCCATATCTATACCAACGGTTAATCGACATCGAGAAAATATCAAGGTGAAAATTGGGGTTAAAAGCGTATCTCAGATGATTAATTACTGGCATAATAACAATATGAAATGAAAAAGAAAAGGTGTAAAAAGCGTAAACAGAGGGGAAATCTTTCTTTGAAAGATATCATTAAATCCCGTCCAAGGTTCATACCAGGTGTTTGCCGATATTGCGGTTGCACGGACAATGATCCTTGTTACAATCCGAACTATGGGAATTGTTGGTGGGTAAACCCGGATCATACAATATGCTCACATTGTGTTGACGAATTGATTTGCACTGATGAAAATACAATTCATTGTATCGTATCAAAGGGCTTGGTTTAAAATCCGGTACTCCGTGAGGAGTGCTGATCTAATATATAATAATTAAAGATGCCGGCTGAAAGGACAGCCGTTGGGACAGCCCCAGTTAGGTTTTGTATTTTAAATATCACTTATAGACCGGGAAACTCCCGGTCTATTCTAAACAACCACCTGACTATAACCTGCCATGGAAACAAAGGTAAACTATCGTATAAATCATCAAAAGCTCTCTGGAGAGTGGATGCAGCATGTGCGGCGTAGTTGGCATAAAGTTATATCGAAGAAACGACGTGCTTTTTTGAAGAAAGAGTACTGTAATTAATTACTAACTAATATACTTATTAATCATGGAAAAGAAGTTTATTGATTTTGAAGAAATGATGGAGAAATTGGCCTTGAATTGTAAGGAGAAAAAGATAGATGGTATTTGTATTCTTACTACGCAAGGGGAGGAAAAATCTGGTATCGCTGCATTACAGTGTGGAGAACCTACGGAAATTATTATGGCTATCATAAAGATAATGCATACAGACCCTCGGGCGAGAACTATCTTGGAAACGGCAGTTCAGTTCTATAAATCCTACCCAATGGGTTCTGGAACTTTAGAAATTAGAGATTACATTCAAAATTAAATCACTTTCAAGGATGGGGATTGATATTTCCCATCCTTGAACTAAGATGCAGTAAAAATGAAAAAGCAAAAGCACCATGGTAAGGTGACCATTGAAAATGAAAATGGGGAAAAAATAATAATTAATCTCTGTAATGACTTGAAGAAGGAAACTTTAGAGATCAATATAACTGGTAACCCTGATAACCTTAAAGAGCATAAGGGCTTTCATTGTACAATAGCATCTGTTTTAGTTGGTGCCTTACAAAGTGAAGGAGAATCAGCTGATAAGATAGAGGTAAATTGATAATAACGAATAAGAAAGAAGCCAATATGCGTGAAGATATAATGTATATAATAACTTATCCGGATGGTACTATTGTGATGAATACTCAAAAGTATTATCGATCGGATTGCATTAAATGTTGGTGTGAAGGATGCTCTCGGACTTGGAAGCAGTGGTATAATATGGGATACCGCTGTAAAAAAGTGAAAGTGATATTTGAGATAATTGATTAATAACAAGAAAGAAATGAAACAATTCCATGAAGAAAATCCACCGATTGAGGAAGATTTTAATCCGTGGGATGATAAAGAAAGAGCAGTATAATTTGATAATAATTAAACAAAAATGAAAACAAAATTTGTAAAAGAGACAGATCGTAAAGGCACTTATATTATTGAAGGTTCATTTGATGGTACTTTCTTTAATATAAAGAGGTTCATTTGTCAAGTTCAAGAACAAGAAACCGAAAAAGAAACGCAAGAATTAGCTGATTTTATTTTATCAAAACTTAATTCCTAACGGAATAAACTTGAACCTAATGCTGTATAGGTAAGCGTAATAGATTATGAAATATGGAATTTTAGATTTTATAGACGAGTCCCTTAGTGAACTTTCAAACAGAGAACAACGAAATCTGCTCAAAGAATTGTCAAGTGAAATCGATTCACGGCTTCAAGATGTTGGCGAAGAAAAGGACGATAAAGACGAATTTGAGGAAGAGTAACAACATTGCCATACGGTGATTGAATGTCCACCGTATGGCTCAAAACAATCAGGAAATGAAAAAGAAGAAGATAACTATTATCATATCCTACGATTACGAGGATAAGAATATCGTCAGTAATGATCGGATTGCCAATAGAGTAAAAAATGACTTGTTGAAAGGCAGCAATCCTCAGCATGAAAAGTTAGAATCTGTTACAGTGGAAGATAACTAATAACAATAAATTTATGTACCCAACTAAAATATTTGAAGAAGCCATTAAAATATGTGGCTATACAATTAAGAAAATTAAATATACCGATAAATCGAGAGAGGTGCGGAAAGTTACCGGTACAGTTCCTATTTCCAAGAAAGTGACAATCGATGGCCAGCGAAAAACGGCAATTTATCATAAGAAGGTACGGTGGGATGCTACTGGGCATTGTTTTTCGCAGAGATCTAATGTACGCCAGCGGAAGTATGACTTACCAATTCCAACAATACTACAATGGGAAAAACAAGCGAAAGAACTCAAGAACCTGGAATAACACTTAGTCCGGATTGGGCTGAAGTAGCAATTTTCAATATGGGCATAGATGGCTTTAATGAATACAAGCAACGTGTCTTCACTGCCTTGGATAAGTTACAACCAAACCATTACTATGATATTGTAGGTTCTGTACCGGTTTATAGACGTGAAACGTTTCTTGGCATCTGTAGTTCCTACATAGATAGCCATCCGGATTACGAACTTACTGAAGATAATTGTCGAATTTATAATAGAACTAAAAGATGAATAACGGTAGATGGACTCCTGAAGAGGAAAAATATATCCGGGATAATGCCGGAAAACTCACCTTGTCTGAGATGGCTGCATTCGTTGGCCGGTCCGAATTGGCGGTCCAGCTATTCATGCATCGGCGCAAGATCGTCATTCGCCAGGTCGTCAAACGGAATCTGGTACAAGAAATATTGAGCATGAAGTTCAAGCACCCGGAGAACTTCATGCCCAATCGCCCATTTTATAAAGAAGTCGGCATCAACCAGATGCGCTTTTGGGATTTATACTACGGGCGTAAACCCATCACAAATGAAGAATATCTCTCGCTCTGCGATTATTTCGGGATTACACTCCAGGAAGCCTTCGAAGCGCGTCAGTTGAATATATTTAATAATGATGAATTATGATTGATAAACAGACCATTGACCGGGTAAAGTCAGCTCTCAATATAGTTGATATCATCGGTGAATTTGTCTCTCTCAAGAAGAAGGGATCCAGTTATGTCGGAATCTGTCCCTTCCATCCCGATAGCCATCCCTCGATGACAGTTAGTCCGGCCAGACAAACTTTTAAATGTTTTGTCTGCGATAAGGGAGGAGATGTTATCGCTTTTATTCAGGAACACGAGAACCTTTCTTTTGCTGAAGCACTTGAATGGTGTGCCAGGAAAGCTGGCATTCAAATTGAAAATAAGGAGCTTACGGAAAAAGAGATACAGGATGCAAAGGATAGGGAAGCGATGCGTATCGCTCTCCGAGCTTCCGGAGTCTTTTTCCAAAAGCATCTTCCCGAGGCTCAGAATTATCTCGATCAACGTGGATACAGGCTAACTGACAAAGTGATTCAAAATTTTCAGATTGGTTATGCTCCTGAAGGGAATCTTGCACATAAAGAACTTATCCAAGCCGGTTATTCAGAATCCATATTGAAGAAAGTTGGTGTACTGGCCGAGAGTGAACGGAAGTACACCTACGATGTATTCCGGGATAGAATCATGTTTCCCTTTATTGATTTGAACGCAAATATCACGGGCTTCTCCGGACGTTTTATCACACCGAAAGAAAATACAGGAAAGTATGTGAATACCGGTGATACTCCTGTTTTCAAAAAAGGAACACAGCTCTTCGGGCTTTATCAAGCTAAACGTTCTATTGCCAGGATGAACTTCACTTACCTGGTTGAAGGCCAGTTCGACGTGTTGTCGCTGCATGCTGCTGGAGTCGAGAATACAATTGCCGGCTCTGGTACTGCTTTAACTCCAGAACAGATAAGACTGATCAGTCGCTTCACGCAATCTGTTACACTGCTATACGATGCGGATCCGGCTGGTCTTAAAGCCTCTTTAAAGAATTGCGAACAATTGTTGCGTGCCGGCTTCTCAGTAAATTGTGTTCACCTTCCCGAAGGAAAGGACCCGGACAACATAGCATTAGAGGAAAAGGAAAATACAGGTAGATGGTTGCTTAATCGTAGAACAGATTTTCCTACTTATTTCGCTGACGTTTTTCAGGAACAGAACCCTTCTCCGGATCCGAACGAACAGGAAGAGATTCTCAATTCGATATGTAATCTTATCTCTTGTATCTCCTCAGAGACTTCACGGCTAAACCATATACGTGTCTTGGCCATTCGCTTTGAACTGAATACTGAGGTTCTTGAGCGTAAAATACGTGATATCCTCCGGAATATAAAGGATGCCCCCAAACAAGAGGAATTGAAGCCTGGTGTTTATGGACTCGATTTAATTAAAGAACTGCGTAAGGAAGGCCAACCATGTATTCTGACTTCCGATTTCTCCGAGTTCCTGAATTTATACGGTGATTCTCCGATTCTTTTAATACATGGCGTTCCATCAGCGACAGATATTCAAGCCGTTCGGCGTGAATGTACTTTCTTTACTACTGACACTTTTGGATTATCAATTAGTAAAGATGGTGACGAGTCAAAGTACCTTTCTGCTTTGTCAATGTTGTATAAGGCTGGTATGACTAATATAACAGTTACTTTTCCTGCTGAAGAACAAGAATTGGAAGAAGAAGAGGATGACGAAGGATACAATCGTGAAGTACAGCGTTTTGATAAGAATTACACATTTATAAACTATTATGTGAACCTACATGGCCAATTCTTGTCTAACTATTCAGGTGAGCGCACCCCCTTTATTGAACGTTGTGCCGATCTGATTAGTTACGCAGATGATTCAGTAAGAATAGTTAATCTGAAGTACTTTTATGAATGTCTTTTTTTGAATAAAGGTGCTTTCAATGAAATTTTAAAACCTTACTTGGCCAAGCGGAAATCACGCATGGCCATTGCTGCACAGCGTACGGATGATGATGCAGATGAAGAATACAATCCGGAATGCCAGCCGAGTTATGTCGATGAAAATCCTGAGTATGCCGAGATGTACCGGCAATGTGGTTTCTATCCAAAATTGAATAAAGAAGGTGAACCAGTGTGCTACATGTTCCGGCAAGAGAAGGGGGGCCATTTGCAAGTTGCCGATTTTTTCATGACTCCCCTTTTGCACATATACTCAGACGACAAAGATGCCAATAAACGAGTTTTGAAAATTAACCGCCGGTATTATAAAAATCCCCTTTATATTGAGGTTCCCTCCAGGGCACTTCTTAAGAAAGCTACCATCGAGGAAGAACTGATCCAGTTAGAAGCTGTCAACTTCACGTCTGGAGAAGAAAAACACTGGACGAAGATCAAGGAGTATATGTCTCGGCACTTTGTTACCTGCTCGGAGATATTGACTTATGGAAATCAGCAAACCGATGGATCATCCCGTCGGGAGGATAATATGTTTTTTGCCTTCTCCAATGGTATCTTTCATGTTGTCGACGAGCAGGCCCGTTTCGATCCGGTTAACGAGCTCGGAGTTGTCACTCACAATAACAAGAACTATTACCTTCCGGCGTTTTCTACCATTTACGCCGGATCCGGTAGACAAACTGATAAATACGAGCTTATTTCCCAATTGGTCTATAAGGATATTCCTGCGGAAAAACAATGTACTTTCGAACGATGGGCCAGCCTGATGGACCAGGTTTATAAAATCAATGATAACGGTAAATGGGCTATTCTCTTTGCCATCATGTGCGCCTTCCGAAGCAACATTCATAACATTGACCGCCTATTCACAGCTCCTTTCTTTATGGGCCCCATGTCCTCCGGAAAGACTCAGATTGCCATATCAATCCGTTCCTTATTTATCTCTCCGAAGATACCGATCTTCAACTTGAACACCGGTACGCTGCCGGCATTATCTTCCCTGCTCTCTTCCTTCCGGGATGTTCCCGCCGTACTTGACGAGTACAACAATAAGGATATACAGGATATCATGTTCCAGTACCTGAAGGGAGCTGTCTATGACGGTGATGGCCGACAAAAAAGGAAAGGCACTGTCGGCAAAGAAATCGAAGTTGAGAAAATATACGCACCGGTTATTATTTGTGGGCAGGAAACGCCCCAGCGCGACGACAATGCCCTAATGTCCCGTATTATTGTCTGCGAGGTTCCTAAACCTAAGAACCGTCTTCCGGAGGAGGTGCAACTATTTAATGAACTCAAGGAGATTGAGGATCCGGCCAAGATCGGATTGTCGAATGTACTTTTTGAGATTCTGAAGCTACGGCCAATAGTAATGGAGAATTTCCGGTCACTCAAGCAACGGTGTTACGATGAACTAAAGGAAGCACTTATCAATGCCGGAGAAATTGATCGGTTAATGAAAACAGCATCACTCTTCTTGGCTACTTGTCGGCTGGTTGAAGATTATACAGAGCTAAAGTTGCCTTTCAGTTACGATGACTTTTTCAAAATCACTTGTAGTAAAATCAAGTTCCAAGTGGAGCTGATCAGCAAGACTGATAAGTTGGCCACCTTCTTTAAGGCCATGGATGTTATGATCGACAGTAAGGCTGTACGTGAAGGACGCGATTTTACTATCGATACTCCAGACCGGGTTACGATCAAGTTGCCGGGAGGCGAAAAGAAAGAGGTTGCTTTCGCTGCCGGCACACGTATTCTATTCTTACGGCTCAGTCCTGTTTACACTCAGTTTGCTCGCAGCTCCTACAACAGTGAGGACTCAACACAATCTACTATCGAGCAGAACCTTCGCTCGCATCCGAGTTACGTCGGTCTGATTCATGCCCGGCGATTCAATTGGTATGATGTAGTCGAAGTACCCAGAGGAGGTTTTGAAGAGGACTTGCCATTCGATTCGGCAGTCGGTACCTCTGTAGATAACACCATGGTCCGGAAGATGGAGAAGCAATCAACAAACTCCAGTTGTATTGCTCTCAATTACGATATCTTCCGTGAGCTGTATGACATAGACCTTCAGCGAAAGCCTGACGATGAAAGCAAACAAGAACTTGATTTCTGATGTATTTCGATTCCCGCTGACCACCCCGGCGGGAATCTTTGTTTTTTCTTATTCCAATATACGGACATTTTCCATTCCTATTAAAACCATACTATTATGATATACCACTTCAATCCCCCGGACCCCCTGAATAAAAAAAGAGAGAACAAAAGAGCGAGAGTTTTGAAAAGAAAACTTTTCAGAAAGTGCGTCCAACCGTCCAACCGTCCAACAAGAAAAAACATTTTGAAATATAAAAGCCTGTAGGATAGTAGTATATGTTTTTATTAAAGTATATATATATCCTACATATCTGTTGTTTTGTAGGACGCTGTTGGACGTGTTGGATTTACTGTTTTCAACCATCCAACGTTGAAAATTTAGCTCCGTCCAACAAAATAGGTGTTTGTTGGACGTGTTGGACGTCCTCCAACACTAACTTTAGTTGGGTAAATTTGCGTAACTAAATAAATATCAGTAACTTTAGTTGTGATTCAACCCCTATGTTGGACGGTTGGACAGTTGGACGTAAAAACTAATAAAAACTATTTCAAAATAATATTAAGAGAACATAGCAATGATTACAACGAGCATTCAAATCAAACCTTACTTAGCTGAGTATTTGTGCGGAAAATACAACAATGGTGCGGATGAACCTTTAAAAATCCCAGATAATACGGACCTCTATCATATCATTTGGACGCTGATGGCAAAGAGACAGTGCAATCAATCCCCTGTTGATAATGGAAACCTGACCTTCGTTCTTCCTGAACGTCGCATTGGGAAGGATCCTAAAGTCTATAACTTCCTTTCTCCCAGATCAGCCAGGATTATTGAACAGGAAGTGGGACGTATGTTGAATTGGGAGTTACATTCAACACTTCTGGAGAATGACCAGAACGGGCATAAGTATAACAACATCGACGTTGTTCACAAATTCTTGTGTTCTTATAGCATTGACTCCATTTCAGAAGATGCTCTTATAAAGAACTTCTATAGATGGCGGGAGAACCTTAAAAAACGGGAAAAACGGCGAGAGTATAAAAAGAAGTTAAAAAACACCTGAAAAATCACCGACCGAACTACCTGTTTTGTCCATAAACAGGGGATAAAATGTCCGTTGTATGGCGAACTTGTTGATTATCAATTTAATAAAATGTATATGAAAGAACTATCCATCAATATTTTAGTAACTCCATGCACAAAGATGCGAAAGGAGAGCTACCGGTTTATTGCCGATGAATTTTCATTGGCTCCTACCATCGAAAATTTATCTGCCGGCAACCTATTTAATTGTAGTACGGATATTGTAATTGATAGACCGGATAAAGATACCCTTCAGGAGTTTGCTTCGGGACGAAAAGTGACTGTACAGCTCACTGATACTTCCAATGGGAAAGTTGTGCTGGGTAATAATGATCTGCCTGCAATCGTTTCCATCTGCCCATATCTTAATTCAGCCAGGTTGAAAATCGAATGCAAAATGCTTCAATCCCCATTTTCTCGCTGAATACCGTCCTTCATAGCCTTCTGTTCATGCCATATCTTCGCTGAAAAGATATGTAATGAACAGAACTTTCCTTCGACAAATTCTTCTTTCAAGTAAGCTATTCATCACCGCAGAGGGCTATAACTCTGCGATGATGGACTGTTTCCCTCTATTATCTAATGACGGTCCTGTTCCAGGATCACTGTTCATCGTTAAGGATCCACCTACTTATAAGGAGATCTCCACAAAAGTCCTGAATGTATTGAAGCAGGAACTTGCTGTACACTCTGAATTGCAGGGTATCAATGTTACCGATGACTTTCACGCTGACGATCTTCCTGAAGGAAGCATAGCGTATCATCGTGTTTGGGGCTTCGTTACTGCTACTTCATGTTGGTACTTTTCTACTAAACAGTTCGAAAAGGATCTTCTTGTTGCGGAATCCAATCCGGCCATTGCTTGTCATTTCCTGCATGTGAATACTCCGGGTGGTGAAGCCTGGTATCTTGACCGGCTCTCCGAAACCATGCGCTCCCTTGCCAAGCCTGTATTCGTTTTCATTGAGAATGTATGTGCTTCTGCCGGCTATTACATTGCCTGTCATGGTACAACTATCCATGCTCTAACCAGGAACGATCAGATTGGCTGTATCGGCACCATGCTCGAGTATCTTGATTTCCAGGGATACTATGAAAAGTTAGGTCTTAAAGTCGTTCGAGTTAAAGCGGATCAATCCGACCTCAAGAATAAAAAGGTAGAGGACCTGATTGATGGTCATCCGGAACAGTATCGTAAAGATGTACTTAATCCTCTCGCAGAGCAATTTATTTCAGAGGTAAGATCTTGCCGTTCGACGTTGACCGATCTTTCTGAAGACGATCCGGTCTTCCGTGGAGAAACATTTGATACGAATCACGCCATCGAGAATGGTCTAATTGATGGTATTTCCACATTTCCACAAGCCCTGGTTGCAGCTTACCAACTTGCTCAGGGATATCTCGCTAATGAAGCTTTGAAACAGCGTGCTCTCAATTTAATATAATTAATAATATCTATTCAGTATGAATGTAAAAGAAAAATTTAGAAAGGTACTTGAAGCATTAAATCTGGTTGATAAGGCAACATCCAAGGAGCTTACCAATGAAGATTGGAAAGCCATTGTTGATGCTTATCAAAAAGAATTTCAAGTTACCCTTCAGGATGACATGGCTGCTGACCAGGCTTCACATCAGAACCCTCTTGATCAGGAAGCGATGAATCAGGCTCAGGCTATTTTGGATTCTATTATCGTTCGCAAGAATCTTAACTGTCATCACGGTGATCCGGGACCGGAAGGCGACAATGGCATTTCCACTAATGACAAACCTCAAAATGCATCTCCGGCATCTCCGGAAACAGTAGCTCAGTCTGCAGGATTGGTTAAGGCCATTGTTGATAGTTTGAAAAATCAGGCGGCAGCCGATATCCCGGTATCAGTTGCTACAGCTTCCAATCTTCAGTTTAATGGACCGGGAAATACCGCTAAATTCTTATTTGGCATTGAGCATCCTATGTTCTCGATGACTAATCGATGGAATAAGATTGCTGCCAATCCTCGTATAGCTGCAGCTATGGAAGATCCGGAAGAGAACGAAGAAGGTGCCTCTTTCCGTAAAGAAGTGGTTAGTTACTCAGTTTCATTGAGGAAACGATATAACTATCTGCATCAAAACCACATGCTGGATGTAAAGAAGCTCGCTGCGGGTGAGTTCTCTACCAATTATGAAGGTGTTGATACAGCTGGTGTTGGCAACCAGCATGTTGTTTTGCGTCAGGACCAGTTGATTGCTCGTGTGTTTAGCAAACGCGACTTGACTCAGTACTTCCCGGTTCGCTATGGTATTCAGGATCATGACCTTGTGTTCAATGCATTCTTTACTGAAGTTTCTCAGGCTTATCAGCAGGGAGAGGTCTTCAAGGGTGACATGAAACTTGAAAACGAGATGGGCCATGTTGACGATGCAATGATCAAGATGAAGTTCGGTCCGATGAAGGACTTGGAACGTAAATACATTGCTTACCTCAATAAAGAAGGTTCCGATCCAATCAAGTGGTCTATGATTGAGTTCTGTATATTGAATTCTCTGGAGACAGCTCAGGTTGAACAAAACAAACGCCGTATGCGTGGTATCTATGTTAAACCAGAAACTGGTATTGCCGGTTCTTATCTGAACTCTTCTACGGGACTCCTTCATACATTGATCCGTTATCATCATGAAAACAAAATCCTGTTGCATGACGATGCAGCATATCGCTCCTACACTCAAGCTAATATGTTGGATGCGGTTCAGGAATTTCATGCCGATGTTGTAGCATCATGTACCGAGGATATGGATCTGGATCAACACGTTCTTTATCTGAATAAGATACACCAACCCTGGTGGATTAAGAATGTACGTGCCAAGTATGGTAAGGATACCGATTTTACAGGCCCTAATAGCTATCTGTATGTGGTTCCTGATACGAGTCAGCGCATTATCTGGCTGCCTTATCTCGGACAGATACCTTTCATGATGATGGACGTTCCCGGAAACCTACAGTGCCTTGAGTACATTCCCGGTGAAATGCTATCTATCAAGGTCAAGGAAGATATGGAACTTGTCAAGGCTTGGTCTACATGGAAAGAAGGATTTGCTGCGGCATTCGTTGGGCGTCGATTCGATACCCGTGCAAAATTGGTTGCTAACAACTATGAATGGCAACAGATATTCATGAACAAGCCATCTGTCAATGTTGATGCTGATGCCACTACAATCACTGCATCGAAAGGATTCTGGCAAGAAACAGTCGAGAATTCTAAGGCAACAGTGATTACTGATATCACTGGAGCTAAAGCCGGAGTTGGATACATTATTGAGTGTGGATCCACAACCAATGCGTCTACCATTGCGAAAACTGGCAAGTTTGCTGAGATTTCGGAAGCATATACACCGACAGCAGTGGGGGATTATATTATGGTGGTACTGAATAAGGGTGGTAACTTCCGGGAACTTGAACGTTGTGTCGGAGGTGTACGTAAGGTTAATGCAGACCTTCAGCCCAATCTTCCTGGTGTAAGATAATACTTTTCCATTTCTGTGTTTCAATAGGTTAGTTAGTTTTGGTTGGGGCGGGTGTAATGCCCGCCCTTTCTTTTTTAAATCACATTTAATTCAAAAATATGAAAGCAAGAAAAATTTCAAATCCAATGAAAGGATACCGGGCTGCCCGCAAGTTGCAAACCCGCTTCTTTCTCTCGCTAATGGTACTATTCGCTATTGCATTCGTTGCATGGCTCTTCTTGGATCCGGCAGCATCCGCACATATCTGTATGCCTGGTTTAGGCGGTACGACATTTGCCTCAATGATGTTAATTGGTAACGTTAATGACGTATCCGATCGTCAAACACATGGCTCTAACATTGCCTATAAAGTCTACTTGATAGAACTCTCTCAGATAAATGATAATGTGCGCTTTCCGAAGAAGAATGCCAATAGAGAGGTCAGTACTATTCCGATGAAGGCAGGACAATACATGCAATACTTTGAAGCACACGATATTCCTACTTACAACGCAACCGGTGAGAAAGGGGATATCACTACTTCCGGTGAAAATAACTTCGCAATAATTATGGGAGGCATGCGCGATCAATTGCTTAATTTCATCGAAGAGCATGCCGGCAGTAAATTTGTAATCCTGTTTAAAGAAGTAGGTGAAGATCAGTGGTACATTATCGGTGAGTATGATCGCCCGATGATCCTTCAATCTTTCGAAGCGAAGAATGACAAGGATGGCCGTTATGTAACCTTTACTTTCAAACGTACATCAATCGATCAGTATTGTAAATATGTCGGTGATATCGTTCGTGCCCCGGCAACTAATCATACAGTTGATGCTACGACACTTGCTATCAAACCGGAGAGCAACCGTTATGAAATACCAAACGGATCAGCAGCAACTTATGCTATCAATGCTATTTCTGGAGTGACTGCCAACGATAAAGGCCGGTATATCACGCTTGAAGGAACTGGTACTGATAAAGCGGCTACTATTGCCGATGGTGCTGCATTCGTCCTCGAGGATGGTTCAACATGGACTGCTAAGGCAGGTTCACAGATTACATTCCGAATCATGGACACTACTACTCTTGTCGAGGTTCCCGGTAGCCGGATCCAAACAGCATAATACTTACCTGGGCGGAGCGATCCGCCCATAAACTCAACCTATATGTATTCCTTCAAAGAAAAACAAAAACATTATGCGGAGCTTCGCAATCCGGATGCTGCAGAGCAGGATCTTGAACTCCTGCGTAAGAAGCAACCCGAACTATCAACATTGAGTATGTTTTCACGTAATCCGAAGCGGTATACTGATGACATCCTATATACGTTGCTGGATGTTGCAGAACGTGATGAAATCCGCAATAATCGGCGTACTGTTGAGCAAACTCAAGACTCTAATCCGGAACAACCTGATAAGATGTCTGAGGTAACTAATCAAGTAAAAGAAGCCGAAGAGCGTGTTCAAGAAGCCGAAGAGCGTGCTGAGGATGCGGAACTTCGTACAGAAGAAGCTGAAGAGCGTACTGAGGATGCGGAACTTCGTACAGAAGAAGTTGAAGAGCGTACTGAGGAAGCGGAACTTCATACAGAAGAAGTTGAAGAGCGTGTTCAAGAAGCCGAAGAGCGTGCTGAGGATGCGGAAGAACGTGCCGAAGAAGCGGAACTTCGTGCTGAGGAAGCTGAAGAACGAGCAGAAAGTGCTGAAGCTGCTCTTGAAGAGGAGAAAAAAAAAGCCGTTACTACACCAAAGATGGTAAAGTCCAAAAGCACGAAGAGTACCCCAAAATCGACTGGGACAACCTCTCGGACCCACAAGTCCAAACGGCCACGATCCTCTACAACGACCGAATCGTAAGTTGGAAACAAATGAAGCAGCTCGACGAGCAGCTGGATAAGAACCCGACTGAAAGAGCTGTCACTGATATGGCAGAGCTCCGCATTCGGAATCTTCTGGCGTTCGAAGAGCTGCAGTCGTTCAACGACACTGGGAAGTTTAAGTACAAACATCCGTTAATCATCCGCCAGTCCGAGAGAGCACAACTGGAGGAACTCCTTCGGAAGAACCCGCAGGAATTCTTGCGATATCACAAGAATGTACTTGATAACATCCGTAGATACGAATCCTACCTGAAGCGTGCCGACCGTGAAAGTCGGCGTGCCAAGGACAGAGAAAACCTTCGTCGTCATCGAGAGCGAGAAGCCATTTTCAAAGCAATTCTCGAATCAACAACAAATAAAAATTAATCATGGAAAAGCTAATAGAAGTATTTAATTTGGGTGGCCTTCCGACTGCCCCGCTGGATTCATTCTTAGAGCTTCAGGAGGACTTCAAGAAGTCGGATCCTGACAAGTTATCGAAGCTGCAGATGCTAATCATCACTCGTGGCTTCAAGTATGCATTTAAAGCCTGGAAGGATCCTGATGGAAAACTCTGGATTATTGATGCCCATCAACGGAGGAAAGCTCTGCTTGCTCTGCGTAAATCCGGTTTTACCATCCCGGAGATTCCATATGAACCAATCTTCGCAGCGGATAAAAAAGAAGCAGTCGAGGAAATAGCTGCCTACAACTCTGAGTTTGCCACTAAGAACCCGGACACTTTGCTATTCAAAAAGTACAACATCGATACCGATACCCTTTCCCGGTTCAATCTGGGTTATGAAGTGAAGACTATCGACTTCGGTCAGGCAGCTGCTCCGTTATTCGGATCCGAGCACGAATCAACCGATATCCACGAAGATGCCATTGACTTCACAGTTCCTACAGAAGACGATGCCAACTCCATTTTTACACAACCAGGAGATATTTGGTTACTTGGAAAGAATCGCTTAATGTGTGGTGATTGCCGTTCAAAATCCGATGTCACTGCGTTGATGGACGGACAGCATGCTGACTTGCTTGTCACCGATCCACCTTACAATGTTGCCTATCAGGGTGGGACTGAAGAGGAACTGACTATCCAAAACGATTCCATGGAGAACGATCTGTTTGCTACGTTCCTGAAGCAAGTGTTCGCAGTTATGTTTTCTATATTGAAGCCTGGCGGATCCTATTATATTTTCCATGCCGATAGCGAAGGAGAGAACTTCCGGGCCTCTCTTCGGAAAGCAGGGTTCAAAATAGCCCAATGTTGTGTTTGGGTAAAGAACTCCATGGTCATGGGACGACAGGACTATCAGTGGCAGCATGAACCGTGTCTCTATGGATGGAAACCTGGTGCCGCTCACTACTGGAACTCCGATCGTAAACAGACCACTGTTTGGAACTTCGATAAACCCCAACGCAATGCCATCCATCCGACAATGAAGCCCATTGCTTTGATGGCTTATCCTATCTGCAATTCCAGTGCGTCCGGTCAGATCGTTGCCGACTTCTTCTCCGGATCCGGTTCTACTCTGATGGCTTGCCAACAGACTGACCGTATATGCCATGCTATGGAAATAGATCCTCGCTATGTTTCAGGTACAGTTCATCGGTACCGGTCTATGTTCCCGGAACAGCCCGTCCGGGTAATTCGTTCAGGGGAACTTCTTACATCTGAGAATACTTTAAAAATTATCGTATGAAATCAGAACTGACACCAACCTCCGATGTGGATAAAGCCATTTTAATTGGTGATGAATATGTATCTCAAGTGCGCACATTTGGCGCACTTGGTTACTCAGCAGAACGTATCTGTAACCTTCTTGGCTTACGAGGTAAAGAGAAAATTGCTCTTACCATTCGTATCGGTCTTTCTGGTGATGTTTACAACGATGCCTACAGCAATGGGCGTGCTTTGGGTGAGTATAATATTGATGCAGAGTTGGCAAAACGTGCTGAAGCTGGCGAGATTGATGCTATTACCGCTTTGGAAACCCGCAAAAATGAACGTATAGAACTTGAACTTCGAAAGAATTTATTCGGCGTATGACACAACTTGATATACTTGATAAGATACATCCGGACATGATATCTGCCTTCCTGGTTTCTGGGAAGAGCGATGGCATACCGGCTGATGTGCAACTCTTCCTCAAGCAGCTACAGTGGGCTGCTGAAATATACGAATACGAACGGAACATTACCCGTGCTGCTAAATTACTCAAGCAGCGTATTAATGCCTTACAGCACCTTAATCTTGATGAACGTACTTGTAAAGCACGTATATATGCTGCCATCAACTACTTTTCGATTGATAATAATGTATCTATCAAAGTATGGGAGTCAAACTATGCAGATAAATACGAAGACCTGGCTAAACTCTCCGCTGTCCGTGGTGACTACAAAACTCAGAAACAGTGTTACGATGCTGCTGCCGAGTGTCGTCGCCGGGCATCGGAGATTGCTGAAGCCGATCGTGATCTTGGTGTTGTCTTCCTTATTTCTCCGGAGATCACTCCTGAAGAACTTGGATATTCTAAGAAGTCTTTGAAAGAAATTGCATCAAAACATAACGAAGGATTCTATTTGAATCTGATTGATAAACTTCCGATCGAGAAGGAAGAGAAAAAACGTCTCCTGCGTGATGCTGATATCCAGGAGGCTGAGTTTACTGAAGTCAATGAAGAATAACTATGTCGATAGAACTTTATTCTCAATCCCGGGACAGCCTTTCTTGTAGCGATAATACCTTCGATGCTACAGTTGAGTTCGAACGTTACTACATGAACTCTATGCAGATTCAGGTGAATGTGCTGGATCCTAACAATATATTTGTTGAAGGTGCCCGTGCGGTCGGTAAGACTGAAGGAGTTATGGGACCACGTATTATCCGGGTTGCCAATGATATGCCCGGAGAACTTTCTTTCCTGGTGCACAAAACATATATTGCTTTGATGACAAACGTCTGGCCTAATATTCAAGCATATTTTTCCCGACCGGTAACTGTTGCCGGACGTGTTCGTCCGATGTTGGAGTACGGGATAGACTATGTTGTTGGAGAGGCAAAGATACCTTCTCACTTCCGTCATCCACGTTATCCTATTGCATACCCGAAACACAGCATCCTGTTTCGCGATGGTCATCATTTGCAGATGGTGAGTTCCGACCAGCCGGAGTCTGTTGCCGGTCGTTCAGGTGTACATGCTTTTATTGAGGAAATGAAGCACAACAAAGGTGAGAAACTGAAGACACGACTCTTCCCGTCACTTCGTGGATCCTCTGCCGAGATTCGTATGTCTCAATACTATCAGGGTGTAACTGGTGTTTCCGATACAGCTCGTGTGGATCTTGGCGAAGATGACTGGTTCGAAGAATACGAAAACAATATCGACCAGGCACTTCTTGAGGAAATAGCTACAGTTTCCCTTCATGTAAATGCAGCTATGTACAAGCGTTATAAGCTGTTTGCCCAACAAAAACAAACTACCAATCCGGTTATTCTTGAAGCCATCCGCCTCGAGCTTCAGAAAGTAGAACGTACACTCGCACTCTGGAAACCTCGTCTTGCCGATATGCGTCGTAATGCTACGTTGTACGTGCGTGCCAGTTCATTTTGTAACAAAGATATATTAGGGCCTAAATTCTTCAAAACTCAGATTGAAACCCTTGATATTGACGAGTTTCTGACTTCTATCTGTGCTATCCGGCACAAAGAAGTTGTAAACAAGTTTTTTGCTAACTTTAAAAAGGACTTACATCAGTTTGCCGATAGTTACATTTACGAGTCCATCCTGAAACTTGATCTCCGGGATCACTTCATCTTAACAGCACGTTACCTGAAGCACTATAATAAGCGCGACGAGCTGCTCGTCGGTTATGATCCCGGACATTTCTCCAGCCTGACCGTTGGCCAGGAGAAAGACTACGGTTCGGAACTCAGGATACTGAAGGAGTTCTTCTGTTACTATCCGGACGAACAACCGGAACTTGCCCGGCAGTTCTACGAGTTCTTCGGTCAGGATGCTGTCAATAAACACATCATTCTCTATCCTGACCGTGCCGGCAACAAGAAGAAAGAAGACCTGGAAAAGATAACCACCGACTCCCGCATTCTCAAGCGAGAGCTGGAGTCTTATGGCTTTACTGTTGAGCTGATGAACGAAGGTCAGGCGACTGTTTACCACTGGCAACAGTTCAAGCTCTTGCTTCTTATCTTTGGCAATCGCAGTAACGCATTGCCTCGCGTCCTTATCGACGAAAACGAATGCAAGAACCTTTGTAGTGCCATCATGCTGTCACCGCTCAAAAAAACAGATGGCCGTATTGAGTTAGATAAAACTTCTGAGGTAAAAGTACCGCTTAAACTTCAAGCGGGTCTCACAACGCAGATACCAAGTGCACTTATTTACTTGCTATTTGGACGTTATGGCGACCGTGTTCAAGCTGAATTATCCTCAATTCCGACTGATTTACCTGATAATTTCTCTATATAATAAGTTCGGTGCACCTGAAAAACTTTGTATTATCTATAATAATTGCCCTGTTTGACATAGAAAAATATGCTAACTTGTTGAAAATGAATATTATCACATTTCAAAAGTTTATTTCTTTTTTTTCATCAGCTCCCTATCTCCACGCCCCGCTGATAATCCGATGTGAGGTGCAGCCTTCGACCTTTGGCTGGAAATATGAGGGTGACATCCTGCCGGTCCTTTCTGGGAGGTTCAGAAACAGGTATTTTCGAGCATGGAAACGACAATGACAGGACCGCATGCACTGCAATGGGCTAAAGAGATATCGAAACTGCCTGATGGATGCTTCACGATTGCTTTCTTCTCTTACTCGAGGCAGAAAGGTGAAGCATCCGCCAAACTGGTGATCCGGGAGGGATGTAAGTTTCGGACTCAGTTACCACATGAAAGGTTTAGTATCGATGGAGAGAACCTATTCCTCTTCACTGATGGTGATGGAGAGCCAAAGATGTGTTACAGGATCCTGATTCGATATATGGGCTTTCCACAGGACAATTTTAAACTACATAAAATCGACTGGTTATGAGTGATGTAAAGATGTTAGGTGACTATGGTTGCTACATCGATGAAAGTAATGTGATATCATTTCAGGTTGGGGACAACCCCCGAACCGGTATGGATGATCCGGGTTTCTCTGTAGGAGACTACAATCCATTACCGGATATGCAGTGGCAATCTATTAATGGCTATCAAGTGTGTAGCCGTGGCTATAACAACATGAAGTGTGAGGAGGTGGCAGCTGATCTCAAGAAGAATCGTCTGCTACCTCGGCTTATCACTAAACAGGCCAATATGCTGTACGGAAAGGGACCGGCAGTGTATCAGACTGTGTTTGCCGATGGCAAGTTTAAACGTGAATGGGTTGAGTGCCCGGAGATCATGAATTGGTTGGATAGTTGGAAAGACCGTGGACTTGAAAGCGATTATAAGGAGGTAGCTAAAGCTCTTATTAAAGACTTCTATTATTTTCGTGACTACTTTGTAAAATGGCGATTCTCCGTAGGTCGGAACTTGGGGGCACTGCCTGTTGCCGGTATTGAGACAATGGAGAATAGAAATTGTAGGCTGGCCACGACAAAAAAGAATGTCGCTACCGACTTGGTCTACTACCGTGATTTCCGCTTTATTGCAGTTGGACGTTGGAATTACGGGATTTCCAATTTCAAGATTTACCCAAAGTTTAACCTGGCAGAAGTAGCCAATTATAAGTATGCTGCCATCTCGCATCACCGGGAGAAGTCGGTTGATGAGTTCTATGGTGTAAATGAAACGCATGAAGGCACTAAGGAGTATATCAGAGGTTCTAATGCGACAGCCAGGTATATTAACTCCTTCTTACGCAATAGCCTGGCAGCCAAAATCCACATCATTATCCCTAATGCCTGGATAAACGCCAAGCGCACTCAGATCCAGAAACTCTGTGATGAGAACAAGAAGCGAAATAAGGACGGAGTGAAGCTATATGTATTTAATGGAATCGATATAGGTATCGAGTTCAAAGAGTCTACACTGATCAAGTATATCCAGTCCGAGCTCCGCAAGATTTCACAATATCTCTCCGGAGCCGATAACCAAGGGAAGGCTTATGCAACAATCAGTTTTAAAAACAGTAGCAATGAAGAAGAACGTTGGCGAATCGAAACTGTCGACCTGAAATATAAAGAGTACATCGAATCGTTGATCTCTTATGATAAGCGTGCTGATGAAGTGTTGTTATCAAGTGTTGGACTCGACTCCTCTATCTCCAGCGTTGGAAAAGATGGCGTGATATCCAAGTCCGGATCCGACGCTTATTACAACTATCTGATCTACCTGATGTCCCTTACTCCAGACGAAGAAATCTGCTGTGAGCCTTTTAATTGGGCTATTCAAATCAACTTCCCGGCACTGTATAAGCAAGGTTATAGGATTGGTTTTTATCGGGAAATACCAAGCCGTCAAGAAGATGTTAAACCAAACGAACGATTAAACCAGCAAGAATCATGATCATTTTAGAAGAGCTATTTAAAAACCTGACTGAGTTTCGTCATTATGCACCCTATTCGGAAACGAACATTGAGTTTAAGGATCTCAATAGTTCGGCATCTTCTGCCCGCAAACAGATATGCATTATACTTTCTAAAGAAGTCTATGACATAGTTCTCAAGAAGGAAGGAGAGATACATGATGCTTTGCTGACAGCAATGGCCAACTTAACACTTGCCAAACAGTTAGTGTTTGATGTTGTCAAGCAGCGTAAGTCTGATGTTGACATCTACAAGTATGAGATGGAAGCTATGCGTCGTTCATACATTGAGAATTATTTCAGCGGTATGGATACTTTGATTCAGTTGCTCAATAAGGAGGACAGTCTGGAAGAATGGAAGAATTCCCGTTATTGCAAGTTACTTTCTTCTCTTCGGATCCAAACTGCAGAGGACTTTGACTTTCTATACTCAATAGACCTCTCTTATCTCTTTTTTTTCCGGATCATACCACTTCAAAAAGAAGTGTTGGATGAAGGGATGACCGGTTACTTTGAACGAGTCGTTGATAATCAGGAAATGAAGGATTTACTACTGCATGCTCTTGCAAAGAGTACGATTGCTCTTGCCTTGCGTCGATTGGATATTCTTGAGTTTCCATCTACCATTCGTAATCTCTTCGATGATTCTAAAACCAGCCGGTCTGGAAAGGATGAACAAGAACGTATGTTGGCACTTGCTGAACAGCTAACCGGCGAAGCTCAATCACTACTTAAGAACATTGACCTTATGTTGTCTAACAACGATTCCGGTACAGTAGATACAGAAACGTCATTTAATGCTCCGGACGACAAAATCATAATGATGCCATGAAAGACAAAATAGAGTTTATGGTCCATGGGAATACGTATTATATTCCCAATTCCTGGGATCAACTAAATAGTTATTTATTCATTAGTCTGATCCGTGACTTTAATCGCATGGTTAAGGGAGAACTTTCACCGGCCATGGTGAGAGTAAACTACGTGTGTAATGTTATGGGCTGGAAGCCGAAGAAGATCTGGGGAGAAGAATCATTCCAAAACCTGGCTTTCCTGGCAGAACAGGTTACATTTCCATTCGTCATTATGTATCCGGACAACGATATGGCTTTAAGCGAAATGGATTCTGAAACCAGAAAACTTTGCAAAAAGACTCCTCCGGAAAGACTAACTTGTCTCCCCATCGCACGCTATCTCTCACGCTTGGACTATAAATTTGCCTTTGATTGTTGCTTTTGCAAGCAGCTGGTTCCGGCAGTGGCTGTTGATGACGATATTTATTCAGCATATTCCATCGATACCAATTTCAATGTCCTGACCTGCTCGTTAACGGCATTGCAATACATCGAGGCCCGTGCCCTGATAGGTAAGTCTGTAGACATGCTTCCACTATTAGCAGCGATCCTGTATTATCCAGGTACATACACTTCAGAAGGAGCTCACCGGTTGGCTACAGTATTCGCAAAACTTCCAGAGGACGAATTACAGGCCATTGCCTTCAATTTTCAGGCTTTCAACAATTACCTGTTTACTCAAACGGACTTTCGGTTACTGACTGCAGCGAAAGAAGGTAAATGCAGTGCTATTAGCACAGGTGCACTGGAGTCACTGTATAACTTGAGTAATGATGGACTTGGTGATATTACAGCCATCGAGCAGATGAATGTCATCAAGTATCTGACTATCCTCCGGAAGAAGATCATTGAAACCGTTCGAAGCATGGATGCGATGAAAATGGAAAAGGCAGACATTGAGAAGGAAACAGGCTTACCACTCCATATCATTAACCAAATATTATGATACTTGATTTATTCTCTTACTTTGCGAAGTATCCCTCAAGAGAGGGCGTGCTTTCCATCTTTAACAATGGTAGTAGTTCACAAGCGCAATATGCCAAATTGAAAGAAACCATTTTAGCTATGCCGGATCCGCTGATCCCTGCAATTCAGTCGTATGTTTTTGGACAGTCTTTTGAGTCAGTCAAAGCCCGCATTGATACTCTGGTGGGTACTTATCTCTTTATTGATTATGGTGAGTTTTCTTCCAGGAGTGACAATAGGAACTCAATTGAAGATACCCAAAAGCTGGCGGCCACAATCGCAATGAAACTATCAGACTCCTCGGATCTTGTAGAAGAAGCGATCGCTTCAGACACTTGCCTTGAATATCTAAACACCCTGCGTGCCCATCTTCTGTTTGATGCAGAATGTGGAAAAGTATCCTGGATAAACCGATCGAGCATAAAGAGTCTTGATATCATCCCATTTGTAGCCAAAGAGCTAAAGTCCATCGGATGGACCATGATGTTTGAAGCAGATGGGTCCGATCTGTTCAATGTCAAAGCTCGGATGTCGTCCTTTCGGTCATGATACTTCGATAGTAATTTTGTCAAAAAAGAAAAGATATGGACATTATTATTAAATCACTCCTTGAACATCTTCAGCGTATTCTGAGCACTGTTTATGGCTGGTTATCAACAGTTGTCATATTTATAGCCCATTTCTTTGCGCCTGCTTGGTATCCTTTTGCTGTAGTTGGAATTCTTGTCCTTATTGATTTGGGGTGGGGTATTGCCGTATCATTGAAGAAAGGAGAGTTTGCCTATTCCGAGGCTGGAAGAGAAACGTGTAAAAAGGTAGCCATTTATGCCAGTTGCCTTTGTTCGGTTTACATGATCGAGCAGATATTTCATGCCAGTGTAGCCGTTACTTCTGTTGCTGCCGGTCTTGCCGGTGCCTGTGAAGTATGGAGCTTCTCTGCCAGTATACTTATCATCGCTCCCAATTTTCCCTTTATATCGCTGTTTCGTGCACAACTCAGAGGTGAAATGGAGAGGAAATTAGGGAGAAATATTAATGATATATTAAAGTAAAATTCTTATTAATTATGAGTAGAGGTTTACGTAATTGCAATCCTGGCAACATTCGTCATGACCGGGATAAATGGCAAGGAGAAGTTATTCCGAGCCAGGACAAGAGTTTCAAACAGTTTAGCTCTATGGCTTATGGCTATCGGGCATTAATCAAGTTACTGCAGAACTACCGTAGATTGCACAATCGGCAGACGATTGCTGAATTTATTAATCGTTGGGCACCTCCCTGCGAGAACAACACTTCCGGATACATCACTCGTGTGTGCAGCGAAATGCAAGTTCCGTCAACGTACGTTCCGGATATTAACGACAAATCTACTATGTGTGCTTTTGCTGCTGCAATTAGCCAGGTTGAAAATGGTGTACCGGCTGTCATGGCGGATGTCGAGCAGGGATGGGATTTACTATGAAACTCCCGGTCTGTCTCTTGATCATCTTGCTGGCGTCAGCAACATGTTTCTCCTCTTGCCGTACTCAATATGTGCCGGTTGAAAAGATAAAGACTGAATACCGTTATATTGACCGCTTGCAGCACGACAGCGTTTATCTCAAAGATTCTGTCCGGTATTACACCAGGGGAGATACAGTTTTTGCGGATAAATACCTTTATTTGTACAAGTACTTATTTATCAATAAGGTAGATTCATTTACTAAAACAGATTCAATACAAGTTCCTTATCCTGTCGAAAGAAAACTAACCCGTTGGCAGTCTATTAAGATGGAACTTGGTGGCTGGGCATTTGGAGGCTTGATTTTAGCATTGATTATTGCTGGGTGGTTATATAAGCAAAGAAAATAGTATATTTGTACATCAATAACAGTTTTTTCATTAGTAATAATGAAAACGAAGTATATTTATTAGCTCTGGATCGTGAGATTCGGAGCTTTTTTCTATCCTTTTTAGCTTCAGCTAAACAAAGCTAACTTCTTGATAATAAAGAGGTAATCGCTACGATATCCGCATTTATAGTGTTATCTTAGCTGTATAATAATAAAAGAAACAACGTTATGACAGTAGAAGAATTAATCATTGAATTACAAGGAATGAATCCTGAAGCAGAAGTTTATATTGCGTATCAGCCCAAGTTCCCATTAGAAAAGAAAGCCGGTGAAGAATTGGCACAAAGTGAAGATGGCAATAGAGTTTATATAGCCACTTGTTTATATGGAAATGACTATTTACCACAAGATATTGTGGACCAACTCAACTGGTAATTGTTTTTTGAAGGTCCGGAATCCCCACATTCCGGACCTTTTTCTATCCTTTTTTAGCTTCAGCTAAACAAAGCTAACTGCTTGATAATAAAGGGGTAATAGCTACGACGTTCGCACTTATAGTGTTATCTTAGCTGTATAATAATAAAGGATAAAGCATTATGAACGAGCAAATTACCAACATTCTTAACCAAAGAATAACAAAGACCAGCAAAATACAGCAATTGCTTCTTTTAGGCTTAACTCGCCGCCAGGTTGCCGACCTGGTAACAAATGGAAACTACGGTTTTGTTCAAAACGTCTACAAGCGGATGATTGAAGCCGGAACCTTCCAGCCCGGCAACCAAGTAGTACCGAATAACCTTCCAGAGATTGATTATGCTTTCAACCGTCGCTTTGGGGTTGAGATTGAAGCCTATAACTGCACTCGCGAACGCCTCGCTCGAGAACTTAGGGAAGCCGGTATAAGCGTAGCAGTCGAAGGATACAACCACGATACCCGCAATCATTGGAAACTGGTAACAGATGGCAGCCTATCGGGATCGAATACTTTCGAACTTGTAAGCCCGATACTTGAGGGAGAGGCCGGCCTTCGGGAGCTACAGAAAGTTTGCTGGGTGCTTGACTATTGCGAGGTAAAGGTGAACGACTCCTGCGGGCTTCATATCCACATGGACGCTGCCGACTTTACCCTTAACACTTGGAAAAACCTTATACTTACCTACCGGAGAGCTGAACGTATAATTGACGCTTTTATGCCTCCATCTCGACGCAATAACCACTATTGCAGAGGGCTACAATCCATAACTGAACAGCGGATTCAGAATGCCGGCAGCCTTAGAGATTTACAGAATGCTTTCGGAGGCGACCGCTACCACAAACTGAACCTTGAGTCCTACTCCCGCCATCGTACGGTTGAGTTTCGCCAGCATGGAGGTACGACGAATTTCATAAAAATGGAAAATTGGATACGCTTTATCGCCAACATGATTACCTTTGCTCAGCAGACCAATATCGCCACCGGAACAGCCTTGGCAAACTTGCCTTTCCTGACCGACGACCAAAAAACGTATTTTAAACTTAGAACAAAAAAACTTACCAGATAATGAATAAGACCTACACATTGCAGGACGGCGGTACAATTACCGCCACCTGCGCCACCGATTTTGTTTCCAAACTTCGTCAGAGCAGCCGTTTCGATTCCGAATGTACCGACCAGGAATACATGTACCACTTTGCCGATCGATACCACGACCAGTCCGGGAACACCGTTCGTGCCGATTCAACGGAGCACTTCTTGGATGATTTATTAGCATTGGGTTATGTAAGTGTTAAATAATCAATTTGAAAGCAGATTTATCTGCAAATGTTTTGCTAATAAACAAATGTTTATTATATTTGCATTACGTTTTTAAAGCGATGTTTGACAATCAGGAAGAGCTAAAGGCTCACATAGAACATGTAAAGCGCTGCTTGCTGTTTTATGCTCTGAATGAGGAGGAATTGCTAAAGCAAGGATACCCACGAAGAGAGTTAGAGAGGCTGATCGATATTCAACTGGATAAGTTGATAGTTCTCCTCAAAAAACTGAAAGGTTAACATTAACCCCCTCATGTATTGAGGGGGTGCTTTAAAAACTAAATTATACTTATTGTTATGGAAGCAAGTAGAGAAATAGATAATTTGTTGAGTGAGTTTCTCCAGTTGGATACTGACGAGCAACGGGAACAGTTCCGAGGTAAGATAGCCCAAACGCTGTCGGATAAAACAGAGGAGGAAATGCGAGAATATGCTGAATCTCTTCAGCATAAAGCTCAGGAAACAATTGATCAGTCACAAGCGTTAATTGATGAATATGATTTCAAGCAAGCGTTGAACGACATAGTCCCGGCTGTTACTTGGTCTTATATAGCGGAAGAATACTTCCAGAAGTCACGCTCTTGGTTTAGTCAACGTATGAATGGATATCATGTCAACAACAAGGCTGCATCCTTTACTGACGAAGAAATTGATTTATTATCAAATAGTTTGCTTGATTTGAGTGAACGAATAAAGAAAAGTGCTCTCCTCTTGAGGAAGCATCGCTTTTAAAAACGTATCTTTAAAAAGAAAAAGCCTTCACAATGGGTGAGGGCTTTTTTTATTATTTGTATTTTTTTTCAGTATCATTTTAATACTGTAAACTAAATTAATGCTTAACTCTGAAACTGATTATTGTTTAATTATTAAGAAATTGAAAAATAAAATGGAAATATTAATCAGAACCAGTTTTCATTTTACTCCGTATCGTAATATCATTGAATAGTTTACGAATACAGACGATGCCCAAACTATAACCAAGTTTCGGAAATTTTTCTATAAATCGTTCCTTCAGAAGATGTAGACACAAGGAATGTTTTTCTTCATCTTTATAATCAAATTGCCCTTCAAACATAATCTGATTGTTTCGTCCTCCTTTGACGATGATATTAGCCTCTTTACCACCGTGGTCTTGTACTTCGATTGAAATAATTGTCCTATTCATATTTACAAATTTTCCTTATTCTATATTTGATAACTTTGGGAGTTATATCAATAAAAATTATGTTGTTGAACAACATTTTATGTTTTTATCCCGTTGATACTACATCAAAATGAAAATATTTTCGTAAGTTTGTATGAAATTACAAGTATATAGATATGCGAGCAGATAGATTAGATTTATATAAGCAATTAGAGGAGAAAAGAAATTCCAAGCTATTGGTTTATGTCACGGGAACCAGACAGGGACTTGAAACTCAAATAGCTAATGACGTGTTGTCAAGATTTTCCGAACATTTGGACAAAATTGGCGACACGAATAAAATTTCATTATACCTGCATACTAATGGCGGAGATACGTTAGCTGCATGGAGTTTGGTAAACCTAATTAGAAGTTTCTGCCAGCAATTAGAAATTATAATACCCTCTAATTGTTTTAGTTCAGGCACTTTGATTTGTTTAGGAGCAGACAATATAGTAATGACTAAACAAGCCATGTTGGGGCCAATTGATCCAAGTGTTAATGGTCCATTAAATCCAGCTATACCAGGCATAGCTGATCCCAATGCTAAAGTTCCTGTAAGCGTAGAATATGTCAATGCATATATTGAAATGGCTAAGAAAGATTTTGGAATTACTGACCAGAGGAATATGACTGATATATTACTGAATTTATCAGAAAAGATTCACCCTTTAACATTGGGACAGGTTTATAAGTCTAAAAGCCAAATACAAATGTTGGCAAGAAAGCTGATGAAATGGCAGCATCTTGAACAAGATAAAGAAGATGCAATAGTCAAATTCTTATGTAGTGAATCCGGAAGTCATGATTATTCCATCCGTAGACAAGAAGCAAGTGAAAGTTTAGGATTACCTATTGAAAAGCCATCAATGGATGAATATAATATTATCAAGGCTATTTATGATGATATAAGTAAAGAATTAGAATTGGATGTTCCTTTTAATCCAGCTATAATACTTAATGGATTAGATAGTGTTCCGTACTCTTTTAGGAGAGGAATAATAGAATCATTAGAAAATGGAACGGATGTCTTTATAAGTGGTGGTGTCTTAGAGAGGCAGATGATCCCTACTCCTCCAGGAGTTCCGTCTCAAATGACTTTAAATGATAATAGGACATCGGAAGGTTGGCAACATGAAATATAAATTGTTATGAAAACAAATATAAATAAAGTTTCAAATAGTGGGTATAGCCCAAAAATAGAATTAAAAACAAATTCATATAGTGCAAGTTATTTCTATGAAAGCTCTGCTACTAAAAATACGGTTGCAGATGTAATTAAAAATAAGTCAATTGTTATTTCTAATGAAATTAGAAAGTTTAGATAAATGAAGTTGTTTAAAAAGAGAAGACATCCTCACAGGGATGTCTTCTCTTTTTAAACAACTTCATTCAAAGCTAAGATTTCAGTTATTATAAATCAGACAAGCCTATTTAGGGTATTGTCGTAAATACTCACCTTAATTTTTATATATGAAAAAAATTATTGATGAACTTGATTTGGGAGATGAAATTGCTGAAATGATTCCATTGGGACAGAGGAAATCCATTTCATTTTTGTTAGGTGCTGGTTTTTCAGCTCCTAAAGGGTATCCAATAGGAAATAAGGTTAATGAAAGTTTACTGAATTTTGCAGATCAACCTATTAATTTTTCACCAGCAGGGAGACTTGCTATTGGTGAAAAAGGGGAAAAACCTAATTTTCATGTTATGGGAGGATATATGAGTGATTATGAAAGACAGTATGACTTTTGTAATAAATTAATTCAGTATTATAATGGAAAGCATGGAGGTTTTGACTATGAACAATTCTATGACTTCATAAAAAGTGAAGCTATTTTTGATATTGAATATGAAAAATTGGCTACTGATTATCTCACCCAATATCTTGACTATAGAGGGCTTATCAATGGGCTTCCTAACATTTATAATCAGATGGTATCTTATTTACTAAAGGACGGTAAAGGGAAAAAGTGGTATGATGACATACCGGTCCATTTGGGAGCTTATGAAGGATATACTGGAATTTTGAAGTATTTGGAAGAGTTATCGAGAGATTATGTGATTAATGTACATACTCTCAATCATGATTTATTTTTTGAATCTCTAAATAGAACAGATTTTATAAATGGGGAAATCTCGGATGGTTTTGATGAATATGGGTCCGAATATTATGGTGTTCATAAAGAAGGAGATGCTCATTATAATTGTCGTTTGGAAAGATATACTGGGTATTATAATACTTCTATAAGACTATATAAATTGCATGGTAGTTTGGATTATGTTTTGTATTATCGGAGTAAAGGGGCAACGCTCTTGCCTGATAAATATGTGAAGATACGTCAAAATATGTCTGTTTCTGATTTGCATCGTGGACTTAGAAGTAAAAAGAAATATGAAGATTTTCCTTTTGCTTATCATGCGGACTTTTTAACCGGTACAACGTCTAAAATTCTTCGTTATAAAGAGCCATTCTTATATAAAAAAATATTTAAGAAGTTTAAAAGGAATCTGGAAAAGTCTGAAATGCTAATAATAATAGGTTATGGAGCAAAGGATGAAGAGATCAATAGAATATTGTCAGAGCATTTTGATTATAGAAACAAAAAAGTTTTTATAATAGATAAATATGCGGGCGATGCAGTACATGAATTGGGACGGATGCTGAATGCAAAAGTTCTTTCTGTTGAAATTGAGGATGTGCATAAGGATTTGTTTAGATAGAGGTCTGTTGAATCTTAAAAAATAGGATATGAATTTGGAAATTATTTCTGTGATACTTAGTATCATTATTCTGATTTGTTTTTTCGTTTTGTGTATCAATGTCTCAGCGATAAAAAAGAGTGTAAACGTTCCCCAGCCTTGGCAGGCTTCGTTCAACCTTTATTGTGGCACTGGTCAGATTGAGAAAGCAAGAGACGTTCTTATGAAAGCTATTATGCACGATTCTGATTGTGCCCGTGGATTTTATTTGAATGTGCATGATAGACTGGACGTGCAAAAGAAGATCGAAGCACGATACGGAGAATACCTCAAGATGGTCGATCTCACTATTGACTTTAATAAAGTTAACGAGTCTATTTCAAAACTTTGATTTATAATGCGGAGCTTAATAAACTCCGCATTTTTTTGTTCATTCAAATATTATCTCCATCTTTGCAGAAGCTAAAACATGATTATATATGGTCCCGGTGAGCTTCGGTTAATTGCTCCACGAAATTCGATGGGCTTTTTTTATGCCCATACTCTATCATTTTTGTGATGTCACAAAAATGTTAAATATGAAATGGCGGTTGCCCTCTTTCCCAATTCTTAAGCCTTCGGGATTACGAAGCATGTTTTAGCGAACGGGAAATGGCAACCGTTTTTAAATCTAAAAGCTGTTCCAATCAATGTTATCCCAATTCTCGACAATATCTTTTGAGTCCCCAATATAGATACTGTTTCCTTTTATGTCTCGTAATAAATAATAAAGGTTACCCTCTTCATCAGTATGTAATGTTTCGAATATCTCCTTTGTATTTTTTATAATAGAGTTGTCTACTTGCTTGAGCTCAAAGTGTTTAGCTATTCTATTAGCGCTATCCAAATATGAACGTAATCTCTCTGATTCGTCTTTAAAGGTGCATTGCCTATTTAGTTCATTTAGCATGTCTCGAACAAAAGATGTTCGTTTACTCTTATCTTTAAAAGCGTTCAGGATTTCCCGTTTTAATCTTAATTTCTGTTTATTATTTCCCTTTGGCTCTATATCCATTTCTTCATCTGTAGCTAAAGGGATTCTGATATTTGCTCCTGCGTATCTATCATTATTCATTCGTTTGTGTACATGAATTCCTGGTTTAAATTCGATAGGAGCTCCATCACCATGTTTATGGTTGTCGATGCTTAAGGTTTGTCCATTAATTAATGCACGCATGTTTCTGCCCATAATTGAAAGATTTTAAGATAATGGGTACAAATTAATAAATAAAAATGGTACCATGATGAATATTTTACTTTTTTTAGGTGAGATATTCTTGGCATTTCTTTTTGCTATCTCAAATATTATTTTCATCTTTGCAGGAGTCAAAACATGATTATATATAATCCCGGTGAGCTTCGGTTAATTGCTCTACGAAATTCGATGGGCTTTTTTTATGCCCATACTCTATCATTTTTGTGATGTCACGAAAATGTTAAATATGAAATGGCGGTTGCCCTCTTTCCCAATTCTTAAGCCTTCGGGATTACGAATCATGTTTTGACGAACGGGAAATGGCAACCGTTTTTTATGCCTAAAAGTCAAAACATGATTCGTATGAAAAAGAAATCCCAATCCGGCAAAGTTCCGGTGTCTAAGCTCCAAACATTCTTAAGTGAGCTTTCAGGCATGCTATCTCAAGAAGGTAGTGAGTTTTTCGTTAACCGTTCCGATGACGGTACCACCTCCATCCGCCTCGCTCGAGGTCAGTATTTAACCATTTCCATGCAGAAAGGAGGTCAGTCATGATGTACTTTACAAACAGTCTTTCTATCATCTCACCTAAAAACCGGGCTTGGAAGAAACTCGTTGACTGGATCCGGCGGTTCGAACATGTTCTTATCCTGGATGAATGTTCCCTTGATGCTTTGAAAATGGAAATTGAAGCTAAGGTAAATGAAATTAATGCTGAACATCCCAAACTTAAACCAATTATTTTTAGTGGCGATAACAGTCAAATTTCCGGTTGTATCTCTGCAAGGGTAATGTCGTGCGGATGCCCTGATACTGTATTTAATCTCAATTATTGCGTCGTAAAAAGCACATACGCATTTTCAGAAGATAATTCTAAGGAGAACATTTTACTTGATAGTCAGAAAGGAGGTCAATCATGACTTCAGGCAAGAAATTAGCTGTCGATAAGATTGAAACCTATCGGATCAATGGCAAATCTGAATTATTTTTAATCAAAATTGATGGAAACGAAATTGTAGCGTTCAATCGTGAAGAATCTGAAGAAGTGGTATTTCTATTACAGGGTGCACTTAAAAAAGAAAAGGAGGTTGACCATGAACACTAATGTTGATGGAGCGATTATAACTCCCGAAGCCATTCAAACCATTAAGTTTCTTCAGCAAGAAAACTATGTTGATGAAACAGTGAAGCAAATTAACGAGGTTATAGATATCGTCATCGCCGAAGATATTCCAGCCGTTTTAGACTCAGAGAAGGATTGTCTCCGTATTGTGCGTAACCTTCGTTATCTTGCACAACATATATCATCTTTTAAAAAAACGATTAATCATGGATAATCAAGAACAGAAAATCACCGATATCAGCATCTATATAGCTGGATTGCAAGCAACCTATCGTCCTGCTCCGGACGCTCGTCATACCACCCATTGGTTCTCTACCGATGAAGTCTATACCGCTATCAAACGTCTGGATCCATCTGCCGATATTACGAAGGAGCAACTCTTCCAGGCAATGACTGCTGCCGGCTTCAAGTTCCAAAACCGTCCGGGGGCATCCGGATGCGATTTTCGCTGGATGCTTCAGGAACGTAGTAATAAATAGAAGAAGCCTGGGAACTACCATCGTTTGAGTTCCGTTACACAAAAGATTAGCCGGTCGGTAGTTCCCGGCTTTTTTTGTGTCCTTTCCCTCCTTGCATTCCCTTCCTACATTCGCTGAAAAATAACTTCAGCGCACTATGATTACTGACGATTTAATCAGAAAACGTTTTATTCATGACACCATTTCCCAAGGTATAAACCAAATTTATGCCATTCAGGAGAATGTTGTTCAGGCCAACCTAAAGACTCAATCCGGACAGCTCAAAGCACATCTCAGCCGGCGACCTTTTAGTTTTACTGAGTCCGATTCCAGGGAAGAGTTCTTCATCCGCATCTTCCCTTACCTTCGCTTCCTTGACATTAACTATCGTCGTGGTTCCGATCGTATCTCCCGTCACATTCGCAGTAACCTTGCTCTCTATAATCGTGCTATCTGGGGAGTTCTTTATCACGAGACTTTTCCGCAAATCCGATACGGTTTCAATGACGAGATCCGGAGCTCTATCCGACAGGAACTGGAACTGGCACTTCAATATGAAACATCTAACAGTTAATTCCCATGGCTAAGAAACATTTATCAGAAGACGAAATCCGCTATATCATATCGGCAGAGAGTTCCGAAGCCCAGAAAGCTGTTCATGCACTGACTCAGGAAAACAAATCTCTCAAAAAAGAAGAGCGGGAGAGGCGGAAAGCGATGGTCGAGCTCGAGGCCCAAGGCAAAAAAGAATCCGACACTTATCGTAATCTCCAAAAAGAGGTCACTGCATACTCCAAACGTATATCCGAGAATAATGACAAGATTAATCGGCTCACCCGCCAACTCGATGTCAATGCTATGTCGATGCGTCAGCTGAAGAAACTCGCTAAGGAGCTTACAGCCGAACTCGAAGATATGTCCGAGGCTGCCAATCCGGAAGAGTATGCTGCACTCAGTAGCCATTTACAAACAGTACGTTCCAGGATGGACGAGCTTAAGAGCTCCGGAAAGAAAGTATCTCAGGAGTTTGATGTCACCAAATCAGCATTATCTAAACTGAAAGCGGTGGCTGTTGCTTTCATTACAGTGAAGTTAGCCGGTTACCTGAAGGATATCGGTGCGAATGCCTATTCAACACGTAAAGAGTTTGCTAAGTACGAAGCAGTTCTTCGCAATACACTACGTTCTCAGGAGAAAGCTGCTCAAGCAATGAAGATGCTCCAGCAGTTAGCTGCTGATACTCCTGCTTCTTTGAAGGAGTGGACAGAGGCTTATATTAAACTCGTCAATCGTGGTATTAAGCCCACCAGTGACGAACTAACTAATATGGGTGACCTTGCTTCCTCTCAGGGTAAGGACGTGGATCAATTGATAGAAGCTATCTTGGATGCTATGACCGGAGAAAACGAGCGTCTGAAGGAGTTTGGTATCAAAGCCAGCAAGAATGGAAATACGGTCAAATACACTTTCCGTGGTGTTACAACTGAAGTTCAGAACTCAGAAGAAGCTATCAAAAACTATTTGTTGTCGCTTGGAAAGCTCGATGGTGTTGCCGGGTCTATGGCTGTACAGATGCAGGAACTTGAGGGTATGCAGTCCAATTTGGGTGATACGCTTGACAGCTTTTATAATAAACTCGGCAAGCGGATGGAATCTTTTTTCAAAAAGGGGATTACCTGGGCAAAGAACTTTGTTACAGACTTGTCTAAAGCAATTGAACCTCTTTCCGATACTTTCGACGAACAGTTTGAAAAGGTAGTATCTCTCGAGAGGACACTTCCTTCTTTGATTGACCGATACGATAAGTTGAAGAGTAAGGTACATCTGAATGCTACAGAGCAGAAGGAGTTGAACAACTTAATCGAAAATATTGCTCGTATCGTGCCCTCTGCCGTAACTGGATGGGATAGGTATGGCAAGGCTATATCTTTAAGTACGGACAAAGCGCGTGAGTTTCTTAAGGTAGAAAGAGCACGACTTCAGTATGTGAACCGTGAACGGATCCAGCAACTGAAAGACGAACGTGCGAAAATTGAAAACGAGAAAAAGGGACTGGAGATTGTAAGTAAACGGGGTACTACGTGGGCAGGTGGTACCGGTCCGTCACGTAGTGGAGATAGTGGTATGCGAGAATTGACACAATCTGAAATAGACGAGATGGCTGGGCAAATATCTACTTTAGGGCAGGACTTGCAAGGTATCGATGCCGAACTGGAGAAACTTACTGGTACCGATATTGAGAAGATGGTGCAGAAAGAAATCGAAGCCACGGACGCCGCCACTGCTGCCCGTGAACGTTTCACGAAAATGAATAAATCCATGCTTTCAGCCTGGCTCAAAGACGAAAAGAATGCTGCCGATCAATACAAGGAAATAGCCCAGGAAGTTTACGACACCCGTTTTCCGAAAACCAATGTTACAGAAGACAAGTCAGACCCGAACGCAGTCGCTCTCAAGAACCTTGAGTCAACCCACAATGCCGAAATCAACCAGATCCGGTTAGCCGGTCAGGAGAAACAGCAGGAAGAGAGTGAAGTCAACTTGGCCATATTAAAATCAGATCAGGCATACTACGAGAAGCGTATCATTGCTTTGGAAAAATTTAAAAAGAACGAGAAGAAGTCTTCTAAACAGGCTGAATACCAGAATCAGATCGTTACTGCCAAATCTAAACTGTTGGATATCGAAGTCAATATGGAGAAGCAGGCCATTGCCTCTATTGAGAAACTCCGCTCCGATGATTTAACCAGAGAAAAAGAGACCACTGATGCTTACAAGCTCTATTACACCAAGTCCCTGTCCGAGAAGAAGATATCGAAAGAGCAATATGATATGCTTATGTCTTCTCTCGATGTTGCCAGTACCGAAACCCGCTTAGCTATCGAACAGCGTTATCTCAACGATGTAAACGACTTGGAGCTGAAGAATGGGCAACTCAAAGCCGATGCTGTCAAGAAGGCAAACGAAGCGGTGATGACCGCTGATCAGAATGCTGCCAATGCCCGTGCTGCCCAGCAACAGAAACTGGATGACTTTATTAAGGATTTCAAATCTCAGTTTAAAGTAACTACTGTTGATGAAGATTATGATGCCCAGAAAAAGGTTCTTGAAGCATCTTATCAAGCCAGATTACAAATGGCTAAAGAGGAAAATCTTGATTCAACTAAGTTGACTGAAGCCTATCATCGTGCACAAGAACAACTTGAACTGGATCATCAACAACGTATTCAATCTATTAAAGATCAGTACGGCATTTCCACTCAGCAGGAGCGTTTCGATGCCGAGCTTGCCCAGTTGAAGAGTGCTCACGAACAGGGTTATCTGGAAGAAGAAGAATATCAGAAGGCCGTTCAGAATCTGAAGCGTGATTCCTTTAAGAAACAATTCGACTATTACTCCAACCTCTTCTCCGGGGCGGTTCAGGCACTTCAGCAAGCAGAAATGGATAATGTCGATGCTCAGTATGATGCCGAAATTGAAGCAGCTCAGGGAAATTCAGAGGAAGTGGAACGTCTCGAGAAAGAGAAAGCCCAAAAGAAGCTCGATATCCAGAAGAAGTATGCCGATGTCAACTTCGCAATTAAAGTCTCCCAGATCATTGCGGATACTTCGGTCTCTATAATGAAAGCTTTTGCCGATCTTGGTCCCATTGCCGGCGCGATAGCTGCTGCTCTGATGGGGGTTACCGGTGCAGCTCAGATAGCATCTGCCAATGCCGAACGTCAGAAGGTTAAGAACATGACCTTGTCCGGATCCTCTTCCTCCAGTAAGGGTGGAGCCCGTATTGCAACCGGTCGCCAGGAAGGTGGTAAAATCGATGTTCGTCGTGCCCAGGATGGTAAACTCTTTCCGGGTGCTGATTACGATCCTGATGCCCGGGGCTTTATCGATCGTCCCACGGTAATAGTTGGAGAGGGACCGGTCGGTCAGTCTCGAGAGTGGGTGGCAAGTAATGCTGCAGTCGAGAATCCCACGGTTGCTCCTATACTCAATCTACTCGATCAGGCCCAGCAAGCTGGTACTATCCGTACACTCGATCTTAATCAGGTGATTCGGGCACGGATGGCCGGTTTCTTCTCCGGTGGAGCTGTTAGCAAGCCATTGCCGGTGCAACCTGATATCACACCCCCAGATGCCGGTGCAGCTCTCCCTCCGGAGTTGATGCTTCGCTTGGCCAGAGCAATTATTTCGATTGATGAAAATGGCGTTCCGGCTTCAGTCGTTCTGTCTGAGATTGATCGTAAGCAGAAGCTGCTGGATCGTTCCCGTTCGTTTGGTTCTAAATATTGATGTGATGAAGATAGTTAATACATCCACCGGCATTCCCTATCAATTGAATCCCGGCACTCAGCTCGAGGTCGAGCGTACCAACTTGTTTTTTAATGAATATGGTGAGCAGACATTCCCAGTCGATCTGCCCGACACAGACGTTAATCGGAAAAATCTTGGTTATCCGGATATGCTTGCTAATCGTTTTAAAGTGCCTACTGGCATTACTGCAACCCTTCAGGATGATAGCTATTTTATGTCCTGTCGCCAGGCTGTTCTTGGTGCGCAACGTAAGAAGAACATCTCTACTTCGTTTTACATGAACGAAGGCTCTTTCTTGTCGCGTATTTCCAAAGTCTCTTTGTCCGAGGTGTTTGGTAACGAAACCATTGCTGGTGTCACTACAGTTCAGGAGGGTATTGATTTTTGTAAGTCCCTGATGAATAATGCTAATGATAAGTTTGCCATCTTTCCCGTCATTGTCGACCTCGATGGCGAACGCCGTATCTGTAACCGTTTCAATTTTATGGACTCTTCAGGCAAAGTCGTGCCCGATCGAAGCGGTACACTCGGACTTTATAACCAGTTTCCTCGTTCAGAAACTGTGAACGATAACTCGATTAAGTTAGAGCCGGGTTACTACATCACTCCCTTTATTCGTGGATCCTATTTGCTCCGTCGTATTCTGAGTTACTTCGGTTATACCCTTCAGGACAATTTCTTCGAACGTACCGATCCTTTCCGAACGATGGTCTTTGTCAACAACACTATCGACTCTTTGGTAAATGGATCCATTCTGTTGACACATCTTATTCCGGATTGTATGTGCAGCACTATTCTTGAGGTTTACCGGAAGAAATTTTGCTGTGAATTTATTCCGGACGAGGTTAATAAGACTGTTTCTATTGAGTTGTTTAATGATGTGGTTAGTTCGGATCCGGATTATGATCTATCCTCCTGCCTGACTTCGCACCCTGCTATTGAGTATGGAGAATTTCAGCAGATTAAACTTTCATCTGAAGAAGTGATTCAGGAAGGGGAAAGCTTTGATTCTACCTTCGAACTTGCTGCCAAGTATCCTGAAGCATTTTATAATCCGGATGACAACTCCTATTATCGCTGGGGATATAAGGATACTACTCGCACTAAGGAGAGAGTAGCGGATGGAAATATCCCATACTATGCCGGAGGAACACTTAAAACAAAGGAGATCACTTGTCCGGATTGTGTTTATACGTCTGTTTATTATGAATATTCTGATGTAAGTTATATTGTCGGGTCAAGAGAAAACCCAACACGTGGGATTATCGCGCCGTATATTGGTGATGGACGTGCTCTTAATTCTACATTGAACGTTTCTACATCCGCTTCCGATGACGATTCAACTCCTGTTGACAAAGAGAAGGCTTCCGGAGCGGAACTCAAACCAATTCTTTCGTTGGTTGCTTTCCGTGCGGCAGGCTACTCTGAAGGAGTCATTCATACAGACGGGCAATGGAACTACTCTCTGCTGTATAATGGTCCTTGTGGCATCTTCGAACGATTCTATCGTACCTATGATAACATGCTTCGTAACTCGTTCATTCCGGTTAAAGTTGACCTGCTATTGTCTCCTGAACAGAAAATGAACTTGAATGCACATCGTAAGAAACTGTTGCATGGACAGCAGCTTCTTGTCAATAAGTTGAAGTACAATCTTGGCGGGAAGAATGAACCTGTAGAATCGGAGTTTCTTACTACCTATCTTTATGAACCGGTTAGCCTTGCCATTGCTGAATCCGAACGGCTTAAGGAAAATCAAACTTATAAGTGGAAAATAGTCCGTGATGTTACTGAAGTGACTGAGGAAGTTTACAACAATTCCCCTGTTAAAGTTGATGGAAGCATTACTCGTACGCCTTCTCCTTTGCCGGCCATTTATCCGGCACCACCCACTGAAGCCCAATACAATGCGGGTGGTAACTATTTCCATAGAGAGTATTGTTTCTATTATACTTCTCGACTCACTGGTAAGAAGGTATACGAAAAAGTAGACTGGTGGTTGACTCCTGTATTATATACTGCTGCTGATACAGATTACAGTCGACCTCCCGGCGGAAAACCACGTGAGTAATTGTCCTTTATCCTTTAGTATGGTAGCCCTACCTTCGTCACATTAAAAATGTATCTATGACAATCATTCAACAGCCGAATGCACTATCGCTGAGCTTGAATCTGAAAGAATTCCGAATCAGCACAACCGAAGATATCTCCTTTGTCCTCAAAATGGATGCAGAGGAGATATTGTCGCAACGATACACGCCAGGAAAAGACAATTTGGTGAGTGTTGATATCCGCGACATCGTTCACTCCCGTCTTTCCTTTCTCCTTCAGGAAGGTTCTTCAGTTTATAAGCAGCCGGCACTTGCAGCCAACTTTACAGCTATAATTGCCGGTTCCGAGGTTAGTTTTCGGGTTGTCCGTGGTGGGGTCGACTGTTTTTCTGATACGGCCAGTAACTTTCTTGCTCAGAACTTCCTTACCTGGCAACCTTCAATCAAGCCGGTCACTTACTATTCCCCTGAGTTCTTGACCTATTATGCTGTAGTTGATTCAAAGGCTAAGCTTCGGGCCTATTTTACTGACACTTTCGGAACTGTCATGTCACAGCAAGACATTGATTTGTATACGTTCACTTCTGGCAATGCTTATACTATCCCTCTGCAGTATGCGATTATTGCCGGTAAGTTGGATCATCAACTGCCGGCTTATTATGACGTATGGGTAGAGAATACTTCCGGCAAGCGTCTGACCTACATACAGCGTTATTTTGCCTCCGATATGCGGTCTGAGCAAGAGCAGTGGATACTCTTTGAAAACTCGCTGGGTGGGATTGATACTTTCCGTGCCTATGGTACAACTGACTTCACGGCAAATCACACCCATAACATTGCTGAAATCGACGAAGAGTCTCTCGAGTATCGCGTTGATACCGAACGGAAATTTCAAAAAAATACAGGGCACCTTGACCTGAAGGAAAGGCAGTGGTTGCTTGATTTCTTTCCATCTGGAATGAAGTACATCTATATCGGATCCGCTTTGCGCCGTATAGTGGTTGTAGAAAGTAACGTCACTTATACCGATCGTGAACTTCCAAGCAACTACACCTTTACTTACCGATATGCAGATGCTCGTCCGTTATTAAACCTTCCCAGAACCGATGTCCCTGCCGGGGTACTCAACATCACAGTACCCGAAGTCGGTTCTTTTACGGTGCCCCCTCGATTAGTTGAATTTCCTCGCCTGCCACTTACCGAGGGGGCACTCTTTCCTGTACAGCATCCGTATTCAGAAGAATGGAATACTGCTACCACCGGCTCTATTGCTGACTTTGTAGCACAATATTTGGCAAGCAAATATGATGGGAGTGGTGGTGTTGGTCATATTCACAAGAATATTGACCTCTTAAACTTGCTCTCTGCAATCGATCAATATCTGTTGGTTGCCGGTGAGAAAATAAAGGCTGGCTATGCCGATGAAGCTGCGTTGGCACATGCCTTAAAAACTAAAACTTTTATTCCTGGCATTCTTACCGGAACAGGAGGTATGATCGATAAGGACGGAAACGGTGAGCTTGAATCCTTGATCCTCCGTAGTTTCCTTGAAGTTCCTGAGGTACGATACAACAGAGTAGAGGTAAAGGTCGGCGATAAATGGCGTGCACCCGGAGCCGGTATCATCGAATCAATCGATACCGCTACGCAGGTTGTCACTTTGAAGCTCGAGAAGGGAGAATATGGAGCAATTGCCGTTGGCGACATTTGCATGGGTATTTTTCATTCAGAGAATGAAGCGGACAATGCTACTTCAGATACCGATGACAGTCGCGGTAATCGCACGTTTGCCGGCTTCTTTACCGTCTACTTTACGATTACCGAGATATTGGACAGTCAAAACAAGCAGTTCCGGTATCAACTCCGTCCCGTAAGTGAACGGTGGAAACACAGTTTTCATCCCTGCGGCGCCATGAATTTTGCGGCTTATGGTAGCTTTACCCGTGAAGATCGTCAGACATCAGTCTACGAAACTCGTACTTATACCCGTATGCTCTGGAAACAAAATACCTGGGAGATTTCTGCCGGCAACATCGCCATGCAGTTTGGTGACATGTCCAACATGTCGGTTCATGGCATCGATATGACGGGATATTCCATGTACCTGAATAGTGTTTATTTCACCGGTACCATTCGCCAGGTTAAGCCGGATGGTACACCCATAATCACCGCAAACGATCGTGGAGAGTGGAAGGCCGGACACTATGATTATTACGATCGGGTTTCTCACAACGGCTGCATTTGGCTATGCGTGAATGAAAGCGGAACTGACTCTACACCCGCATTTGGTAATGCCGATTGGTTGAAGCAAGTAGATAAGGGTGCCGATGGTCCTCAAGGTGTGCCTGGCACTCCGGGTTCTGATGGCAAGACGTACTTTACCTGGTTGCGTTATGCTGACGATGCTCAGGGGAATGGTATATCGAACAATCCTACTGGCAAACTCTATATGGGGTTGGCTTACAATAAAGAGACAGCGGTAGAAAGTAGCAACCCTTCGGATTATACATGGAGCCGTTTCCGTGGAGAGGATGGAACTGATGGTATACCTGGAGTTCCCGGAGCAGACGGTAAGCCTACTTATACATGGATAGCTTACTCCGATAGTGCCGACGGTAGTGGCATGTATCAGGTTCCTAACGAAGGAACGAAGTACATCGGTATTGCTGTCAATAAAGATACAGCCACAGAAAGTAGCAATCCCGCAGACTATACATGGAGTCAGTTTAGAGGCAATGACGGACTTAGCATGACTAACCATGGACGTTGGCATACCGGTCTGCTTGTTCCCAAAAATGGAATCGTTACGATGGGGGGCTGTGTATGGTTGGCTAAGGTTGAGACGTCTAATCCCCCACTCTGGTGCTTGACGGATGAAAACGGAAATGCTCTTGTCACAGAGGATGGTGACTATATACTTAGTGGAGAGAAGAATACTGAAGAATATGAATTCTTGGTAAAGGATGGATCTGATGGCCCTCAAGGTGTACCCGGAACTCCGGGTTCTGATGGTAAAACGTATTTTACCTGGATACGTTATGCTGATGATGCTCAGGGCAATAGCATATCGAACAATCCCACTGGTAAACTCTATATGGGTATTGCTTACAATAGGGAGACTGCAGTCGAAAGTGACACTCCTTCTGATTATACATGGAGTCGTTTTCGTGGGGAGGATGGAACTGATGGTATACCTGGTGCTCCCGGAGCTGATGGCAAAACGACTTATACTTGGATTGCCTATTCTGATAATGCTGATGGTAGTGGTATGTATCAGCTTCCTAATGAAAATACCAAGTATATCGGCATTGCTGTTAATAAGGATACCAAAACAGAAAGTAGTAATCCGGGTGATTATACATGGAGTTTATTTAAAGGACCGACTGGAGCTGATGGTAAGCCGGGTGCTGATGGAAAGCCGGGCAACGATGGTACCAGCATAACGAACCATGGTGATTGGCACACTGGCCTTGTAGTTCCTAAGATGGGCGTTGTCCGTATGGGAGGCAAAGTATGGCTTGCTAAGCAGAGTACTTCCAATCCTCCTCTATGGTGTCTTACAGATAATGCCGGCAATCGTTTGAAAACTGAACAGGGATATATACTTACCGGTGAAGCCAATACGTCAGAATATGAAATGCTGGTGTCTGATGGGAAGGATGGGCAGGACGGCAAACCTGCATCAGATGGCAAACAGGGTATCCAAGGATGTATTATCCGGAAGGGTGAATGGAAACTTGGTATTGAATGGCGTAATGATGAATCACTCACTACTGGCACTCGTTATCTCGATGTGGCCATGGTACGTGATAATTCTTCAGCAACAGGATGGAGAGCTTACAAGTGTCTTAAGACACACACCAGTTCTTCTTCCGTCATGCCCGGAAATACTACCTATTGGGAGGAGTTCAGCGTTAATGTGACAGCGATCTTTGCTTCCTTAATCATCGCCAAGGATGCTTCTATCGACTTCATGCAAGGCAACCAGTTGCTGATTAAGAAAGACAATGGTGAAGTCACGGCAGGATTATCAGGTTCTCAGGCTGGCAAGAGAGTACGTTTCTGGGCCGGTGGTACAATTCCGGATCAAGCAAACTTATACATCACTGAAAGTGGGCAGCTTGTCATTGCCAATGGGAAAGTTATAGTTGAACCGGATGGATCCGGCCATGTCTCTAATGGGAACATTGCGTGGGATGCTGCTGGTAATCCTACTGTATGTGGCAAGTTTGTCACGAAGATGGATGGGAAGCGTATCGAGCTCGATCCGAACAACAATACCTTCAGGATGTACAATGAAAATGGGATGAATGTAGCTCAAATTAGTTTTTTAGATTCCTATGGGTTAGGAGTGAGTATGCCATCAATTAAGTTAGATGATTACGATACTTCAAATCGCTTACTTAAGAGTGCAACGTTTAACTCCGGTTCCATTTCGGTTTTTGAATACCTAAACCCTAATAAGGTGCTTAGTTTCGTTCTGAATACAAATGGATTATCATTTCAAGAAAATGGATATGAAACAAAAAAATATTCTCGTAATTAGTATGAAAGTATTCTATCAAAGCAAATTAGCTCGATTGTTGTTGTGGCCAGGCTACAATACAATCACCCTTGGCTGTTTCGTTTTCACAAAAGTGAGCGAAGGCGAACTTACACAGCGTGTTCTCAACCATGAAGCTATCCATGTCCGGCAATGGGAAGAGTTGACTATTGCGTCAGCCATCCTGTTATTAGGGTTAATGTGCTTCACCGGTTTCTCTTTTGCGACATACCTGATATGTCCGATATGGTTTTATCTTCAGTATTTCCTTGAGTATCTTATTTCCCGAATCTATCATCTTGGGAAAGGTTTGCGAGGTCAATCCGTAAACGCTATCTCCTATGGAGACTCTGCGTTCGAAATGGAGGCTAAGGCCAACGAAGATATTGATGGATATCTGGACGTAAGATATCTATTTGAGTTCGTGAAATATTATGGGAATATATGATTTATAATTTACAAAAACGAGTTAGTAAACAAAGTGTTAAATTGGCGTTTTTTCATTGCAAAAAAACGCCCCAAAAATGTAGATGGTATGAATGAAGACATTAAAGAGAAAAACTTACCACTTTCGGATATCGTATCATATTTACGCGGTATTACTGCAGAGGGAGAAAGTACGATATTTGATATTCACAAAATCTTCAATTTACATTATAGAGGCTATATTGGAGTAGACATTTTCTACCCACATCCAAATGATTTAGAACCAGGATTTTACTATAAAAATAAAATAACTGATTCTATGATAGAGCAGTTGTATCCTTATGGTGATGGATATATAATAGTAATTGCTATTGGTTCTGCGATTTTACAAGTTTATATTCATGCTATAAATCTTGGAGTAACCTTGAGAAGTCAATGGGGTGGGAAATGGAGTGCTTGGAGAACTTTATAGCAGGGAATTACCCTGCTATAAAATTAGATAAGTGATATTGATTTCCAGACATTCCAATTCTCTCCACTATTCCAGCTTCCACGATATTTAATAGATGATATTCCTGGGTCAACAGAGAAAGCGACTTGAACAATATGTCCAGAAGCCTGAAAACATAAAAGTATTATACGAGACAAATCCGGTCCATTCAAAACACTTCCAGCTTCAATGAAATATTGATAAATACCACTTATTATAATGGTGTTAAAATCAGTACCTCCATTTATTGCACCTCTGTTTTGAAACGCAGTTCTCAGTAAGTCGCTTTTCTTTATCTTTACTTGACTTCCGTTCTCAGTTTCTGCATATACGTACTTTGCATCGTCCGCCAACATGAAGTCATTCATTCTTTTGTCTGCCATATCATCTACATTTTTGGGGCAGAAGAAATCAGTGTTTTTTACTTGATTTATAACCGGCATTATATGGGGTAAATAGTCAATACAACATTTGCCCCAAAAATGTAGATGATTATGGCAGAAGATAAGCAAGAAAAGGATGTGGTGGAGTTACAATCTGTAAATTGGGTAAGAGGGTTACTTGGCGATGTTAGTGGAAAAATAGCAACTCCTATTTTCCAAGAAATAATATTGGGAAATCGCTATAAAACAGGAGTTTGCATAGAAGATGATATTGGAGCTGGAATTTTGGAACCAAGTGTAGGTATAGTTTTTGCCTATGACTCCAATGACATTTCTAAATATCTGATTTATGCTTATATTAGAAAACATAGAGAATATGCTAATAGAGTAATGATAGCTGCCAATGGGATATCATTAGGGGCACAAAATAATCAAGGAACTTCAAATGTAATTGGTGGAGATACTCAAATATGTTTTTATATTAGAAATTAACTATATGATAGAGGGTTTATAGCAGGGAATTTCCCTGCTATAAATCAACTTCAGTGGCCACATATCCTTCAGGAATAGTGGTTAATTCAAGATTTGAAGCAAACACTAAATTTGTGATACCTGAAACTGAAATGGATATGACATTATCTTTATTATACCTATAATGGATATCAATAAAGGTATCGCCAATTAAGCTATTAGGGTTTTGTACATATCTTATCTTATCGACAGCCATATCACCATATCCATCAAGTTTATGGATCATAATTGAAGCATTGCATGCCAATAACGTAAAGATACAGGCTGTCTGACTATTGTATCCCCAAGCATTTCCTAAGCTGATTAATGCATTCATATTATAATTACGGCTTCCAGTTGCTAAACGATACCATCCTTCCTGTCCTAAATAGTTAGAAATATAGGCTACAGGATAGTAAGGTGTTGGAAGGTCGGAAGGAGCTATCAATACGCTTTCATTGTTATTATCCAAACCTCTCAATAGTCTTACAGAGCTTACTTGAGTTAGTTCTTGCTCTTTCTTATCTGCCATAATCATCTACATTTTTGGGGCAGAAGAAATAGAATAAAATAGAAGCAATCGGATAATGACCAATATCAAGTAAAAGATATTAATTTCCAGTCTGAGTCATAGGTTTTAATTTGTATTTTACCGAGATTATATTCAACCGCAATAAATAGTTTATAGTATCCCTTTGCCTCTAATACAATAAGAAGTCCATAATTCATCTTTAATCCAGGAAGCTCAGGGAAACCATTGTAAATAGGGTATACTCCAGACTCTAATGATGTAAAAGTAGCTTCCTCTGTGTATTCCCGGTTCATAAAAAAACTTTTGTCCATCAGCCCCTTAGCTTTTGGAGTTACAATAGGTAAATTGTTATAGATTAAATTGATTAAATCCCTCTTGCCTAAATTGATGCTGCGCCCGCTCCCATCAAGTGCCCGGATCCAGTCACAGTCAGAAGATGGAGTTAAATCAAATTCTTTTTTATCCGCCATATCATCTACATTTTTCGGGCAAAAAGTAGAGTATAGAAAAAGGGAGCAATTTATTTAATAAAATCAAATAAGAGATATTAACATCCATGGCGAAAATTTAGTACTGTCATATCTTGTTCTGAAATAGATTTTATTGCAACTCCAATATTCTATTGCAATTTGTACTCCATACCCATTACCTACAGAGATTGAAATAAACATTCCCCAATTAAGTAAAGGGTTATTTTTTGTAAACTCGTTTATTAATGCTCTTGCTTCATAAATAACATTATTCAAGTCATCAGTAAAGACCTCTAATTTGGTAGGATGACTTATTCCCAGCATTGCTCGAGACACTTCTTCCAAAGTAGGAGAAATACTGTTTCCTTGTACATTCAATCCTCTCAACCTTGAAGGTGTGCCACTTTGCAATTCATTTTCTTTTTTATCCGCCATATCATCTACATTTTTGGGGCGGAAGATATGTTCGTTAAGAAAGTCTATTTTAGAGCTTCTGATATATTGATACTTTTCATTACATTTAAAGAAGAAACGGGAACTATTGTTCCTGCTTCTTCAAAACTAATAAGTTCACAAGAAGATATAATATCACTTTGATACGTATTGTATGAACTACTATAATTTCCCGTTATATAAATATCAATTGAGCTATTGTTATTTACAAATAAAATATTTGCTACTGGAGAGATGCAAAATCCACTTAATTTCGCAAATGGACTTATTGAACTATTCGCCATGTAGATACCAATTACTCCATAACATGATAGTTGAAACATATCTAATTTAACAAAAATGGAAACGTTGTAAAAGCCATTTGGAGTGCTTATTTGAGCTATTCTTGCTGCATTCGCATTGGTTATAGGCATTTTTATTTTTTGAATCGTAGCTCTATCACTGTTTTTTATGAATAGATTGGCTTTTGTTTTTTTAGAACTTCCACTTTCGCCTATTGTGCGAATCCATTGAGGAAAATTATCTTCTACTAATTGACTTTCTTGCTTATCACCTGCCATACCATCTACATTTTTGGGGCGGAAAATAGCCTGAATCAATCTTACCAGATATAATGCCTACTTTTGCATGAAAAATGATTTACGCATACGTTCGTGTCTCTACCGGTAAGCAAACAGTAGAGAATCAACGATTCGAACTTGAAAAGTTTGCTGAAGAGAGAAAAATGAAGGTTGATAGATGGATTTCTGAGACAGTGAGTGGAACCAAGGCTGCCAGTGATCGGAAGCTCGGCCCTCTTTTAAAGAAAATGAAACGTGGCGATACTTTGATTATCTCAGAGATAAGCAGGCTGGGCAGGAACTTACTCCAGATCATGTCTATTCTAAATCTTTGCATGGGTAAAGGGACTTTTGTTCTTACTGCTAAAGAGAGATACGAATTAGGTGATAATATTAATAGTAAGGTTCTTGCCTTTGCCTTTGGCATTTCTGCAGAGATCGAGCGAAACTTAATTAGTCAACGTACCAAGGAAGCCCTGGCTCGAAAAAGAGCAGAGGGCATTCGAATTGGACGTAAGAAAGGTGGCCATAACAGCCGGCACAAACTGACTGGTAAAGAAGAACAGATTAGACAAATGTTATCAGCAGGAGTTTCCAAGGCAGCAATTTGCCGAAAATATAAATGTAATCCCACTACACTGTATCGACATTTGGAACGGATGCGATTATCCACTATAAACGAAGATACAATGTAGGACGGTAGGACAGTAGGTTCAACAATTATATCTATCTAAAATAAAATCTTTTGTATTTAGAACGAACCACTAAAATGTTTCGTCTCCTCGTGTACGCTTAGATTTTCTCCTTTTAGATATTTATTTGTCGTTGAAATGTCAGAATGCCGAGCCTGATCCCTTGCTATTACGATTCCTTCTGAATTGGCTAAATCTCGGATCCCGGAATCTTTTAATGAATAGAACTGGTAACTATCCGGAAATTTAAGAGCATTGCGTGTTTTATTGAAGAAATTCCTGAAGCATCGCGTGCTCGCTTTTTTATAACCTGGTTTAAAATCATCTCCAAACAAATAGCAATTATTATCATTATCAAAAATGTGTAGGTCAAGCATCATCTTGATAACTTCATCATTAAGTCCTACCATACCGTCTCTTCGATTTTTTGAAATAGAAGAAGCAACGAATACTTTCTGTTCTTTCAGGTTAATATCCCGGAGCCGTATATTTGAGAGTTCTTCTGGCCGAATGAAGGTATAGTATTCCATGCGGCATACTAACAGAAAATGTTTGTTGGTCTCTTCCAAATACTCCTTTAATCGTTGTAGATCTTTGTGCGATAGTGCGCTTCTTTTTTTTGATTCTTCAGCCAGGCTTTTTATTTTTTCTACTGGATTGGCGTCCATATACTGTTTTTCAATAAGCCAAGTACAAAATGATGATAGCCATGTTCTGTAGTTATTACGCGTTCTTGCCGAGGAATCCCGGTCAAGCAAAATATAGTCTAAGAAGTCACTAATATAACTTAGGTCAAACTGATATATATATGTAATAGGTATTGGTAATTTCTGGCTGTATTCTTTCAAGACTCTAAGCCTTTTTTGATAATCTGTCAAAGTGCTCTCTTTGATAACCTTTGTCGAATATAGTTTCTCTAAGTATCTTGTATAAAGTAGGACCACATCATCCCATTTTGCATACTGTCTTGAATTGCTTACTTCTGCCCAAGGATTCCATCCGGAACGCAGCCTATGGGTTACATTGGCAATAATCTCTGCTGCCATCTTTCGTCGCTCAGTAATCTTTTCGATATTATTGAGCATGTACTTCTTTCGTTTCATTTCCTTCGTTGCCGGATCCAAGCAACAGAAATCCACATACCAGTATTTACCCGTGTGTAATTTAGGAAGCGTGTAGTATATAACTTCCTTAAGAGAAGATTTTTTGCTGACTTTTGAATACATTTTTTTTACGTTCTTTCAAATATGAAGAGCGTAAATGTTTGAAAATCAATTGTTTTTAAAGTGTCCCGATTTTGTCCCACTTCTAAAATAAAATAGCTGTAAATCATTTATTTACAGCTATTTATCCTTGCACGGGAGGAGAGGCTCGAACTCCCGACACCCGGTTTTGGAGACCGGTGCTCTACCAACTGAGCTACTCCCGTGTTTGCGGCTGCAAAGGTAGAATAAACTTCTGAATTTGCAAGCTTTTATGCAAAGAAGTTGCTAATTATTTTAATTTTTCCCATTCTTCGGGTTTAAATCCTACCAATACGAAGCGCTCGGTCACTACCAGCGGGCGTTTCACTAATTTGCCATTGGTAGCTAAAAGGGCGATCTGTTCTTCTTCAGTCATTGTAGGAAGCTTGCTGCTGAGTTTCAGCTCTTTATATACTACACCACTGGTGTTGAAAAACTTCTTAACGGGTAGTCCGCTTAGTGGAATCCAGGCTTTCAATTCTTCTACTGTGGGATTATCGTCCACAATAAGGCGGTTAGTATACTCAATGTTGTTTTCTGTCAGCCACTTTTTAGCTTTCTGGCAAGTGCTGCATGCGGGATATTGCAAAAAGAGAGTTTTCATATTTATTCTATATTAAGCATTTGTAAATCCTGATACATGGTGCGGTATGCTGCCGCTTTTTTGTCGAGTGCCAACGGATAGGCTCGTGAAGAAGAAGGCATGCGGTATAAGCGCACCGGGCGTCCATCAAAGACGAACTCAGAGAAATCGCCCACCTTGGGTTCTTCCACTTCGAATTGTGCCCGGAGTGTATCTGTTGCCTTTTGCCCTGTTGTGACGATGGCTTTGCATTCCGGGAGTTGTCCGAGAAGTCGGCTTATATCAGTGGGCTGCACCACTTCCAGGAACTTGTCTGAGGCATTGTCCTGTAGGCGTCGGATGGCCGAAGCGGTATCGAATAAAGCTATTCCTTTATCGTTGAGAAAGCTGATAATGCGTTCGCGGCAGAAAGCTTTCCGGGTTTCGTTAAGGAAGTAGTCTTTGTTGTTAAAGAACAGCAATCCCACGATTCTCCACATATCATTGTTCAGGTTCGGATAGTAAAAATCCATCGACCATCGTTTCTTTTGAGGTGGAAAACTTCCCAGCATCAGCAATCGGGCATTGGCGGGGAGAAAGGGCTCTAACGGATGATTTTCTATTTCTATGTCCATTGTTTACTATTTGATCGGGAGCAAAAATAGTGATAATATCTATTTGATAGAAACGTACTCCCACGATTTTTAATTACTTTTGCGCCTTAATAAAAAAACATTCAACATGAGAAGGACTGCTATTGCTCTTTTTTGCCTGTTTTTGTTATCTGTTGGCATCGGATTAAGGGCACAAAACATTCAGTTGCACTATGATTTCGGACGTTCTTTGTATGATAAAGATTTAAAGGACCGTCCTGTATTAACCTCTACCGTAGAGAAGTTTCATCCTGATAAGTGGGGTAGTACTTATTTCTTTGTGGACATGGACTATACTTCTGACGGAGTAGCGGCTGCTTATTGGGAAATAGCCCGTGAATTGAAATTCTGGAAGAATCCGTTCTCGGTACATGTGGAGTATAATGGAGGTCTTGCCAAAGGTTTTTCTTATCAGAACGCTTATTTGGGGGGAGTTACCTATACTTATAATAATACTGCTTTCTCGCGTGGCTTTTCATTGTCGGCCATGTATAAGTATATTCAGAAACACCATTCTCCCAATAACTTTCAGCTGACCGGAACCTGGTATATGAATTTCAGCAATAACTTGCTCACTTTTTCCGGCTTTGCTGACTGGTGGCGTGAGGAGACTGCTTATGGGAAGACTATTTTTCTTACCGAGCCCCAGTTTTGGGTGAATCTGAACCGTATAAAAGGTATCAGTGATAAATTTAAGTTGAGTGTGGGCTCAGAAGTTGAGCTGAGTAATAATTTTGGTGGACGCGATGGTTTTTATGTCATCCCTACACTGGCACTGAAATGGACAATAAACTAAAAACTGATGAAAACAGACTTGATATACGGTATTGAAGACCGTCCGCCTTTTAAAGATGCATTATTTGCGGCATTGCAGCATCTGCTTGCTATTTTTGTAGCTATTATTACTCCGCCGTTGATTATCGCCAGTGCCTTGAAACTGGATGTGGAGAAAACCGGTTTCTTGGTTTCGATGTCTCTCTTTGCTTCGGGGGTATCTACTTTTATCCAGTGTCGCCGTTTTGGACCTATAGGGGCAAAGTTGCTTTGTATTCAGGGAACAAGTTTTTCGTTTATCGGTCCTATCATTGCTACGGGACTTGTCGGTGGACTTCCTCTTATTTTTGGTGTCTGTATGGCGGCTGCTCCCATTGAAATGATCATCAGCCGCACTTTCAAATATATGCGTAATATTATTACTCCGTTGGTTTCGGGTATCGTGGTGTTGCTTATCGGGTTAAGTTTGATAAAAGTAGGTATTATCTCTTGTGGAGGTGGTTATACTGCGATGGATAATGGTACGTTTGCTTCTTGGGAGAATCTTTCGATTGCAGGTGCGGTTTTGCTCAGCGTGCTGTTTTTTAACCGTTGCAAGAATAAGTATTTGCGCATGAGTTCCATTGTGTTGGGACTCTGTTTGGGATACGGCCTTGCTTTTGTTTTGGGAAAAGTAGATATGAGTGCTTTGAATGTAGAGATGCTGATGAGTTTCAATATTCCCCAGCCTTTTAAATACGGACTCGATTTTAATGTGTCTTCTTTCATTGCCATCGGGCTCGTATATATGATTACAGCTATCGAAGCGACCGGAGACGTAACGGCCAATTCGATGATTTCTGGTTTGAAGATCGAGGGTGACGACTATCTCAAACGAGTTTCGGGAGGTGTGATGGCCGATGGTTTTAACTCTTTTCTGGCAGGTATATTTAACTCTTTCCCTAATTCTATTTTTGCTCAGAACAATGGAATCATTCAATTGACAGGAGTGGCCAGTCGGTATGTGGGTTACTATATAGCTGCAATGTTGATTCTTTTGGGGCTATTTCCGATTGTGGGAGCTGTTTTCTCACTGATGCCGGACCCTGTATTAGGCGGAGCTACTTTGTTAATGTTCGGAACTGTCGCAGCAGCCGGAATCCGCATTGTTGCATCACAAAATATCGGACGGAAGGAAACATTGGTATTGGCTGTCAGTCTTTCATTGGGACTTGGAGTAGAATTGATGCCCGATGTGTTAAGCCAGGCTCCGGAAGCTATTCGTAGTATCTTTTCGTCTGGCATCACGACCGGTGGTTTGACTGCTATCATAGCGAATATCGTAATTCGGGTGAAAGAGGAAAACGAGGAATAACGGACGCTCGGCAAAGAGTGATGAACTGTGAATAATAAACAGGATACGCATTATATATTAGGAGGCTGTTTATTATTCACTGTTTGTTGTTTATAATACTTCCAGATTGCTCATCCGTTCTGTTGTGTGGAATTCAAATTCAGGGTATTCATACAACTTGAAGCGAGGTTCTGTTTCTCCTTCCGTATAGCTCCAAATGCTGGCATAATCTTCCGGATCTTCCCCCATTTTGCTTAATTGCCTTAGATAAGCTGCGAGTGATTTATTTTCTACGATATATATTTTTCCCAGTTTGTCAATGATAGAGCTATGACGGCGGGTACTGTCATGGTCGAAACGAAGGACACGTCTGCCTTCCTCTGTTATTCCCACTAGATTGAATGTCATGCTCTTGCCGATAGCGGGCAGATTAAGTACACTTCGGTCTGTTGCCATGAAGGGTAAATGATGTTTCTTCATGAAATGACGTATTCGAGTAGCGATGTCCTCACCTGTTTCAAGAAGAGAGTACAGTTCGTCAGCCTGTTCCTGCGTCAACTTGCCAAATGCTTTTTCTTCATGTTGCTCCTGCATCGATCGGCTGTTGGGAGTGAATACGGCATAATTTTCATTGAATCCTTTGACGGAGAAGGTATAATAACAAACTACTCCCAGCGAATTGAGTACTTGTCTCAGTCTTGTGGTGTGTCCCCGTCGGGATGCAGCTACGGTATATACCAACTGATTCGTAATCAGCCATCCGGCAGAAAGAATTTTCCGGATAGCTTCCCGGGTGTAGGGAGTAACCTCTAAAGGACTTTGGAAGTGAGTTTGAATAATAAATTGTTTCACTCCGATGACAGAAGCCTTTTCTTTAAATTCTCTTAGGATCTCTATCAATTCATCGTTAATACGCATAGGTAGGTAAGCTAATAATCTTGATCCCAGACGGACACGTTGCAATTCTGCGTATTTTTCTCCTTCCGGGCGTTCCTGATTTGCTTTTCTTTTACGTGCGGCCATGCGGTAAACAGCCTCAAGAATATTTTTCAGGGTTTTGTTTTGACTCATCAGAGCATCTCCTCCGGTAATCAATATATCTCGTAATTGGGTATCTTCTTCAAAATAAGACATTAATCTGCGTAGCTTTTTGTCCCAGCTTTCTTTAGGACGAAGTGCGTCGAACTCGAAATTCAATCGTTCGCTCTGGAAGTCGTACATGCGTTGACATGAAGCGCACAATCCTCCACAAGCCCGTCCCATTGTATCGGGGATCAAGATAGCTACTTCCGGATAACGACGGTGGATGTTATGTCCATCCGGCAATAACCATCCGGCGGCGTTCGGTTTACCGGCTTCTACAATGTCTTCACGTTCCCAGGCACGAATGTTACCATAGGTTTCTACCAGACGGGGGGAGTAAAGAATGTAGCTGCGGATGGCTTCATCGTTATACCCTTCTCCACTGGTATTGAGTAAAGAAAGATAGTAAGGAGTGGCAAAAAAAGGCATTCCTTTTTTGCGGGCCCGTGACAACAAATACATTGTTTCGCTGGAAAGGGAGTTCCCGAGAAAGCGGTTCAACTCGGTAGGAGTTTTGATGGCCATTGAAAGATGGAAGCGAAAGTCGTTCCACCACTGACAGACCTGTTGATATTTCTCTTCATAACTCATTCCTTCTTCAAAGTGAAAACGTGAAGATGGTTTGGATTTCCGGTTTTCTATTTTTTGTATCAGTAGATGCAGCATCCGTTCCTGATTCTCGGAACGTAACTCTATCACATCTTCGTCCAGTCCGGTGGCCCAGCGTTCGGTTCGGTTTTTAATTCGTTGTGGAGAGGGGAGTGGGGATTCCGGCTCTTCCAGTCTTTTAAAGAGATAGTATAGGTCCAGGAACAAGTCAGTAGGTATTTCTGCATTTTCCAAATTCCCGGTCAAGAAGCGTCGGAGAATGGATAAGGTCTGTATTTGCATATCCTGTTCGTTAGACAGCTCATGAACTGTCTTTCCGTCGTAGCTGATAAGGAGTCGAATTTGCTCACCCGCTTTGTTCCCTCCGGATATGTAAGGAGTGAGGAACTCTTGCAGGTGGTTTTTAAAGTCGGTGTCGTCAAGACTTTGTTGAGCCATTGCTGTGAGTTCAGGTAACTCCTGACAGTATAGTTGCCGTATTTGGGAAAGTGTGAGTGAAAGCATTTTCTTTTGTTTCATACGCGATTGTTTTTAGATTGTTAAAATTGAAATATTTGCATAAATATAACAAAAAAAGCGGAGGTAGAAAACCTCCGCTTTGCTATTCATGCTATTCTTTACGATTCTTTTTTGTTTAATAACATTCCGCTTTTCATTTTGCTTTCGCTTCTTCGTCCTTATGTTTCGGCTCTTTTTTAGCCAGTAAAACAATGTTGTATACATACTCTGACATCCATTGTTCCGAAAATCCGAGACGTTCTTTGTACTGGCGTACTGCGGCAGCCGTTTTGTGTACGTCATCAGCTTTCCATACTGTTTTGGTACATACATCGTGCACAGTTTTTTCTGTCATGGAGCGCAAGGCTTTTTTGAATATCGCCGGCATACGGAACTTCCATTGCATCAGGTTACCCATCAGCATCATCAGGTCACTTGAGAATCCCTGGTACATGAAAAGATATGCCTGTACATCATTTTGTGTGCGGCAGTTTTTCTTGATAGAGGTGTCTATCTCTTTAAAAAACGATTCACTGATGCCGTAATCCTGCATCAACATCTTGCGGGAAGCCGATTTCTCGGCAAGTCCTAATTTGCCACCTTGTGTGGCTACTTTGAATAAACGTTTGAAGTTGGCTACATCCGGCAGAAAACGGATATTCGTGATACCTAAATTTACTGCGATTACAGATTGAAAATATACACGTGTCAGTGATACGAAATCTTCTACATTGCCTACTACCTTTGCGTCAGCGTCGGCCTGTCTTTTAAATAAGTTAGCGAATATGCTCATAAGTCATTTTGTCAATTATAGATTGAGGTTGCAAATTTACTAAATAAGTTGTTAAATTACTACAGATTACACGGATAACATCTATTCTTTTTGAGGCTCTTTACCAACACTCAATATCTTTTTCAATATCCTTCATCTTGTTTTTGGTGAATACCGGGCTTTTGATGCCTGACTTTTTCTGTTCACGATAGTCCTGCAGCAATCGGAAAGCATATTTTCCCAGAAAGGCGATCGCTATCAGGTTGCAGATGGCCATTAACCCCATGGTGATATCTGCCAGTCCCCATACAAAATCGAGAGTGGACATGGCTCCCACCCATACCATCCCCCCTACCAATAAACGGTAAAGGTAAACTATCCATCGTTTGTGGGTGAGGTATCGGATATTTGCTTCTCCATAATAGTAATTGCCGATGATGCTGCTAAATGCAAAAAAGAAAAGGGCAACTGCCACAAATATACCTCCTATGCTTCCTATTTCGTTGTTCAACGCATGTTGAGTGAGTTGTACTCCGTTGGTCGAACCATCGAGCGGAGCACCACTGAAAAGAATGATGAATGCTGTGCATGAACAGATAATAAGAGTATCTGTGAAAACTCCTAAGGTCTGAATCAGTCCTTGTTTCACCGGGTGTGATACGAATGCGGTTGCAGCTACGTTCGGTGCCGAACCCATACCGGCTTCATTGCTGAACAGCCCACGTTTGATGCCTTGCATCAATGCAGCTGCTACACCTCCTCCTAAAGCCTGTTGCCAACCAAAAGCATGGCTGACAATGGTTCCGATAACATCCGGCAGATGTGTGATATTGATGAGTACAATGACCAATGCCAATCCTACATATCCCAGTGCCATGACAGGGACGATGATGCTGCTTACTTTAGCAATGCGCTGGATACCTCCGAAAATAATCAATAGAGTCAGTCCGGTCAGGATGATGCCCATAGGCACATGGCTGATGCCAAACGCATGTTCTACAGCTGCACAAATGGTATTGCTTTGTACTGAGTTGAAGGCAAATCCGAAAGTGACAGTAATCAGTATGGCAAACAGAATTCCCATCCATGTTTTTTTTAACCCTTTCTTCATGTAGTAGGCAGGGCCTCCGATAAAAGATTCCTTCCCTTTTTCCTTATATAATTGTGCGAGGGTCGATTCTACAAAAGCACTCGATGCTCCTAATAGAGCAATGATCCACATCCAAAATATGGCACCCGGTCCGCCGATGGCAATTGCCGTAGCTACGCCAGCCAGATTTCCTGTACCGACACGGCTTGCCAGTGATATGGCAAAGGCCTGGAACGAAGAAATATGTTTCTCTCCATGTTCTCCTTTTCCGGCAGAGTCTTTCAACAGACGTAGCATTTCGCCGATCATGCGGAATTGCACGAAACGGGTTTTAATCGTGAACCAAATGGCGCATCCCAACAGCATTGCAATCAGGATGTAGGTCCATAATATATCGTTAATTAGATTCATATCTATTAATTAATTGGTATCAGGGGCAAATTCTTTTATTTTAGCCTGAAGTAGAATTTATGGTTCTCGAATATCGGTTCCACGATATCAAACCGGATAAATTTAGCCAGTAAATGCTCTGCAGCCCGTCGGGAAATACCTGCTTGCCGGCAATAGCGGTTAAGAGAAAGCGAAGTATTTTCTTCCAGTAAGTCCAGCAACAGTTGTTCCCGTTCGGTATAGCGGATCAATTCTCCTGCCGGACTGCCGCTTTGCTGCCAGACGCGCAAATGTACCGGAGTAGCCAGGATATTTTCATCTTTGATCCGAATATATGCCAGTGATTTACCGTTTTCGTCTTTTGCAAAAACGGGCTTGTGTTCACTTTCATCTATTTGTACGACTAATACAGAACGTCCTTCAACGTGAAATGTTTGCATGGAATAATCAACTTCCGGCCGGCAATAAAGTTGGGCAGCTGCTTCTATCATATATTTTTCTTCATCCGAACGTACACCGGCTATTTTTCCATTGTCTTTAACGCCGATCAACAGCCGTCCTCCATCGGTATTGGCAAAAGCTGACAGTGTTTTGGCGATTTTACGGGCATCGGATATTTCAAATTTAAAGTCTTGCTGTTGATGCTCCCCTTCGGCTATCAATGCGTGTATGTAATCAGTATCTGTAAGCGGTTTCATGCCTGCAAAAGTAGATAAAAAAGACTAAACCTTCTTTTTTTGCTGATTTTTAGCTGATAATTTCAAAAAAAATATCGTTTTTATGCGTTTATTTCGGGAAAGGATGTATTTTTGCCCATCATTATTAACGAAGAAATAAATAAGGATTATGAAAGAATTAGTAGAAAAGATTGCTACTTTGGTAGCTGAGTTCAACAAAGATGCAAATGCTCAGATTGAAAATGGTAACAAAGCTGCAGGAACTCGTGCCCGTAAAGCTTCATTGGAAATCGAAAAAGCAATGAAAGAATTCCGTAAAGTATCTTTGGAAGAATCAAAGAAGTAATCTTACGAATAGAAAAAATGGAAAAGTCGGTCTCAATTTTGAAACCGGCTTTTTTGTTTTACAGGATTTTAATCCGTCTATATTTCAGAAACGATAATCTTGTGGATATCCTCTTTTTGTGTACACTGGGATTCCGACAATGATTTTGATATCTGTTGGTGACTTATTTTTGAGGCAGAAGTTTCAAGTACTCTCCATATCCTTCTTCTTTCATTTTCTCTTTTGGAATGAAGCGTAAGGATGCACTGTTGATGCAATAACGTAATCCTCCTTTTTCTTTAGGGCCATCCGTGAAGACATGTCCTAAATGTGCATCTCCCGTTTTACTCCGTACTTCTGTGCGTATCATTCCGTGTGATGTATCCATCTTCTCTTTTATCACTTCTTTTTCTATCGGTTTGGTGAAACTGGGCCAGCCACAGCCGGAATCAAACTTATCTGTTGATATAAAAAGAGGCTCACCGGTAGTGATATCTACGTAGATGCCATCTCGTTTTTCATCCCAGTATTCGTTATGAAAAGCTGGTTCGGTTGCGTTCTTTTGTGTGACCGCATATTGCTCGGGCGTCAATTTACTACGAAGTGTGGCGTCATCCGGTTTTTTGTAATTTGTCTGGGGCTGCTCAGCCTGTGCATTTGCTTTTTTTGCCAACTCGAATAGTGCAGGGTTAATATGGCAGTATCCTCCGGGATTCTTATCCAGGTAATCCTGATGATATTCCTCGGCTTTGTAGAAATTGGATAAGGGTTTCACTTCTATGACTATAGGTTTGGAATACTCTTTAGCCAATTCGTCGATGGCTGTCCGGATAGTCGGCAAGTCAGCTTCATCAGTATAATAAATACCGGTACGATATTGCGAACCTTTGTCATTGCCTTGTCGATTCAGACTTGTAGGATCTATTGTCTTAAAAAAAAGGTCGATCAATAGCTTTAGGGGAACTTCTTGTGGATTATACTCCACCTTAACGGTTTCTGCAAAATTGGTTTTTCCTGTACACACCTGTTGGTAAGTCGGATTAGCAATGTTTCCGTTGGCATATCCGACCTGAGTCGATTTTACTCCTCTGATCTGTTTCAGGAAATGGTCTGTTCCCCAGAAACAACCGCCTGCAAAATATATTTCACTCAGATTCTTCATGTTTTTTTTCTCCTGTTTTTGTTGATAAATCCATTGTACGCCTTGTGCATGGCCGATGTAAATGATACCGGCCAATAGCACGACAAATATAGTAAACTTCTTCTTCATAATTTTCAGTCTCTTTTATAAATAACAAACGAAGATCGTTTTCGGATTATTAAGAACTGTTGTATCCTGCAATGAAGTGGTTAAAAAGAGATTATCTTTTGATCTTTTGGAGGATTGTGCTTATTTTTGGCATAAACATTTCCTTGCTTTGCAGCAGAAATCAAGTTTAGTATGGCAAAACAACAATTCAATAAACTAATCTGGCTGGTGGATACTATCTTCCGGAATGCTCCTGTGACATTTGCCGAAATCAATCGTCGTTGGAGAGCGGGAGATGATAATCGTTCTGATATACCTTTGCGGACTTTCCATAACCATCGACAGGCCATTGAAGAAATGTTCGACATAAACATTGAATGTGATAAACGGAACAATACCTATTATATAGCAGACGCCGAAGGAATGTTGGGCGATAAGTTGAAGATGTGGTTACTGAATAGTTTTTCGTTGAACAATGTATTGCAGGAAAATGTGGATATGAAGAACCGGATTGTATTTGAGGAAGTACCTTCGGGAGTGCAATTCATGGATCTTGTTATTGATGCTATGCGTAGCGGACGCGTGCTTGCTATGGAATATCAGGCGTACAACTGGGAACACTCCAAAGATGTGCTACTTGAGCCTTATTTCGTGAAATTATTCCGTCATCGCTGGTATTTGATAGGAATAAACCGGGAATATAAAGCTTTTCGTTCTTATTCTCTCGATCGGATCAAGAGAATCGCTCTTTCGGAAGAGACATTCAATTTCCCACGTAAGTTTACTCCTCAGGATCATTTCAGAGATAGTTTTGGTATTATTCGTGATGAAAATCTGCTTCCTCAGCACACTGTCCTCAGGACCACTATTTCACAGGCTCCATACCTGAGAAATCTTCCTTTACATTCCAGTCAAAAGGAGATTGCCGTTACAGAGAGTTATGTTGATTTTGAACTTTATATTTCGCATACTTATGATTTTATTCAGGAGTTATTATCCAAAGGAGCGGCAGTGGAGGTGTTGAAGCCCCAGTCGCTGCGGGATAAGATAAAAGCCGAGATACAAAACATGCAAACTCTTTACCGCTTATGAATGCAAATGTTCTCGAAAAATTGAAGATACTGGCAGAATCGGCCAAGTACGATGTTTCCTGCGCCTCAAGTGGCACGGTGCGTGCCAACAAGCCCGGTACATTAGGTAATACGGTGGGTGGATGGGGTATTTGCCATAGTTTTGCGGAAGACGGACGTTGCATTTCGTTACTGAAAGTGATGCTTACCAATTATTGCATATACGATTGTGCCTATTGTATTAACCGGAGAAGTAATGACTTGCCCAGGGCTACGTTATCTGTGTCCGAACTGGTAGATTTGACGATTGAGTTTTATCGTCGAAATTACATTGAAGGGTTGTTTTTGAGTTCCGGTGTGGTGCGAAATCCCGATTATACAATGGAGCGTTTGGTACGTGTGGCGAAAGATCTGCGTGAAGTGCACCGCTTTAACGGGTACATTCATTTGAAAAGTATTCCGGGAGCCAGCCGGGAATTGGTGAACGAAGCCGGGCGTTATGCTGACCGGCTTAGTGTGAACGTGGAGATCCCCAAAGAAGAGAACTTGAAACTGCTGGCTCCTGAAAAAGATCATAAAAGTGTATTTGCACCGATGCTTTATATTCAACAGGGCGTACTGGAAAGTAGTGAAGAACGAAAAAAGTTCCGGTATGCGCCCCGCTTTGCTCCTGCGGGTCAGAGTACACAGATGATTGTCGGTGCTACGGCTGAAAGTGATAAGGATATTCTCTTTCTTTCTTCCGCCCTTTACCAGCGTCCCACGATGAAGCGTGTCTATTATTCCGGTTACGTATCAGTAAATACATACGATACTCGTTTACCTGCACTTAAGCAGCCTCCTTTGGTACGTGAGAATCGTCTTTATCAGGCAGATTGGCTGATGCGGTTCTATCAGTTTAAAGTCAATGAAATTGTGGATGACACCTATCCTGATCTTGATCTGGAAATAGATCCCAAGTTGTCGTGGGCGTTACGTCATCCCGAGCAGTTTCCTGTTGATATCAACAAGGCGGATTATGAAATGATACTTCGTATTCCGGGAATTGGGGTAAAGTCGGCAAAATTAATTATAGCTTCCCGTCGTTATTCGAAGTTGGGATATTATCAACTTAAAAAAATAGGTGTGGTTATGAAAAAAGCACAATATTTTATTACTTGCAGCGAATTACCCATGCGGACTGTAAATGAAATGACTCCACAGACCGTACGTAGCTTGTTACTGCCCAAATCTGCTAAGAAAAAGACGGATGAAAATCAGTTATCATTTGTTTTTAACGATTGAGATTGTTATGATTCTTTTTATCTACGATAAAACACTTGATGGCTTGCTGACAGCACTATTCGATGCTTATAACCGCAAGACCTTTCCTGATGTCTTACTCTCGAAAGGAGATACTTTACCACTTTTCTATGATGACATTTTTACGGTTATCACTGATGAAGAGAAGGCAGGACGTGTCTGGCGGGGATTGCAGAAGAAGATATCGGCATCGGCCCTTTCGGCTATCACCTGGTGTTGGCTTTCAGAGTTACCGGAAGTAGGTATGCTTTTGTTCCGATACATCCGAAAGGCCATTGACTCTCCCGTCTCCATTGAGACTAATTTCGGTGATCCGGATGTTCTCGCTCTTTCCAAAATATGGAAGCGGGTAGATTGGGAACGTTTGCGTATGTTGCAGTTCGTACGTTTTCAGAAAGCGGTGGATGGTACCTTTTTTGCTGCTTTTGAACCACAGCACAATGCTTTACCTTTGACGGTAGGTCACTTTAAAGATCGTTTTGCCGATCAACGGTGGCTGATTTATGACATGAAGCGCCGTTATGGTTTTTATTATGATCTACACACGGTAGAGGAAGTGACATTTGATGATGATGGTCAAGCAGCACATCTGATTACCGGAATGTTGGACGAAAGCTTGATGGATAAGGACGAAAAACTTTTCCAACAACTTTGGAAGACTTATTTTAAATCTATCACAATTAAAGAACGACTGAATCCTCGTAAACATAAACAGGATATGCCGGTGCGTTATTGGAAGTATATCACCGAAAAACAGAAATAATCTTATTCAATTCGTTCTACTGTCACTTCAGGAAATTCTTGTATTAAAGATAGCAAATGTCCTTCGTCATTGTTCCGTTTGGATTTGATGATCATTGTCACTTGATAGGTTTCTATGCTTCCGTGCTTCTGTGTATCCATCTGATACGACACTATGAGGTAATCTTTGGAATTAAATCGGTCAGCCACTCCTTTCAGTACTTCTTTGTTATCGGTCGAAAAAGTTATCATTGAGCTTTTCATTCCTATGCTTTTAAACAGGTAACTTAGCACTTCAAGACCAATCAGGGTCAGTACCATGGCAGCAATACCTATGACGTACATGCCCGCGCCTACTGCCAAGCCTATTCCGGCTGTCGCCCAGATCCCTGCCGCTGTAGTCAGTCCTCTGACTATCTGTTTTTGAAAGATAATCGTTCCGGCACCGATAAAACCAATCCCACTGACTACTTGTGCCGCTACACGGCTTGGATCGAGTGTAACACTATTTTCTTTTATGATTTCTTGAAAGCCGTATTGAGAAACGATCATAATCAGTGCACTACCCAATGACACCAGAAAGTGTGTGCGATAGCCCGCTTCTTTGGCACGATATTCCCTGTCCAAGCCAATGATGGCACCTAAGATTCCGGCGACTAACAGTCTTAATACAAAGTCGAAGTTCAACATCATACGTAAATTTCCTTTCTATCTTTATTTCAATCGTTTATTCATTACCTAAAGATACAATAGTTTTTTAGAAATAACGTATATTCGCAGTCAAAAGATTATTTCTATCGGAAATACTGACATCATAAAGTTGATATAATACATAAAGTTTTTAATAGTATTGATAAACAACAATCGAACTTTGTATTCTCAGTATATCCTGTGAAAGATAAAATTCGAAAGACACCATGAATAAAAGTTTTTTCTATGCGATATGTTTTGTCGTAATACTGGTAGTTGAGATTATTATTGGTATATATGTTCGTGATAACTTTGTACGTCCTTATATGGGTGACGCACTGGTTGTTGTTTTGATTTATTGTTTTATACGGATTTTTATTCCGAACGGTTTGTCACAACTACCTTTGTATGTGCTTGCTTTTGCCTGTTTCATAGAGATACTTCAATATTTTCAGTTGGTGGATGTGTTGGGAATATCGAATCGTATACTCCGTATAGCCCTTGGTTCTACTTTCGATTTGAAAGATATGGTCAGTTATGCCGGCGGATATGTATTTATTCTACTGGCAGAATATTTTTTAGATAAGAAAAGAAAATAATACATATATTTCTGCTTGTTTTGTAAATTCTTTAAATTAAAGAGGTCTCCTTTATAAATAAATATGTAATTTTGCCACATGTTATTGTTTGAATGTGAATTAATTAATCTCGTTTATCATGAGTCAAGAGAATCCTTCTTCACAATTGGATGTGGAATTTATTTATTTGCCTGTTATCAATTATTCCATGCAGCAAAACCGGATACCTGTTGTCCGGTTACTTTCTATTAAAAATAATACAGAACATCCGCTTACGGATTTGAAGGTATTTCTAACTCTGGAGCCTGAATTTGCATCAGTTTCACCGGTAATGGTAGAAAAATTAGCTTCCGGTGAGATTATTACAATAACCGGATTAAATCTGATGCTGGACCCTTCTTTTTTTATTCAGCAAACCGAACGCCTGTCCGGTACTATCGTTCTGGTAGTTTCTGATGAGGAAAACGTATTTTTTCAAGAGAAGTATCCTGTTGATATCCTGGCTTTTGATCAATGGGGAGGCATTCAGGTATTGCCTGAACTTTTGTCTGCATTTGTGATTCCTAATCATCCGGTACTTACAGGAGTTCTTTCGCGGGCGTCATCTATCCTGAAAGAGTGGTCCGGTAATTCTTCGTTGGATGCTTATCAGAGTTGTAATCCCAATCGGGTGAAGTTACAGTTGGCGGCTCTGTACGAGTCTATTAAAGAGCAGCATATTGCATACTGCACGCCTCCGTCCAGTTTTGGTGATGCCGGTCAGCGAGTCAGGCTTTCGGATAATGTACTTTCCGGTAAATTAGGGACTTGTTTGGATCTGTCACTGTTGTATGCTTCATGTGCCGAAGCCATGGGGTTGCATCCGTTGTTGGTGATCATTCAGGGACATGCTTTTGTGGGATGCTGGTTGATTGACGGGACATTTCCTGATGCGGTGAACGATGCCCCTTCGTTATTGACCAAACGAACGGCGGACGGTATCAACGAAGTTATTTTGCTGGAAGCCACTTGTATGACCGATGGAAACAATGTGACTTTCGATACTGCAGTCGGGCTGGCTAATGACAAAATGTTGGCAGTGAATGACTTTACTTGTTTTATAGATGTTGTTCGCAGCCGTTTTGCTCATATTTTGCCTTTACCTCAACGGGTTATGCATGGGAAAGCATGGACTGTGAGTCCGGAGGTAGCTCAGATTCCTAAAGGCGGGTTGTACATTAGTCCTGTTAGTGCTCCGGAAGAGATTAAGCAATATGATTTGGATAATCAGGATAGTTATGTGGAATTCACCAAACAACTTTTGTGGGAACGAAAGTTACTTGACCTGAGTCTACGTAATAATTTTCTGAACCTGCGTATTACCCGTAATGCCCTTCAAGTGATCTCTGCGGATATAGATAAGATGGAAGATGCTTTTTCGGACGGAACAGAATTTCAGATTTTGGGTAAGCCCTCTGATTGGGATAATCCGTTGTATGACTTCGGGCTTTATGGCACTTTAACGGAATCGGATCCGATGATTGGTTTGATTAAGCAGGAGCTGACTCAAAAAAGATTGAGAACCTATCTTACCGAACAGGATCTGAAGAAATCGCTTACTTATTTATATCGTTCTTCCAGAATAGCATTGGAAGAAAATGGTGCAAATACTTTATATCTTGCCTTGGGGCTGCTGAGGTGGTATGAAACCGAACATAGTGAGCGTCCTCGCTATGCCCCGATATTGTTACTTCCTGTTGAGATGATCCGTAAGTCGGTATCCAAAGGATATATTATCCGTGCCCGTGAAGAAGAGAGTATGCTTAACATTACCTTGTTGGAGATGTTGAGACAAAACTTTGGCATCACTATTTCTGGGCTCGATTCATTGCCGAAAGATGAAAATGGAACCGATGTGAAACGTATTTTCTCAATCTTTCGGAAAGCTGTGATGAACGAAAAGCGTTGGGACGTAGAAGAACAGGCTATTTTGGGTACTTTTTCATTCAGTAAGTTCATCATGTGGAATGACATTCATTCGAATGCCGAAGAGTTGAGTAAAAATAAGATTGTCGGCAGTTTGATGAGTGGTAAAATGGAATGGGAGGTTGCAGAAGTCGATGCCAATGCCGTAGAACTGGATCATGCTTTAACTCCTGCTGATATTGCGTTGCCTGTCAGTGCCGATTCTTCGCAGCTTGAAGCGGTTTATGAAGCTGTAAATGAGAAAAGCTTTATTTTACATGGACCTCCGGGAACCGGCAAGTCACAAACCATTACGAATATTATAGCCAATGCACTGTATCAGGGTAAACGGGTATTGTTTGTGGCCGAAAAAATGGCTGCACTCTCCGTAGTTCAGAAAAGGCTTATGAATATAGGTTTAGCTCCGTTCTGCCTGGAACTGCATTCTAATAAAGCACGAAAGACAGATGTACTGAGTCAGCTGAAAGAATCAACTGAGATCTTTCGTTATAAGGAACCGGAAGAGTTTAAGGAAGAGTCGGAAAGGCTGTTTAAAATGCGTCAGCAGATTAATGGATATGTAGAGGCATTACACCGAATATATCCTTGTGGCATATCTGTCTACGAGGCTATTACCCGTTATAGCTCCATTGACGAAACAGAAGAAATAATGATACCCGCTTCTTTGCTTGCTTCGTTGACTAAGGAGCAATTCAATGAATGGAATCATGCTGTGGAAGAGTTGATCGGAGTTGGAAAAGTAAGTGGACATTCCCATCAGCATCCTCTCACAGGAATCAATATAATGGAGTACTCTTCTCAACTGAAAGAAGAAGCGGATAAACTTCTGAAAGACTATATGATTCTGTTGCAGAAGATGGAAGAGAAGATGAATAGATGCTTCTCAAATTATGGAATAGGGAATAAATGCACAGAGAAGCTATTGGATAACTTTGTTCGGTTCATCCGAATCCTAATGCAACTTCCTGGTATGACCGGTAACTTGATGTTGTTAACCGATCTTGACGAGAATGTTGATAAGATAGGCCGGATCATTGAACATGGACGAAAAAGAGATGAATTTTGCAATCTGCTAAAACAATCATTTGAAGACACTTTTCTCACTTTACCGGTGCAGCAAAAGATCTCGGAATGGAAAGATATTACACAGAGTTGGTTTCTGCCTCGCTTGTTAAAACAACGGAAGTTTTGTAAGGAGCTGTCTCTCTTTTCGCTTCAGGGCCGTGTCAATAAAGAACAAGTTCTTCCCGCTTTGCAACAATTGCTCTTTTATCAGCAGCAAAAACAGGAAGTAGATAGCAGTAGTCGTTGGTTTGAGGACTTATTTGGGAATAAATCCCATCCCGGTGAAGAGCAATGGGACGATATAGAAGTGATGAGCAAGGCTATACTCCAATTGAACAGGCTTCTGGTGGAGGTAGTGGATGATCCTATGTCTATACGGCGAGTTAAGGAGAAGCTGGCGGAACAACTCTCTGAGGGTTATTCTTTGTTCCGGCAAATGAATCGGGAGTTGTTGGAAGGTTTGGTATACGACTGGGAGTGTATAAAGCAATTGGAAAAATCGATGTTGCAATTATTGGGCGTTTCCAAAGAGGTGCTTCATGCTTGTGAAGACGACTGGCTGGCAGGAGCGTCACGACAATGTGAGATTTGGGCAAGAAACACGGATAAGCTGAAAGATTGGTATCGTTGGCTGAATGTATCTCGTCGGTTCGAGGCTTGTGGCTTGACTTCTGTATTTGCAGCATATACGGAACGTAACTTGCCTGCCGAACGGATGATGAATATTTATTTGAAAGGGTTTTATCATAGTTTTATTGAATATGCCATCGGAAAGGAGCAGGTTCTGCAATTTTTTAACGGGGAGCTGTTCAATGACAGTATCCGGCGTTTTCGTGAATTGAATACGGAGTATCAGGAATTAATAAAAAAGGAACTTTATACAAAACTGGCTTCTAATATCCCATCATTTGTACTTGCTGCTGCCCAAAGTTCGGAGGTTGGTATTTTGCAGAAATGTATTCGCAGTAACGGACGTGGAATGTCTATTCGTAAGTTGTTCGATTCGATTTCCAACTTATTGTCACGTATGTGTCCGTGTATGCTGATGAGTCCAATGTCAGTAGCGCAGTATATCAATGTGAACAACGATAAGTTTGATTTGGTTGTATTTGATGAGGCTTCACAGATGCCTACTTGTGAAGCCGTAGGTGCTATTGCCCGTGGAAATCATGTAGTTGTTGTAGGTGATCCGAAGCAAATGCCCCCGACTAATTTCTTTACCAGTAATTCAGTTGATGAAGAACATATAGAGATAGAAGATCTGGAGAGTATCCTGGATGATTGCCTGGCTTTGTCTATGCCTTCTAAATATTTGTTATGGCATTATCGCAGTAAACATGAAAGCCTGATTGCTTTCAGCAATTCTCAGTATTATGATAATAAGTTGCTGACTTTTCCATCTCCGGATGATCTGGCTGCCAAAGTTACTTTAGTACCCATCGAGGGATATTACGATAAGGGTAAAAGTCGTCAGAATCAAGCTGAGGCACAGGCGGTAGTAGACGAGATTGTTCGCAGACTTTCCGATCCGGAATTGAGAAATCAGAGTATAGGTGTTGTAACTTTTAGTTCCGTACAGCAGACTTTAATAGAAGACATGTTATCGGATGTTGTTTTACAGAACGCAGAATTAGAGAATCTTGCATTCAATCGTGAAGAACCTGTTTTTATTAAGAATCTGGAAAATGTGCAAGGGGATGAACGGGACGTTATTCTTTTTTCTGTAGGTTATGGTCCGGATGTCAACGGAAGGGTGAGTCTCAATTTCGGACCGTTGAATAGGGATGGTGGCGAACGTCGTTTGAATGTGGCAGTGTCACGTGCCCGATATGAGATGAAAGTCTTTTCTACATTAAGAGCTGACCAGATTGATCTGAAAAAGACATCTTCTATAGGAGTGGCAGGTTTGAAATATTTCCTTGAATATGCAGGTAAGGGTACCGGAGTTTTGAATCATTCTTATGCAGCGGTAGCCGAAGAGGTCGAAATGGGTGAGCTGATTGCTGCGGCACTTCGTGAAAAAGGACATCAGGTGAAAACCAAAATCGGATGTTCCGGATTCAAAGTAGATGTAGGTATTATCGATCCTAATGATACCTCCCGTTATATGCTCGGGATTTTGTGTGATGGCGAGAATTATCGGGCTGCAAAAACAGCTCGGGATAGGGAGATTGTGCAAGACAGTGTACTGAAAATGTTGGGATGGAACATTTGTAAAGTATGGACTCTGGATTGGTGGGAAGACTCACAGAAAGTTATTGACCATATAGAGGCGGAATTGAAAAGAGCTGAGTGCGGAAAATCGCAACGATCCGTTCCGGTGATTTCTTTGGCTTCAGGATCGGGAGAAGTGCAAAAAGAGGGTTTACTATGCCATGCACAACACTGCTTAGTGAAGTTGCCGGAGCAAGTAATTCGGGAAGAAGTGAAGGCTGCGTCACCGGAGATCTATGAAAAAACTTTTCTAAACTCTGTAAATGTATCTGCTTGGGAATTGATGATGCCACGCCGGGAGCCCCGTATCAGAAAACAATTGAATGAGATCATGCGTACGGAGGCTCCGATTAGCCGTTCATTGTTAAGCAGCAGGATCTTTAATGCTTATGGCATTCTTCGGAAGACAGCTCGCCTGATTGAATGGATGGATGGTATACTGGATAAAACTCCTTATTACAAGCAGGAAATTGATGGATTGGTTTTCTACTGGAATACCAAGGAAGAAGCAGACTCGTATACCGGATTCCGCATAGACTCCAAGCGTGAAGCCGTAGATTTACCTCCTCGTGAGGTAGCCAATGCGGCTCGGAATATACTGGAACAGCAGGTCGCTTTACCTTTGGTTGACTTAATGCGGGTAACCGCCCAGTTGTTGGGGTATGCACGTTTCGGATTGAATGTGGAGACTGCCATGCGCAGGGGAGTGCAAATACTGTTGGACGGAGAAGAGGTAAAGATCGAAGGGGATAAAATACTTATGAAGTAGTCCGATCCGGATCAGTTGCCGTGTTTTCCTGCCGGTAAATTTCATCATTTTTCAATTTATGTCCGCAGTATTTACAATAAGTGGCATTCTCTTCGTGCCCCGTTTTATGACAGTTGGGACATTGTAAGTCTTTTAATTTTTTGTATTCTTTCATCATGGATGCAGAGACGATACCTGTAGGGACAGCAATAATTGTGTAACCGATCAGCATCACGCAGGCAGAAAGAAATTTGCCAAGAGCGGTAGCAGGAGTGATGTCTCCATAGCCTACGGTGGTCATGGTGACAATGGCCCAATAGATACTATTCGGAATGTTATTAAATTGTGTATTGGGTTGAGTCCCTTCAATCATGTACATTAAAGTGCCGATGGCAACGACGAGGATGACAACGAAGAGGAAAAAGACGGCGATCTTTTTGCTGCTTTCCCGCAGGGAAGTGAGTAGACGTTCACCTTCGAGCCAGAAGTTGAACAACTTGAATATTCGGAATACCCGGATAATTCGGAAAGCACGTATAATCAGCAGATAGCGTGCTCCGGGCAGGAAGAAGGCAAGGTAGAGTGGCAATGTAGCCAGAAGATCGACAATACCGAAAAAACTGAAAATATATTTCCGTGGATTGGGTGAGCAATAGATGCGGGTGACATATTCAAAGGTAAAAAAAACTGTGAAAAGATATTCAAGCACGATAAAGGGAGTGGAAAGCCAGGAAGGCAGACCTTGAAGGCTTTCGATTATAGCAAGCAGGATACTCAGCAGAATACATATGATCAGGGTTACGTCGAATGCTTTCCCTGCGGGTGTATCGGATTCGAAGATAATGACATACAGCTTATGCTTTAGCGGCTGATTATGCAAAAAACGATGGAGCCAAGAATCACTTTTCAATGTGCCAATATATTAATATACCAATGTACTCGTTTGATTAACCATTAGTCAATCACCCATTTATGTTCGTGAGGAACTGTTTTACGAGGATCATAATTCATACCCTCTTGCGTGGGTATATGTAAAACGTATTTCTTCCCGGTTTTGTTTTTTAGTGATGAACCTCGAAGCCAGGGGTTGGCATCGCGAAGTTGTGCATAGGTGATGCCTTGTTTCTGTGCAAAGTTGCTCAAGTCACTGATTTCTGTATCTACCGCCACTTCTTTGTAGGGGATGGCAGGGTAGAGATGTTCCCGCTTCAGCAGAAAACCGAAACGTTGAGGATTGCCGAATACCTCTTTTACAGCCAGTAGGCGGAACATGTAGCGTGAGGTTTCTTCTGTCAGCCAGAGGTCCATGGCATGATCCGCCAATTGTTTGTCTAGTTGAGAGGAAATACGTCCTTGTCCGGCATTGTAAGAGGCAGATACAGCCATCCAGTCGCCATATTTGGCATAAGCCTGCTTGAAATAACGGCAGGCGGCTGCGGTAGCTTTCTCAATATGATAGCGTTCGTCTACGTTATCATTTACTTCAAGACCGAATTCACGGGCAGTGACAGGCATAAATTGCCATAAACCGGCGGCACCGGCCGGTGAACGTGCTATCGGGTTGAGATTGCTTTCTATTACCATCAGATATTTGAAGTCGTCCGGAATGCCGTTGGCTTTCAGTAATGGTTCAATGACAGGGAAGTAGCGGTTGGCCCGTTTAATCATTTGCATGGTGCTGGAGTGCATGTAAGTGAAGGACATCAGTTCGCGGTCCATACGTTCACGGCGGTCATAACGACGCAGGTCGATGGTGTCACCATCAAACACAGCTTGTTCGGGGACAGTGGGAGGAGTGACGCAATAAGGAACTTCGGATTGTACAGAGTGTTGTTCGCTGAGGCAAGTGCTGCCTACAAGGACAGGGATGCTGATGCCGATACCTAAAGCAAGTGCAGTAGTTAGAATATAGTTAATAGATGTATGTTTCATGACAATTATTATGTTAATTAGTGGGGTAAAGATAACCAAAAGGATTAAACCAAAAAGGATGTTCATACGTTAATTATATGTAACGGGTATCGGTAGTATCGGTGTCGATACTTATTTTCGCAGCCTCAAAATGCACATGAAGAAGTTTATATTAATCACCTTGACGTTGTTTTATGCCGTTGTTTCATCAGGCATAACGATTAATTTCCATTACTGCATGGGCCGTCTGGCGGATGTAGAGTGGGGAAGTGCGTCCGTTTGTGCATCGTGTGGAGAGAAGAAGATGACCTCACATTGTTGTAAGGACGAGGCGCATTACGTCAAACTGGCGGTAGATCAGGATGTGAACCACGTACCGGTAACTAATCTATTACCGGCAGTGACAGAACTGTTACCTGTGATGTATAGTGCTTTTATACCATTGGAGGCAGAAAGTCTGCGTCGAAGTGTTGCTTCTTTCAATTTCCCACCTTGGCAAACAGATATTCCGCTGTTTGTTCATCATTGTACTTATCTGATTTAGTTTTCACATAGCTTCTCTTTCGGCCAGAAAAGAAGAGAAAATTAGACCTTACTGATTTTAAAGTGAGGTAGGAGTCGTCATACCCATGTATCGATGGGGATTTGGCTTCCTACTTTCTATTTTATTATCACTTTACTGATCCTTTTTGGCATTGCCAAGTGTTTACTAATTTAAAATAAATAATCTATCTGTATGATTAATAAAATAATTCGTTATTTCCTTGAAAATAGGGTGATAACTATTCTTCTGCTGACACTTGTCGTGGTTTGGGGAATTTCTACTGCGCCCTTTAACTGGCATGGGGGGATTGTGCCGCGAAACCCGATTCCTGTGGATGCTATCCCCGATATCGGTGACAACCAGCAGATTGTGGCTACGGAATGGATGGGACGTTCGCCTAAGGACATCCAAGATCAGATTACCTATCCGCTGACCACTTCATTGTTGGGTATACCGGGGGTGAAGACCATCCGCAGTTCGTCTATGTTCGGTATGTCGTTTATCTACATTATTTTTGAGGATGATATTGAGTTCTATTGGAGTCGTTCGCGCATTTTAGAGAAACTCAACTCGTTGCCTCCAGGCACTTTGCCCGAAAATGTGCAGCCTACGCTGGGGCCGGATGCTACAGCATTGGGACAAATCTATTGGTATACGCTGGAAGGGCGTGATCCTAAAACTGGGAAACCTGCCGGCGGCTGGAACGCTGAGGAATTGCGTACTATTCAGGACTTTTATGTCAAGTACTCTTTGTCTGCTGCCGAAGGTGTGTCCGAAGTAGCTTCAGCAGGAGGTTTTATCAAGGAGTATCAGATCGAGTTGAATCCGGATGCGATGTACTCGTTCAATGTGTCGGTGATGGATGTGATGAATGCTGTGAAGAAGAGTAACCTTGATATTGGTGCCGAAACAATGGAGGTGAATAAAGTGGAATACTTGATTCGTGGTCTTGGGTATGTGAAAAATGTGGCAGATATAGAGAATACGGTTGTTACCGTCCGTGAAGGGGTACCCGTACGTATTTCCGATATTGCCTTTGTGAATATCGGACCGGGGACGAGACGTGGCGGCTTGGACAAGGAAGGAGTAGAGGCTGTGGGGGGCGTGGTGATTGCCCGTTATGGCTCCAATCCTCTGGAAGTAATTAATAATGTGAAAGAAAAGATACATGAGATGGATGCCGGAATGCCGCAGAAAACATTGGCTGACGGGACGGTATCGAAAGTGACTGTTGTCCCTTTCTACGACCGGACGGGATTGATAAAGGAGACCATCGGTACATTGGAGACGAGCCTTTCGCACGAGATATTGATCTGTATTATTGTCATCATTGTGTTGGTACTTAACTTGCGGGCATCGGTTGTAATAGCAAGTATGCTGCCTATTGCCGTATTGGCTACATTTATACTGATGCGATATACCGGTATCGAAGCAAATATCGTGGCGCTGTCCGGTATCGCGATTGCCATCGGGGTGATGGTAGATGTGGGTGTGGTATTTGTCGAGAGTATTATCCGGTACATGGAGATGCCGGAGAATAAGGGTATCACGCGGGGTAAACCATTTGTCGGACTGATCTATAAAGCTGTAAGCGAGGTGTCGGGAGCTATTGCTACGGCAATGATTACGACTATTGTCAGTTTCTTACCCGTATTTGCCATGCAGGCGCAAGAGGGGAAAATGTTCTCTCCACTGGCATATACAAAAACTTATGCATTGGCATCAGCTTTTGTGTTGGGATTAATTTTGCTGCCTACACTGGCTTATATCCTTTTTTCGGTGCGGATTGACTCGAGGTTGATCCGGCGCGTAATGAACTGTGTGCTTATAGCAGCGGGTATTGTTTTGTTCGCCGTATACGATAGTGTCCCTGCATTGGGACTGACGGCGGTTGGAATCAATAACTTGCTTGCATATCGTTGGAAGAATCCTAAGACAGGCAATTATGTTAATATCGGTATTGCCCTGTTGGTAGCTGTTTTCTATCTGTCCGAAGAGTGGCTGCCGATGGGACCGCAACGGGGACTGTCGGTAAATGTGCTGTTTGTAGCCGGTTGCGTTGCCATCATTCTGGCTTTACTTTGGATACTGGTCATTTTCTACGAGCGTATTTTGCGTTGGTGTCTGGCCAATCGTTGGAAGTTTATGATGATTCCTGCAGCAACCGTCGTTTGTGGTTTCCTCATCTGGCGGAGTATCGGGCAGGAATTTATGCCCAGCCTGAACGAAGGCTCTTTTCTATTGATGCCTACCAGTATGCCTCATACGGGTATTGAACAGAATCTAGATTATGTGGAGAAACTCGATAAGCGGCTGGCGGCCATTCCAGAAGTAGAAACTGCCATCGGTAAGTGGGGACGTGTAAATTCCGCTCTCGATCCGGCACCGGTCCAGATGTTTGAGAATACCATTAATTATCGTCCCGAATATATCATCGGAGAAGACGGAAAGCGTGCCCGTTTCCGTGTGAATTATGATGGTGCATTCCTGCTGAAAGGTGGAGGTACATATAATCCTGCCAATGGTTTCCGGCTTATCCCTGCCGATAGTCTGGTGCCTGATTCGCGTGGCGACTATTTCCGCCAGTGGCGTCCGGAGATTAAGAATGCAAATGATATCTGGCAACAGATTGTCAATGTTACCCATTTGCCGGGACTGACCTCTGCACCGAAACTGCAACCTATTGAGGCACGGCTCGTAATGCTTTCAACCGGTATGCGTGCACCGATGGGGGTGAAGGTATACGGTCCCACACTGGAGGATATAGAGCAGGGAGGTAAGGCGATTGAGCAGGCATTAAAGTCTGTACCGTCTGTCATTCCCTCGTCTGTGTTCTACGACCGGGCGGTAGGTGCTCCGTATCTCGAAATAAAGCTGAATCGTGAGTCAATGGCACGTTATGGCGTGGCGGTGGGCGATCTGCAGGAAGTGCTCAGTGCTGCTGTTGGTGGCATGGCGTTGACCCGTACTGTAGAGGGGCGCGAGCGCTTCCCCATCCGGTTACGTTATGCACGTGAGTTGCGTGATAGTCCGGAGGCTCTTTCCATGCTACTTGTACCTACTGCTACTGGAATACAGGTACCTCTTAAAGAGTTGGCGGACATCGAATATTCCCGTGGTGCACAAATGATCCAGAGTGAGAACACTTTCCTGGTAGGTTATGTCATCTTCGATAAACTTTCAGGCCGTGCCGAAGTGGATGTGGTGAAGGAGGCGAGTAATCTGCTCGAGGCTAAAGTAAAAAGCGGTGAACTGGTTCTCCCCAAAGGTGTTTCTTATAAGTTTGCCGGTAATTATGAACAACAGCAACGTGCTACGGACCGGTTGATGATTGTTGTTCCGTTGGCTTTGCTCATTGTCCTGCTGGTACTTTATTTCCAGTTTCGTACGGTGACGGCCTCGCTGATTCATTTTTCGGGTGTATTCGTAGCTTTCGCTGGCGGTTTTATTCTCTTGTGGCTCTATGGGCAACCGTGGTTTATGAATTTCAGCATTGCGGGTGAAAACATGCGCGACCTCTTCCAGATGCATCCCATCAACCTGAGTGTAGCGGTCTGGGTAGGGTTCATTGCTCTCTTCGGTGTGGCCACGGATGATGGAGTATTGATGGGAACGTATATTCACCATGTTTTTCTGGAACGCGATCCCCGTACGAAATATGACATCCGTGAGGCGGTAGTAGAAGCCGGGCTGAAGCGTGTCCGTCCTGCTGCAATGACAACGGCGACAACACTGATCGCTCTGCTTCCCGTACTTACATCTACCGGAAAGGGAGCGGATATCATGGTACCGATGGCTATACCCACGTTTGGAGGAATGCTGATACAATCAATGACCATGTTTGTCGTCCCGGTATTACAATGCTGGTGGCGTGAGACTGTGGAGAGGAGACGTGAGAAGAAAAACGGAAGTGAAGTTTCTGAGCCGGTTACAGGCTCTCCCGGTATCTGATCTTCAGATGGGCATCCGGCATACTCCCTGATGGCTATCCGGGACATTCCCGGATATTTGGAATGTCCCCTCTGCCGGTCGTATGGGGCTGAAACCGTACTCATCATTATAAAGAATAACAGAATCAGAATCCGAGAGTCTTCGATTCGTCTATCGGATTTACATAAAAACAATCAGATATGATAAACAAGAAACATATATCTTTACTCACCTTGGCGATATTCCTTTCGCTGAGTCATTTTGCCGTTTCGGCTTCGGCGCAGCCATCCGTTGTGGAGGTGCCTTCTGTTTCGGTGCAATCCTCTGTCGACAGCTTGTCCCACTATCTGGAACAGGCGGCACGCAGTAATCCGCAAGTCAATGCCGACTTCATGCTCTATAAAGCCTCTTTGGAGAAGATCCCTCAGGCCGGTGCTTTTGCCGATCCCGAATTGGAAATCGGTTTTTTCGTTAAACCTATGGAGACGCTGATGGGAAAGCAGATAGCCGACTTTACGTTGATGCAGATGTTTCCTTGGTTCGGCACTCGCAAGGCCGCCCGCAGTGAAGCTTCTGAGATGGCACGTATGGCTTACGAACAATTTCGTGATACACGTAATAATCTCTGGTATGAGGTTAAGGCCCAGTGGTATCAGCTTAGTAGCCTCAACGAGCAATATCACATTACGGAAGCTAATATCCGTCTTCTTTATCAACTCGAGCAGTTGGCACTGAACCGCTTTTCCGCTTCGTCGGCACAGGCAGCTCCCTCGTCGACTTCTGTAACGTCAGTTGCTTCGATGCCGCCTGCACTTTCTTCGGGGAGTGGCATGTCCGGTATGGGAGGAATGGGCAGCCCGGCGTCTGCGGGGACTCCAGGTGTTTCTGCCGGCAGCTCTTCCGGTAGAGACATGTCCGGCATGGGAGGCGGATCAATGGGAAACGTTGTTGTTGGTGGTATGTCCGATGTTCTCCGCATTCAAATGGAGCGTGCCGGATTGGAGGATAACCTTGCCAGTTTACTTTCTGCCCGGCTGACCGTTCAAGCCCGGTTTAACGCCCTGCTCAACCGTCCGTCCGATGCTTCTGTCTGTGTACCCGATTCTCTGACACAACGCTTCTACCGGATAGACGGACAGCTCCTGCTCGACAGCATCTTCACCCGTAATCCCATGCTTGCCATGCTCGAGGCGGAGGGAGAAGCCTATCGTGCCAAGGCAAAGATGGACCGTCGCATGAGTTATCCTATGATCGGTATCGGTCTTCAATACTCTGTGGTCAATAAAGTGGCCGATCCGATGGGAATGCCCGATATGAACGGTAAGGACATGGTGATGCCGATGGTCAAGGTAAGTCTTCCGCTGTTCCGCCGGAAATACAATGCCCGGCAGCGGGAGAGCCATAACTACCGGATGGCAAGCGAACTGAAACGTGACAATGTGCAGAACCAGTTGCAGGCTGAATACATTAACGTTCGCCAGCAGCTCGACGATGCCGCCCGTAAGGTGTCACTTTACGAACGGCAGCATGCCCTCTCTCTTTCTACCTGGCAGTTGATGGTGCGTGAATTTACCGCCGGGCGTCAATCGCTGACCGATGTGATTCAGGTGGAGCGTCAGATGCTCGATTATAAACTGAAAAAGAGTGAGGCCGTAGCCGCTTATAATACTACGGTGGCAGCCATAGAAAAGCTGATAGCCGACTGAAAATAAATAGAACCACTAAAATAGTAATTGTATGAAAAAGATATCAGATATTCTTCGTAAGAAGCAAGTACTTTATCCCCTGATTGCCCTTGCCGGCTTTGTGCTGGGTTGGCTTTTGTTCAGCCCTTCATCTTCTCCGGAGTCTGCCGGGGGAACACATGCTGAAGCTCATAACCATGATATGCATGGAACGTCTCATGATCTGGTGCAGGACGAATCCGGTGTCTGGACCTGCTCCATGCATCCGCAGATTCGTCAGGACAAACCCGGCAAATGCCCTATCTGCGGTATGGACCTGATCCCTCTTAAGAAGAACGTTATTTCTGGAGGTGATGCTGTTTCCGATCCCGATGCCATCCGGCTCTCTGATGAGGCCATGGCTCTCGCCGATGTTCAGACTACCCGTGTCAGTCGCAGTAACCCCGTGAAGCAAGTCCGGCTGTACGGTAAGATTATTCCGGACGAACGTAGTCTGCAGTCGCAGACAGCTTATGTCGGCGGACGTATTGAACGGCTTGACATCGAGTTCACCGGCGAGACCGTACGTGCCGGGCAGACACTTGCTACTCTTTATTCGCCTGAACTTTTCACCGCCCAGCAGGAATTGCTCGAAGCGGTCCGTATGCAGCAACCCGCTCTTGTGCAGGCTGCCCGCGAGAAACTCCGCCTTTGGAACTTGACGGATGCCCAGATCGACGCTATCCAATATTCCGGCCAGGCGTCTCCTATGGTAGAGATTAAATCCAACACGAATGGGATCGTCATTGCCAAGCGGGTTAACCGGGGCGACTATGTTTCACAGGGGAGCATTCTTTTCGATATTGCCAACCTCTCCCGTGTGTGGGCCATGTTCGACGCTTTTGAGGTGGATTTACCTTTTCTTGCCAAAGGTGACCGGGTGGAGTTTACTCTTTCTGCCTTTCCCGGAAAGACGTATTCCGGGCGTATTTCATTCATCGATCCCATTCTTAATGCCACTACGCGCACGGCCCGGGTCCGCGTGGATGTAGCCAATCCCACTCTGGAGATGAAGCCCGAAATGTATGCTACTGCCCAGGTTGCTGCCCCTCTAAAGGGGTATAAAGACCGGATTGTTGTTCCGCAAACGGCTGTCCTCTGGACTGGCAAGCGTGCTGTGGTCTATGTGCGCCTGCCCGATACGGATACTCCCACCTTCCGGATGCGTGAAGTCACCCTTGGCCCCGCTCTTGGCGGAGCCTATGTGGTTCTCGACGGACTTTCCGATGATGAGGAGATTGTGACCAACGGAGTCTTCTCCATCGATGCCAGTGCACAACTCGAAGGCAAACGCTCAATGATGAACAAAGATACTCCGGGAACTGCTCCCATGACCGGACACCAAGGACACAGCATGTCCGGTATGTCTGGCAGTCATGCTGTCTCTCAGGAAAGTGAACACGTACTGTTTGCCGTCCGTGGTTCTTGCGATATGTGCAAGGAACGCATCGAAACAGCCGCTAAAGGTGTTTCCGGTGTCCGGTCCGCTCTTTGGGACCGGGAGAAACAAATGATCCACCTGCAACTTGACCTGTCAGAAACATCGGCCGACGCCGTTGCCAAAGCCATTGCCGCAGCGGGTCATGATACGGATAAGTACAAGGCCGTCAAAGCAGTTTACGATGCTCTGCCCGGCTGCTGCAAATATCGGGATGAGTAACACTGTCACAGCGTAGGATAGAAGATAGGGGGATGTGTCAAAATTCACCACAGAGCAACACTGAGTTCTGCAGAGCGAACTTAATCTATTGATAACTAATGATGTTTATCTGTGTCAATCAGTACAATCAGTGGTGAGCAGGAGTCTTGACACATCCTCTTTTTAGCAGCCTGCTCCTCATCCGGAAAGTAGAGGACCGCTACCGAACCTTTTCTTTTCCCGATTGTTGTACTTCAACAAACATCTTTCGGATGTGTACTATGCAATTGGATAGACAATGGACTTATAAAATAGATTTAACTGTAAAACAACTCAGGACCATCTAAGTATTCATAATCATTACAGAATGGCTAAAAAACATCGTAAAGAGAGCCTTGATGCCCTTTTCAGGGAAAAGGTATTGTTGGAAATGCTGAAAATAGCAGGAGTTGGTATGTGGACATACAGTACCGAAACGGGAAGATTACGTTACATTGGATTCGCCGATACCATCCATCGGCACGACGAATTGCAGTATGTCGATCCAGCGGATTATCTGAAATTGATGAACGGTGAAGATCTGCAGACCGTCACTCAGTTTATGGCCGACATTCATGCCGGGCGTCCTCCCCAGGAAGGAATCCGTTATAAGATTCATGGCAACGGAGAGGACTTTTATCTTGAAAATCATGTTGTGACCTGCCAACCGCTGGGCAATGGATTCTATTATCTGAAAGGATACGTCAAGAATATAACCGCACAGGTGATGGAAGCCAACCGTCTGTGTATAGAGAAGGAGCGCACCGAACAGGCGGACCGGTTGCGCTCAGCCTTTTTTGCCCACGTCAGCAGGGAGCTGCGGGGACCTCTCAACCGAATAGAAGAACTTGCGTCGCAGATGGTACATGCCGAAAGTGTAGAGGAGCGGGAAGAGTGTTTCCACCGGATACAGGAGAACAGGCGGATGGCGATGAAAATAGCAGATGCCCTGCATGCGGTGTCGCAACTTCCGGTCAGCACATACGAGCCTTACCACTCACCCATGCAGCTCTGTCTGATATACCGTGACTTGTTGATGGAGAACGGCTACAGCCATAATCCGGAAGACGGAGAGCAGGAGGAGAATGCAAACTTCCTGTCGTTACTCTTTTCCTGATCAGAGACTGATCGTATAAATTACCCCCGGTTGGAAATTACCCGAAGTGGGTTTCACCAGATATGTCCTTTTCAACAGCGAAAGCAGCAGAACGACTTCTACCTTATAACTTGCTACTCCGGCAGGAACCATTACGGTATTGGTAACCGAACCTAGAAGGGGAACGGTCAATGTGATATCCGTCGTGGAACTGTCGTAGGTGACATTTCCGTTGCCAATGTCGAGCGTACCTTTATTGTACACACCCAGCAGCTTGATGCTGGACAGTGCGCCCAATAGGGAAGTGTTCAGTTGGAGTTGGGTCAACACATGGTTGAATGTCAGGCTGACAGGCATGGTGCTGGTACTTCCTGTGGGAGTGCCTGCGGCATACATGATGTCTTCTGCTCCCGTCAGCGTGAAATGATAGGCAGGGGCGACACCGTTGCCCGGAGCCGTGATGTAATTGCTGCCGCTTGTGGCTGTCGTGCGCGGATAATAACTATAGAAAATGACCCGTTTCCCTCCCAATGGATAATAGAGTTTGGGGTTGAAAGAGAGCTGGCTGCCGCTGATGCCGCTCGGTACCAGATTCAGGGCGAAAGGAGTGGATGTCCAGGGATATTGCCCGGCTACGCTCCCTTCGCTGACTGCGTAAATGCCGACATTCGACAGATTGCTTGCATCGATCGTTGTGACAGGTGCCCGCGTGGAGAGCTTTCCTTCTGCAATCGCCATCCGTATGGGTACAGGTTCTTCGGGTGGGAGGCAGTCGTCGCCCACACCATAGCTGCATCCTTGCGAGAGCAGCATCCAGCCCAATAAGATGAGGATAGTCCGTTTCATCGCTCCTTTCTTTCTTGATGTGACAGATTGCGCGGATATAGCTGTCGCCATCTCCTGCACAACCTGCGTGTTATGAGAACGTTTATTGTAATGTGGACGATCCGGTCCCTCCTGTCTGCCAGGCTGTCACACTGATAGAGGACGTGATTTCCTTCGGCGTAAAGGTAAGGGTGATTAAATGTGATTTTCCGACTTCGGTAGTGACCGAGATGGTAGATTCGGGATAAGTCACTCCGTCACTTGTGGTGACTGCCACCGTGAGGGCTTCGCCGCTTTTCACCATCGGATAGTTGTTGATTGTACTTCCGGCCGTTAGGATGGGGAATGTACCCGAAAGGGTAAGGTCTTTGGTGGTATACGTCAGGCTGGATGTATTCAGGTCCAGTGTGGCAGGTGTCTTTTGTTGCTTGATGACAAGACTGGTCACGTTGACACCCGATGCCGGATATCCTGCACCGGCCACAAGTTTGAATTGCAATTGCGTCAGCAGATGGTTGAAGACAAACGACAGTGCTCCTGCAGTCGCTTTCGTCCCTGAGGCTTGAGCGGTGAGCATCACGTCTTCTGTCCCATCGCCAGCCAGCGTAACTGTTTTGCCGGAAAGTGTCCCTGCCGGGTAGTAACCTCTGATATAGATGGGAGAATTATCCACCGGATAATACCGTGCCGGGCTGAAAGAGAGTGCGGCTGTCGGTGTGGGCGATGCCACAAACGTCACGGTGGAACTCCATGCATTCGTCGTATAGTCTCCGGTGGTGGCGGAGGCCACAAACGGAGCCGTTATATTGTCATTGGTCGATACCGGGCTGCGGGTTGCCACTCCTTGGATACCGGCACTTAATTTGATTTCCGTCACATCTCCCGCAGGTTCGGGATTGGTAGCACAGTCATCTTCCGAAGAGCAGCCCGAAAGGCCCATCGCGCAAGCTATTACAGCAAACATTAACTTTTTCATACTTCTGTTGTTTTAGGTTATCATACATTGATTTTACTGTTTGAAAATTGAACATCTCTGATTATGCGGTAATAACAAAAGCCGTATGTGTTGGTTCTTGAATCCGGAAAAGAACTTAATTTTATTTACCGGATGCAGGCTGCTTTCATTTTATAAGCGTATTTTTGCAGGAATCAAAAGAGAGAGACATGCAGCAAATTAAAGTGATCGCATTCGATGCGGACGATACATTATGGGATAATCAGGTGTTTTACGACAAGGTTGAGAGTGAATTTTGCCATTTACTTGCCGGGTATGGAACGGCGGAAGAAATCTCGTCCCGCCTATTCGCCATAGAGATGGAGAATATGGATATCTATAAATACGGGGCTAAGCCGTTCACGCTCTCCATGGTGGAGGCTGCCGTGAAGATTAGCCGGAACCGGGTGCCTGCCGAAGTGATCGGACGCATCGTGGAGATGGGAAAAGAACTGTTGGAGATGCCTATCCGTCTGCTCGGCGGGGTGACGGAAGCACTTGAGACACTGAAGGATGATTATAAACTGGTTGTAGCGACCAAAGGCGACCTGCTGGATCAGGAACGTAAACTGCAACGTTCGGGAATCTCCCATTATTTTGATCATACGGAGATCATGACCGACAAGGCACCGCAGGATTATCAGCGGCTGATCTCTTCACTGGACGTTGCTCCACAATCTTTTTTAATGGTGGGTAACTCGCTGAAATCGGACGTGCTTCCGGTATTGTCATTGGGTGGGCATGCCATTCATGTGCCGGCCGAAGCTATGTGGAAACACGAGGTGATCTCCGGGACGGAGCGAGAGTATTTGATGATTCATTCGTTGGCGGAATTGCCGGCAGTGCTAAGAGGATAAAGCAGAAAACGAGGTTGCACAAGAGAATGGCTTTGAAGAGTAGGCGGTGTACTTCCACAGCCTTGAGGCGCATCAACACCCTGACATGGTTATTGTGCATCGCACAGGAAAGGAGAGGGTTTCATAACTCACCACACAGGATTGCACAGATTTACACTAAACGATTTTTTTATCTGCTGATAACCAATACTGCTTATCTGTATACATCCGTGTAACCTGTGGTGAATACGAGTCTTGACACATCTCCTCATTTTGACCTTATAACAGGCAGGCGCAATAGAGATCGTTTTTATTCCTTTTTCAAGACGCTTGCCGGATTCAGGTGCATTACTTTATAAATCTTGTATGCCGTAACCAAAAAGATCAAAAGAGCCATTGTGAAGAACAACAGGACTCCCCAGCTCCAACTATATATGCTTTGCAGATTGCTTTTTTGTGCGATGCTTATCAACACCAATCGTACCAGCGGATAGATAATGACGAAGACAGAAAGATAAATAATCAAATAGATTTTGCCGAATAACAGGGCAATCACTCTCGGGGTGGCTCCGTTTATTTTTCGGATGGCTACTTCTTTTTGCCGATTTATCACATCCATGGAGATTCCGGAATAAATACTTAATATCAACAGGAGGATACTGACTATCGCCAACAACAGGGATGCTGTCTGCAAGAGTGCTACAGTTCCCATGACGGACTGTTTGGAATCACCCGTATTACGAATGTTAAGAGGCAATGTCTCGGGTACATAACGCCGGCAGATCTCCGTTATCTTTTCCAGGGCGACCGGAGTAATATCGGAATGGAGAGTTTTGAAGTAATAGGTGTAGGCTTGCGGGTTAACTAGAAAGACAGAACCGACTGAACTGCTCTGAGTATCTTCCCTGTTCAGTGCACGGTAAGTCCCGGCAATCCGGTATTCTTTGCCATCCAGCGTGACACTACCTGCTATACTATCCCTTTGCAATTGTTCTTTAAACTGTTCGCTTATATAAACAAAGCCTTGAGCATCCTTATCTACTAATTTTCCGGAGAACGGGATCTTGAAGAACTCAAAATAATGAGGCTCTGCTTGGATCATCATCACATTTCCTCTCGGCTTTCCGTCTTTCATATAGGTCATATAAGTATAAACATCGGCATCGAAGGTATTGAAGGCGGATGTCCGATCGGTTATCTCGGACAAAGACTGGATATCCGAAAGAATGGCATCCATGTTTTTCTGCATGCATATGGTATTGACCGATATTGAAATCACCCGGTTCTCTTCTTCCGTGCTCAAAGGACGGTACATTCCTTCAAACATCTCATTGAACAAAAGCGTTATGCCGAATACACCGCCTGTGAAAAGGATGGAGATCGCCAATTGTAGAGCAATCATGAAATTGCGGAACACGTGCCGCTTCTGTCTCTGCACGACCGAATGGAGGACACTCAACCGGCGTAACCGATAGATAGGATAAAGAATGGCGAGCATGCAGATCAACAACAAAGCGAGGTACAAACCTAACTGTGAACCATACAAGTCCACCAGGGAGAATGAGATCATGTCTTCCGGACGGATGTACGTATATGCCAGAGAGAGCGTGATTTCCGTCACGGCCAAGGACAGAAGGAAAGCGACAGATAGCATCCAGAAGATTTCGGCGAAAAGCAAGGCAAACAATCCTTTGATGTCCGAACCGATACATTTGCGAAGCACCAGTTCTCGTTGCCGGTTATAAAACATCTGGATAATGAACTTCAGAAAATTGATCAAACCAGACAATAAAATCAGCGAAGCTATAAACCGGGCGAGCAGAATGCTTATCGTTCTTTGAACACTGCTATTCTGTTCCGACTCCAGGGAGGCATATAAATAGATATCCTGGTCTCCATGCTTCCAGGTCAGGCCTTTTAACTGTTTATTCAGGCTTTCGGTCGTGGTTTGTCCGGTGAGACGTGATCTGATGCAGAGCGGAGTACGGGACTTTGCGGACAGGGGAAAATAACAATCGATCGTTTTCCCATGAAAATCTTTTTCTTCTGTCAAAGCAACATTGACAATTTTATACACCATAAGATCAGACGGGTTGGCAGCCTCTGTTTCCTGACGGATGACCTGGCCTATCGGATTCTCTTCTCCAAATGCTTTCCGGGCAAACGATCGGGAGACGATCACCTCGTCGGGAGCTGTTATCTCTTGATTGCCATACTTCAATTGGAGCGAATTATAGGTGAAATAATTGGATGATACATTTTGGAACGACACCAAAAACGGCAGTTCCCGTTGTTTTTTGTCGATGGCCGTAATCTCTTTTCCATTGCTATAAGAGGAAGAAGCCACAAGGGTATCTATGCCCGCTATCGGCAACTCTTTCAGATAATCAAAATCCTCCTTAAACAAATAGATATCGGCGGCTGTCTGGGAAGATGCTCCGGACAACCGGATGCTGTATTTATTATTATCGGACAGTTCTACTTTACCCGTTATGGCATCAATAAAATAATTCATCATACTGAAGCAGGTGATACCTATTGCTAAACAAATAGCCGAAATAAGACTATGAACTTTAAAGTTCATCAAATTGCGTAATGCTACTTTCAAGTAATGCTTGATCATGGTTCTATTACTGTTTTTTCTTTATGCTTGCAAGAATCATGCCATATCACTAAATGGCTATTATATAATACAATATATTCCTGAACACTCTTTTGCTATTGTGCGGACACGCACAAAGGCAGTTCACTATCGCACAATTACATCCGGCTACCCTTGGATATTGAATCGGAGCTTCTGTAAAAAACGGTACATTCGCAATCTTATTTTGAATATAGAATCCGATAAGTTTATTAGAAGAATTCAGTGGAAGAATCCGGTAGATTGAGATGTATTTATTCCTTTCTCTATTGTTTCACTTTGTGTCGTGTAGGTGAAAAACTTTTTTCTCTCGGGCGACAAAAAGTTGTCGCCTAGAAGTAAAGATTGTGACACTTTAGTGGAAGGTTTCTCTTCATTTAAATGATGATTTGCCATGGAAGCAATATCTGTTTGTCATCGGTTAAATGTCTGTTTTTCTGTGGTGAAGCAACTGCTTTTCTATGACAGATCGATTATTTTTCTTTGAAGAGGGCACTATTCCCCTTTTGTTGAAGTGATTATTTCTTTTGTTGAAGTGATTGCTCCCTTTCAGATAGTAGGTTTTTTCTCTTCGGCAGGCTGACTGCCTTCTTTGGGTCGTGCGATTTTTCCTTTGGGAGAGGTCTGCCATTCCCTTTCAACAAGGCGTTTTCTCCCCTTTGACAAAGCATTCGTTTCTCTTTTATGAAGCAATCCTTTCCATTTACCGAAGTTGCCGGTTTCTTTATAAATGCTTGTGCTACCAGTCGTACTTTTCTATGTATTCATCATATACCGGTAGTTCTTTGATTCCTTTACTGACAAATAATTTACGGATATATTCCTGTTCGGAAGGATCGAGCATCCGTTCTTTGCGGCGGCAACGATAATAAGTGGCCTGCTTGAAGTGTGCCAGCATTTGTCTTTTGATGCTGACTGCGTCACTGTAAGGCACATGATCCAGCAAGTGGGTGATGCCTAAGGCATACCGCACTTTCTTGTCGGGCATGAAGAAAGGGCACACGTCGTCGATGGTGGCGGCGTAAACGGGGTTGATTATTCTTATGGTCTGGCAAGCTGCCGGAATATGAGTGTACAACCGGTAGCGCAGGCACGTGGAGGCTTGCTTACATGATTTGTTGAGGCAATAGTTGAATCCGAAAGGCACTTCACTGTAATCGAAATCTGGAGTCATGTTATATGGATTGATATTAGGTTAGAAACGTTACATTCCAACAAAGGTAGTGTTTATCCGACGAATATCATCCCGGCATGAAAGAATATTTTCATACCGGTTACAAATAAGTCCCGTTCGTTTTCAGAAGGGCAGACACCGTCCGTAGTCCTGAGCATTCTCTTTTATCGTTTCACCGATGCGGCCGTACGCAGCCAAGGGTATGTCTTTGTGTTCATAATCGGTTGAATAAAGGTATAAGGAGGTGAACGGTAACGGATGTGGAACCGACGGTTCTCTAAAGCGGGAGCGATGCTACAATATCCACCAGAGTATGAGTGCCAGTATGGCTGTCACGGTCAGGAAGATCAGCGTGGCGCGCAGATAATATTGTGTTTCCGCTTTTTCCTTTTCACGGGTGGCCTTTTCTATCTTCTCCAGCTCTTCCAGGGTTACATTCGGATTTTGAAGCGTCCCTTTCCGGTACATTTTACCTTGAAGGTCCTTCATTCGTTCCCGGCGCAGAGTAAGCAGGTCTCTGTTCTCCTTATTGCGCCTGATCATATCAAAAACGAATCCTGAGAAACTCATATACAACAGTTTTTATAAAGTGAGGGGGTATGTGGGTACAAAAGTAGGAAATAATCCGGGAATCTTTCTTCGCGCGCCTGCCTTATTGCTTTTATTTCCGGTTATTTCTCTGCCCACTCCAGGATGGCGGGGCTTTTTACGTTCACTCCCAACAGATGTGCTTTGGCCAGGATGTTCCGTGCCAACTGCGCTTTATACTCTTCGGGCGCATACCTGAAGTAGGCTTCTGCCGCGCGTACATGGGCGGCGTCGTGGATGGGGAACTCTCTTAATTGGGGTATGCCGAACTCGGAGGTATCCAGTTCTTTACGTTCGCTTGCCGTCAGTTTGTCGGACGGTCTGGGGTTGAAATCGGACATGGTCATAAGAATTTGATGTTACACTTGGTGTAGTAACAAATCCGGGACGGTTATGATCGGGCGATCGTCGAATTTTTACGGTTAAATTTCCATCCGGTAGCCATTCGGGAGGGATGCCTCTTGATAAATGACTATCTTTGCGGATCTTTATTGGACTTCATGATGGACAAAACGAAAAAAGTCAGATATGTATTCTCTGTTTTTATGGTGATGCTGATGGTGGGCATAGCCGAATGGACAGGCGAGAAAGAGATTATCTTTCCGGAGATGGCGGCGCTCGCCGTCGGCTTGTGGGTGATCGATAAGCGGGTTTGGAAAGTCGGGCGTTGGCAGCTGATCGGGCTGATGACAGCAGGGGCTGTTGCCGGAGTTTGTATCGTGCGCTACTCCACGCTGCCGTTGCTCTGCAATTTATGCCTGGCATTTGCCTTTGCCGCCTGCTGCCTGCTGTTCAGCCGGGCTACTCTGATTCCGCTGATTTCGGCTTGTATGCTGCCGGTGCTGCTGCACACTGAGACCTGGATCTATCCGTCGGCCGTTTTCCTGCTTTCCGCCGTGCTTGTTGCCGGACAGAGGCTGATGGAAAAAGGAGGTTTGCGCCGGGAGACGGATTACGTCCTGCCCGGGCGTGAGTGGAAAAAGGAGATTTTCCGTTGGGCGGCTCTGCTCTTTTGGGTTTCACTGGTAGCTGCCCTTTCTATCTCCTGCGGATGCAGTTATTTCATTATTCCTCCGTTGATCGTGACATTCACGGAGATTGTCAATTCGAAAGCCGGATTCAGAAACCGCCCCATGCAAGTGTTTCTGTTTTTGGTTACCGGAGCTGCCTTGGGGACCGCTTTTCAGATCATCGGGCATATCTTTTTGCATTTGCCCGAAACGGTGGTCGCCTTGCTCATCATCTGCTGCTTGTTTGCTGTCTTCGAGTGGACCGGAAAGTATTTTGCTCCCGCCGGAGCATTGGCGTTGATCCCTCTGATAGTCCCGCAAGAGGGTGTGCATTGGCTGCCTCTGCAAGCTGCTGCGGGCGCTGCCCTGTTCATTGCTATCGGTATGCTTGTGTTCCAGCAATGCTACAAGTGGAGTAAAGCCCAGTTGATCTTCTGCTTTACTCCCACATTGTTGCGCAGATATCTGAACCGCAGGAGGAAGGAGTGAGAGTTTGCATTGCCGGCACGGGCGGTCCCGTTTACCGGAGCAGACAGTTACCACGCTTTATTGTCACGGCGGTAAGCCAGCATTTCTGCGAAACGGTGCATGTGCTGTTGGTTGGTTCCGCAACAGCCTCCGCAGATTTTTAGCGGAAAGTCCCACAGCAGTGTCATCAGTCTGTCTGCCAGTTCTTCCGGTGAAGAAGAAATCAGATGATCGCATCCGTCCAGTTCCTCCGGGCTGAGGTTGGCGGCATTGGCCTGAACACCCTGAAAGCGCTGACGCACCAAAGGCGTATCGTTCCGGGGATGCAGCAGCGCCTGGTGCAACACATCGGGATGTACGCAGTTGGCCATATAGCATAGTGGGCGGGTGGAAGTTTCCTTTTCGATGGCATCGATGGCGTCATGAATGAAAGTACCGTCTATCAGGCGTCCGTCACGACATACCATGAAGCTGATGATGTAAGGCAGTCCTGTTGCAGCCATGGCATTGGCCATTCCGATGGCTTCTGTCAGTTGCGGCATGATGCCGGCAAACAGATAGTCCGCCCCCGACTGTGCCAGCGTGCGGACTGTCGGGAAATGAAACTCCATGGCTTCTTCTACCGACAGATAGTAGCGGCCGTCGTACGCATTGCCGCGGCATCCGGCCAGTCCGCCGATATATACGGGAGTGGAAGCTTCGTCACGGAAGCGGGAGAGAAAGGCCATAGTATCCGCCAGTACATTTTTATGCCGGTAATCGGACGCGGCTATTTGCTCGATGTTCGCTCTGCGGGTGGGAGTCATCAGCATCAGTGGCAGGCGGAACTCAGTGGCTATCTGCAGGTATTGCCGGTAGATGGATGCCAGAATCTCACGATGGGAGTCATCGTAGATCAGTGCGGCATGTGCAATGTGTTTGTCCGGTGAAATGTGAAACTCGTGACGCAAACGTTCTACGATAGCGCCTTCGGTGAGAATGAAAGGAGAAGTCCGGAATGATTCTATAAAAGATAACTGTTCCATAAAAATGACTTTAAAAGTTTTACTTTACATCCGGCAACAAATATAGGATTTATCGGCTCACTCCGGTCATCTGCTCTCAGTACATTCACATCCTTTTGTAATCTTTCAGAAAAACAAGAGGTTCTGTTTATTTATAGTCTTTTATAAACCCTTCCATTAACCATTTGGCGAGTGCCTGCCGGTTGGAGGGGATCACCAGGCGACGCTGGTCGAAGGTATTCTGGATGTTGCCCAACTCGACAAAAACAGAGGCGGGCGTGGTGTGGGCCAGAACATAGAGGTTGCGTCCGCTTACGGTGCCCGAAAACCCCCGGTTAGGTTGATGCTTGCCGTATTTGGACTCGAAGGTTTCCTTCATGTTTTTGGCGAGGCGCTTACTCTCGGCTTTGCGGTTGGAGTGGTAAAAGAAGACGTCGGTCTGGGTACCTTTGCTGCGACTGTCCACATGAATGAAGATGGCGCGGCAGTATTTATACTTCTTGCGGTCTTTACGATAAAGGGCATTGATTTTGTCGCAACGCTGCTGAAGGCGCTGTACCTGGTTCAGCGGGATGGGAGAGCCCATGCAGGTTTCACGTTTACTGTTCGAGAGATAAGCCTCGTCACGGATGCCGTCTTTGGCATCTTGAATGATGATACGGACTTCGGCACCCTCCTGCATCAGGTTGCGGGCAAGGCGAAGGGCGATGTCGTAGGCATATTCGTCTTCGTGGAGTTCGTGTTTGCCAACGCGTCCGATGGCGCCCGGATCGGGACCGCCATGTCCGCTGACAACATAGAAGCAGGTACCGGCAAGGCGATTGGAAGTGACCTTGACATTTGAAAGCCACTTCCCGAAGAGCGGCTCGTTGACTTCCGTACGGCGCGGGTGATGTGCGGATGTCTTTTCGGCTGCTGCCTCCGTCGTTTTTCCGGAAGTGGCGGCCGACGCTTTCTTGACAGGGGGAATCAGGTAAGTGACACCCATTTTAAGAGTTCTGCTCTTCCCTAGTTTGGCTTTGTTGAGTTCGATGAAATCATTGTAGTATTTCTTCGGGGCGCGGTTGTGGCGCAGGAGGAAGGTAGAGATACCTTCACCGGATCTGGGAGTGGCTTTCTGCTGTGCCCGCAAAGCCGGGGCAGTCAATAAAAAACAGAAGAACAGGAGAAGACAGAGTTTTCTTTTCATATCGCTACGTATAAAAGATGCAGGCTCGGGCTGCTGTGCTATTGTTTGACTTCTAAGGTGAATTTTTGCTTTTTCGCTCGCAAAGATAGCCTTTTAAACCAATAATTTTCTCTACTTTTGCGTCGATATAACTTTTTTAAGGCAATATAATCGTAAACTCAATATCATTATGGCAAAACAATTCAAGCCCGAAACCCTGTGCGTACAAGCAGGATGGACTCCGAAAAAGGGCGAGCCGCGCGTGCTGCCCATCTATCAAAGTACTACTTTTAAATACGAAACCAGTGAGCAGATGGCCCGCTTGTTCGATCTTGAAGACAGCGGTTACTTTTATACCCGTCTGCAAAATCCGACGAACGACGCTGTAGCCGCCAAGATTGCCGCTCTCGAAGGAGGTGTGGGAGCTATGTTGACTTCCAGTGGACAGGCTGCCAATTTCTATGCCATATTCAACATTTGCCAGGCGGGCGATCATTTTGTTTGTTCGTCGGCCATCTACGGCGGAACGTTTAACCTCTTTGGCGTGACGATGAAGAAATTGGGTATCGATGTCACTTTCGTCAGCCCCGATGCCGGTGAAGAAGAGATTTCGGCGGCTTTCCGTCCGAATACGAAAGCACTGTTCGGCGAGACCATCTCCAATCCGTCACTTGAAGTGCTCGACATTGAGAAATTCGCCCGCATTGCCCATAGTCACGGTGTGCCTTTGATTGTTGATAATACATTCCCGACACCGATCAACTGTCGTCCGTTTGAGTGGGGAGCCGATATCGTGGTTCACTCCACTACTAAATACATGGACGGGCATGCCACCAGTGTAGGCGGCTGCATAGTAGACAGCGGAAACTTCGATTGGGAAGCCCATGCGGACAAATTCCCGGGACTATGCACACCGGATGAATCGTATCACGGACTGACCTATACCAAGGCTTTCGGCAAGGGTGCTTATATGACAAAGGCAACTGCGCAATTGATGCGTGACCTGGGCAGTATTCAAAGTCCGCAAAACGCTTTCTTGCTGAATCTGGGCTTGGAGACTTTACATTTACGCATGCCTCAGCACTGTGGCAATGCACAGAAGGTAGCCGAATATCTTGCGCAGAACGACAAGGTGGCATGGGTAAACTATTGCGGTCTGCCGGGCAACAAATACTACGAACTGGCGCAGAAGTATATGCCGAATGGCTCGTGCGGTGTGATCTCTTTCGGCTTGAAAGGCGGTCGTGAGTTGTCCATCAAGTTTATGGATTCGCTGAAGCTGGCGGCCATCGTTACCCATGTAGCCGATGCACGCACATGTGTGCTTCATCCCGCCAGTCATACGCATCGCCAGCTGACAGACGAACAATTGATAGAAGCCGGTGTTCGTCCGGATCTGATCCGCTTGTCGGTGGGAATCGAAAATGCGGATGATATTATCGCGGACATCGAACAGGCGCTGAACGCATAAGATACCGTTTAAAACAGGAAAGCCCGTACATCCTTTTTGTTAGAGAAGAGGTAGTACGGGCTTTTTCTGTGCAGCCCGGTACACAAGGTACCGGACAGACAGTCGTCATCATTTAAGAAAGGTTGAAAAGTTAGGCTGTATTCTTCTGTTAAGAATTTCTTTCTCCGGAGGCAGTTTCCCTGCCCCCTCCCAATGCCTGATACAAGGTGATGACTCCTTGGATTTCGGTAAAGCGGTTGGCCACCTGGGAGAGTTGCGCATTAAGCAGTGTCTGCTGTGCGGTGAGCACTTCCAGGTAAGTCGTGTTACCATGCTTCATCAGTAGTTGCGTGCTGCGTGCAGCATTCTCCAGAGAGGCTACCTGACGGTTGAAATAGGCCGATTTGTCTCGTGCCGTCTGATATTGTACCAGAGCATTGTTGACTTCACTTCCGGCATTGAGTAAGGTCTGCTCAAAGCTGAGGCGTGCCTCTTCCTGCTGCGCCTTGGCTATGCGAAGTTGGGCGATGTTTGCTCCGCGGTTAAACAAGGGCTGGGTAAGAGAGGCTACTGCTGTGGCAAGAAACTTACCGGGGTTGACAATCATGGCACCTGCCGAATTGGTCCATCCCGCACTGCCACTCAGTGTGATCGAGGGGTAAAAGGCGGAACGGGCAGCATTGGTAGTGTAGAATGCCTGTGCCAGCGATTGTTCGGCACTGCGTACGTCGGGTCGGTTGGAGAGTATCTGCAGGGGTACGCCTACCGATAGATTCTCCGGGAGCTGTTGGTCGGCCAGACGTCCGCGGGGGATACGGTGGGGGACATCCGCCAGCAGCAAAGAAAGGGCGTTCTCGGCTTGGTTGAGCTGTTCTTGCAGATCGAGCAGAGTCGTACATATATTATAATAGGTAGCTTCGGTTTGCGACAAGGCAGCTTCGGTCACCATTCCCGCTGCTTTCATGGCACGGGTGGTGGCGACGCTCTCTTTCCAGGCAGCTTCCGTAGCGGTGGAGATTTCGATCTGGGCGTCGAGCATCAACAAGGTAAAATAGTTGTTGGCCACGGCGGCAATCAGTTGGGTCTGCACCGCCTGTTCATAATCTCGGCTTTGGGCCACGACAGCTTGGGCACGACGTTTGGCATTGGTCAGCCGGCCAAAGATATCGATCTCCCAACTGGCACTGACGGGCAGTGAATAGGTCTGAGTAGCTTTTCCGCCATCGAAGCTGCTTGCCGTACCTTGCGGAGAAAGTGAAAAAGCCGGCAGATAGGAGAGGCGTGCGGAAAGCAAGGTAGCTTCAGCCTCTTTCACCCGTAAGTGGGCAGTGCGCAGATCGGTGTTGCGCACGAGGGCAGAGTCGATCAGTACGCGCAGATACGGGTCGGTGAAAACCTCCCGCCAGCTGAGGTTGCCGAAGTTGGCGGCAGTATCACTTCGTTGGATTTCCGGATCGGCGGAAGTCAACCCGGGGGTGTCTGTTCCTCCGTGTCCGTAAAGTCCGTCGGGAATCTCCGTGACGGGTTTGTATTTGGAGTAGATGCCGCAACTGCTTAGGGCGAGGATAGCGGCAAGGGATATGATTAACTTTTTCATGCTTGTTTATTTATTTTAGAGGGCGATTCTTAGCTTCTTCTTTTTCGTGTTCACTCACTTCCTGCTCTGTCTGAATCTGCCAGTCATGACTTGGTTCTATCTGTACGGGACGTATCCGTTCCTGTAGCCATTGGAAGGCAATGAACAGCGACGGTACGATGAACAGCAGTGCCAGTGTACCGATGACCATGCCACCTACAGCACCTGTTCCCAGCGAGCGGTTACCGTTTGCACCTACGCCGCTGGCTACCATCAGCGGGAGCAGACCGAAGATCATGGTCAATGCCGTCATTAATATCGGGCGCAGGCGGGCTTTGGCGGCACTCAATGCGGAAGCAATCAGTCCCATGCCTGCCTTACGGCGTTCGGCGGCATATTCCGTCAGCAAGATGGCGGTTTTGGCAAGCAATCCGATGAGCATGATCAGTCCCGTTTGCAGGTAGATGTTATTCTCCAGCCCGAACATGCGTGCGAAGAGGAATGAACCCATCAGACCGCAGGGTACGCTCAGGAGGACGGCAAACGGGATCAGGAAGCTTTCGTAGAGTGCACTCAGGATCAGGTAGATCATCAGAAAACAGATGCCGAAAATGATGGCCGTCGTACCGCTTTGCTGATTCTCTTCGCGGGTGATGCCTCCGTAATCGTATCCATAACCTTTGGGCAGGGAAGTGGAAGCTGTCTCCTGAACGGCACGGATGGCGTCACCCGTACTGTAACCATCGGCCGGCATGGCATTTACGGCAATAGAGTTGTACATATTGAAACGGCTCAGTGATTCGGCGCCATACGTACGGGTCAGTGTGAGGAATTGGCTGAGGGGAGCCATCTCTCCGTTAGACATGCGTACGAATGTATTGTTCAGTGACGCTTCGTCAAGCCGATACTGCGGGTCGGACTGGATCATCACCTTGTACACCTTTGAGAATCGGTTGAAGTTGGACACATACTGTCCGCCATAATATCCGGAAAGAGTACTCAATACCTGGTCCGGTGTGATACCGGCACGCTTGCATTTCGACGGATCGACTTCGACCAGCCACTGCGGATAGCGCACGTCGAATGTAGAGTAGGCCATGGCGATTTCCGGACGTTGGTTGAGGGCTCCCAGATACTGCTGTGTGGTCTGGAAGAATTCATTGACGTCTCCTCCGGTCTTATCCTGCATGTGAAGTTCAAGTGCGTTACCCATTCCGTAGCCCGGAATCATACCCGGTGAGATGGCGAATACACTGGCATCCTTGATGTCTGCCGTCCGTCCGTACACTTGTCCGATCACTGCCTGCACATCATCTTCTTTTCCGGGGCGTTCGTCCCATGGTTTCAGTTTCAAGATCAGCATACCGAAGGAGCTTCCTTGTCCGGCCAGCAATCCGTATCCTGCCACCTTTTGCACATGCTTCACTTGTGGAATCTGTTCCATGCGTTCCTCGATACGTTTCATTACATCGTCTGTCGTCCGTAGCGAACTGCCTGCGGCCGTACTGACGTTGACGAATACGACGCCCTGGTCTTCATCGGGCACAAGACTGGTTTTTGTTGTATTCATCAGTACTACCAGTAAGGCGATGGAAGCTATCAGGAGTGATCCCGTCAGCCACCGGCGCTTGATGAAGAAGAGAACGATGCCTTTGTATTTTTCTACCACAACATCGAAAGCTGCATTGAATGCTTTACGGAAACGGGCGGCGAAGTTCTGTTTCTGAGTACCGTCTTCATTGATGTACGGTTTCAGTAGCAGGGCGCAAAGTGCCGGACTCAGTGTCAGGGCGTTTACTGCCGAGATACCTACCGCAACGGCCATTGTCAGTCCGAATTGAGTATAGAACGTACCCGATGTGCCGGACATGAACGATACGGGGATAAAAACTGCCATGAACACCAATGAGGAGGTGATGACGGCATTGCTGATTCCTTTCATGGCATCGATACTTGCCATATAGGATGATTTGTATCCCACGTCAAACCGTGCTTGCACGGCTTCGACCACTACAATGGCATCGTCCACTACCGTACCGATGACCAGCACCAGGGCAAACAACGTAATCAGGTTGATACTGAATCCGGCTATCGCCATGAAAGCGAACGTACCGATAAGTGATACAATGATCCCCACCAGTGGAATCAGTGTCGAGCGGATATCCTGCAAAAAGACATACACGACAAGGATAACCAACAGAATGGCTTCCAACAGTGTCTTCACCACTTCGTGGATGGAGGCATACAGGAAGTCGTTGGACGACATCAGTTGTGTCAGTTCCACTCCTTGGGGAAGTTCTTTCCTTGCCTCTTCAAGGAATCGGTTGATTTGGTTGTTCACCTCTGTGGCATTGGAGCCGGCTGTCTGGAAGAGCATACACGAGATACCGTTATGCCCGTCTGTCGTACCACTGTAAGCGTAACTTTCCTGTCCCAATTCGATTGTGGCGATATCTTTTAGTTTCAGCACCTGTCCGTCGTCGGTGGAACGGATCACGATCTCACCGAATTCTTCCGGTGTGATTCGGCGTCCTTTGTATTTCATGGTATATTGATACGTTTCATCGGAATTTTCACCGAACGATCCGGTGGCCGACTCAATGTTCTGTTCCGCCAGGACAGTCGATACGTCCGAAGGGATCAGCCGGTATTGTGCCATTACGTCCGGTTTCATCCAGATACGCAAGCTATAATCTCCTCCCATAATCATCATGTCTCCGACGCCCGAGATACGGAGAATCTCAGGTTTGAGGTTGATGCTGATATAGTTGGCCAGGAAGGCTTCGTCGTACGAGTCGTCCGGGCTGTGGAGCGAGAACATTTGCAGGATACTCGTCTGCCGCTTCGAAGTGGTGACACCTACTTGGTTTACCTCCGAGGGGAGCTGTCCGGTAGCTTTGGAAACTCGGTTCTGTACATTCACCGCCGCCATGTCCGGGTCAGTCCCCTGTTTAAAGTAGACGGTGATAGAGACTGTTCCGGCATTGGTAGCGCTGGAGGTCATGTAGGTCATGTCTTCCACACCGTTGATGGCCTCTTCGAGTGGTGCGATAACACTCTTTTGCAGAGTTTCTGCGCTGGCACCGAAGTAGCTGGTGCTCACCATGATGGTGGGCGGGGCAATGTCCGGATATTGTTCTACGGGTAGCGTAAACAATCCGATAATCCCGACCACGACAATGGTTATGGATATAACAGCCGATAGGACAGGCCGTTCAATGAAAGTTCGTAAATTCATAATATTCTTGTTAGTAATACGTTTAATAAGTGGATATTAAAAGCCGGCTTACTTGGATGGGCGGCTGTGGCAGTTCGGTTCATCATTCACCATTTATTGTTTTTATCTCTGTTCCTTCGCGAAGCAATCCTACACCTTCTGCCACAATCACGTCGCCGGGCTGCAAACCGCTCTCCACAATGTACTCCTGCCCGCCGTTCACACGTGTCACCTGTACCGGAGCGGATTGCGCTTTTCCGTCCACAACCTTATATGCAAATACTTTATCCTGTACCTCAAATGTGGCGGCTTGCGGAATGACCAATGCACCCGCTTTTTCTGTCGGTACAATCACATTGCCCGCGCCGCCGCTGTGCAACAATCCTTCCCGGTTGGGAAATACTGCCCGCAGGCTGACTGTTCCGGTGTTCCGGTCTATCACTCCGCTGATTGTCTCGATTCGTCCTTGTTGCGGATAGTCCGATCGGTCATTCAGTTGGAGGCCGATTTCCGGCATTTGTTTCAGTGCTTCTTCCTTCGATCCGTAGCGTCGGATCAGTCCTAAGAGTTGGTTTTCCGTCATCGAGAAGTAGACGTACATGTCCGAGTTGTCCGAAACGGTAGTCAGCGGTTCAGGCAGACTGGCACTCACCAACGTTCCTACCCGGTAGGGCAGTGTTCCCACCACTCCGTCCGCCGGACTTTTTACCAATGTGTACGATAAGTTGTTCCGGGCGTTCACCTCCTGAGCCTTCATCTGTGCCAATTGCGCTTGTGCTGCCAAAAGAGAGTTTTTGGCCGTACTCAGGTCGAAGGCCGAAACCACATTCTGCTTATATAATTCCTGTTTGCTGTCATACGTCAGTTGTGCTGTAGCCAGTGAGGCTTTGGCTGCTTCCACGTTTGCCAATGCTGTCTGCAGGGCAGCTTCGTAAGGCACTTGGTCAATGATGAACAACGACTGTCCCCGTTTTACCCGTTCTCCTTCGCTGACACACACCTGTGTCAGTGTACCGCTCACTTGCGGATAGATTTCGATGTCTTGGCGTCCGCGTATTGTTGCCGAGTACGTACTCGATAGCGTCCGGTCGGTAGGCGCAAGGGTTATTACTTTGTATCCCGATTCTACAGTTGCCTGCGGTGCTTGCTTGCATCCGGTGGCGGCCAAACAGCAGGCGAATAATATAGCCTGCTTTACTTTACTAACCTTTTCAATCATAATTCCTATTTAATTTTGTCGCGGCAAAGGTAGAGCGTTTTCACTGTCGACTGCTTTTCATACCCGCCCCAGTATTGTTCATTATCGGAACAGTATGCGGGCTAATTCACTAAAAAGACCTATTTTTGTAGGCAAAATAAAGAACATGATATGGAAAAAAGAAACCCGCTTACCCTCACGCTCGACCAGCCGTTTGTGGCAGGGACCGATGATTTTTCTCCCTTTTACAACCGTTTGCATAAACTCAATTGTGCCATTATCCTTTATTGCCGTGCCGGCCGTGGTACAATGGCCATCGATCTGAAGAAATACGAGATAACGGTAAATACCCAGGTTGTACTTCTTCCGGGTGTTGTTATCAGCCTTGATGAGAAGAGCGATGATTTTCGGGTCTCCTTTTTCGCTTCACATATTGAAATGTTTCGTGAGGCTTGTATCCGTTTTGAACCCTCCTTTTTTCATTTTATAAAAGAGAAGCCCTGTTATACACTTCCTTCCGAATTTACCGCCCCCATTAACGGTCTCCTGCATGCTACGTCTGCTATTTATGCCGATACCGATCATCGTTTCCGCAACCAGATAGCGCGCAATCACCTGCAAAGTTTCCTGCTTGATGTATACGACAAAGTACACCGCCTTTTCACCCATAAAGAGATTGAGGGCGGCAGTCGTCCGAACGAACTTTTTCATAAGTTCGTTGCTCTGGTGCACGAATATTGCTGTTCGCAACGGGATGTCGTTTTCTATGCAGGCAAACTCTGTATTTCTACTAAGTACCTGACGAGTATCTGTCGTTCGCTGACAGGTCATTCGGCCAAAAAAGTGATTGATGATTTTACGGCACTTGAAATAAAGGTACTCCTCCAATCGACCGATCTCAGTATTCAGGAGATAGCAGACAGGCTGAATTTTCCCGACCAGTCGTATCTGGGTAGGTATTTTAAGCGACACGAAGGGGTTTCGCCGATGGAGTACAGGGCGGAATTGGCAGGATAAGGTTTCTGTCAGGTCAAGCTGGCATTATGTGTACCATATCTCGTTAAACACGGGTCTTTTCAGAGACTCTTTCGATGTTGTTTTCCAAGCATGCGGAGTGGTTTCCCCGCATCCTTTTTCCACGGATGACTGCTCTAACAGAGTCGATTCCAAGATAACCTTCCGGCCCGGTGCGCTGTTGATAATAACTTCGGAATGATTGAAGTTGAGTTTCTGCGAAGCTTTCATTCCTGGGAATGCTTTTATTTCTTGTGACATAAGCGGTTGTTTTTTGTATGATGATGTATAACACCGGAGGTATGAAAGTGTTTGCCAAGTAGCGCTTTTTCCTGTTAATTGAAAATAAACATTTCGGATTTGAATTAAATCTATAAGGAAAGCCTAACGTAGGCCGATTTGTATTACCTTTGCGGGAGAACTAAAATAAATCGGGCCATGTTTGTATTAATATTGACTTATAAAGCACCTATCGAAAAGGTGATCGAATTGCTGGAAGCACACTGTTGCTATCTGGATAAGTATTATGCTGCCGGAATCTTTCTTGCTTCCGGGCCGCAGCTGCCCCGGACGGGGGGAGTTATTCTTTGCCGTGCTCAGAGCCGTGCAGAAGTAGAAAAGATAATCGGTGAGGACCCTTTTAATGCTGTGGCAGACTATCGGGTGATAGAGTTTGAACCGAATAAGTCGGTAGAAGGATTCAAGGAACTTTTAAAAATAGGTTGATATGAAGATTGTGTTCAATAATATCCGTAGTTGGATGGACAGACATCAGGAGAATGTCATATTGTAAGGAGGTGGTTTGCATGGTGTGCTTTCAGGAGTGAGTCTCCTCTTTATTGCCCCGATGTGATTAAAAACAAGCTTTTGAGAGGATTATTGAAAAAATCTCCCTTCCCCAGTCACATAATTAAAAAGAAAGATGTAATTTTGCATGCCAAAAAATAACTTATCTTATGGCAGTTTACGTAGAAGAAGTTTCAAGAACTTTCGGTGAATATCTACTTATTCCCGGTCTTACCACCAAACAGTGTGTACCCTCCAATGTCTCTTTGCGCACCCCGCTGGTGAAACATGCGGCAGGCACACAAGCAGCAATCGAATTGAACATCCCTTTCGTTTCGGCAATCATGCAATCGGTTTCCGGTCCCGAACTGGCCATCGAGTTGGCGCGTAACGGAGGACTCTCGTTTATCTTCGGTTCGCAACCCATCGCCAGTCAGGCAGAAATGGTGCGGAAAGTGAAGAAATTTAAAGCCGGTTTTGTGACCAGTGATTCGAATCTGACTCCGGAACATACGTTGGAAGACGTACTCCGCCTGTTGCGCCAGACCGGTCACTCTACTATCGGAATAACGGATGACGGTTCGCCAAACGGACATCTTCTGGGATTGGTAACCAGCCGTGACTATCGTATCTCCAGAGACCCGCTGGATAAAAAGATCAAAGACTTCATGACTCCTTTTGAGAAGCTGATTGTGGGTGAAGTGGGATTGACACTGAGCGAGGCCAACCAGATTATCTGGGATCATAAACTCAATACACTTCCTATTATCGACAAAGAAGGACGTCTGGCTTACTTTGTTTTCCGCAAGGACTACGACAGCCACAAGGAGAATCCGAACGAGGTGTCGAGTCCCGACAAGAAATTGTTGGTAGGTGCCGGTATCAATACCCGTGACTATCAGGAGCGTGTCCCTGCCTTGGTAGAAGCCGGAGTAGATGTGCTCTGTATCGATTCTTCGGATGGTTATTCAGAATGGCAGTATGAGACCCTGCAATGGATCAAACAACAATATGGAGATAAAGTGCTGGTAGGTGCCGGCAATGTGGTAGATAAAGAAGGTTTCCTCTATCTGGCAGAGGCTGGTGCCGACTTTGTGAAGGTGGGTATCGGAGGTGGATCTATCTGTATCACCCGTGAGCAGAAAGGTATCGGACGCGGACAGGCGACTGCCCTGCAAGATGTGGCTCGTGCCCGCGACGAATATCAGGCACGGACGGGTATTTATGTACCTATTTGTAGTGATGGCGGATTGGTGCACGACTATCACATGGTGCTTGCCCTTGCCATGGGAGCCGATTTCCTGATGATGGGTCGTTATTTCGCACGTTTTGACGAATCGCCTACCAAGAAGCTCTGCATCAAGAACAACTACGTGAAAGAGTATTGGGGCGAAGGTTCAAATCGTGCCCAGAACTGGCAACGTTACGATATGGGTGGAACTGAATCGCTTAAGTTTGAAGAAGGTGTAGACAGTTACGTGCCTTATGCCGGCAAGATGAAAGACAACCTGGCGGCCACTCTGAGTAAGATCAAGGCTACGATGTGCAGTTGCGGTGCTGTTACCATTCCCGATTTGCAACAAAATGCCAAGATCACGCTGGTTTCATCCACAAGTATCGTAGAGGGTGGTGCACACGATGTGATCCTGAAAGAAAAAGGATAATGAGGGTCATTCCGTTTCTCGCAATAGCGAGTTAAGAATACGGATATACAGATAAATGTAGAACAGGCGGACTGATGCAGATTCCAGGTGGGGTACATACCCTCCGGAGGTCCGTTTCAGTCCGCCTGTTCCGTATCAGATGTTCACTGAACGCAAAATGTCGGTTGTTTTATTTCTCAACGATTGTTCCCGGAAGACAAAAATATTATCTTTTCGGATAAACAAACCTACTCAAAAGAATGAAATCTGTTTTACATGCCTGAGTACAGTAAAAAAATACGGGAAAAGTCATGCTGCGTTGTTCTATAGCCGCTTGTGACTTTTTCCGTGTGTTTCCTCCAAATATTTTATAAATAATTTTTGGTAATCGAAAGTTGGTTTGCATAGCACTACTTTTCAATAAGTTATATCTTCGTTATGATGTTAGTCCCTTGAATAAGGTTTTCACAGCTTAGCAACCATTTGACACCAGTTTGTATCTTGGGTACGATTTCTAAATGTAAAGATAGTGTGTTTCTTTATATTTCTTTGGTTGAGATTGCTTATTGGTAAAACTATTTACTTAGTATGTCTATGCATCTATTTAACATGACTTCATTGTTAATTATTACGATATGCAATTTTTTCCTAGTTCTAGTGATTATTTGATATAACATTTGTCTTTGTGAATAATAAGTATTATCAGCAATTAGATCTCCTTGGGAGTTGTACTTGAAAGATTCGTCTATGACTACTACAACATTATTGAATTCTTGACCAACTACAGAATGTGCGCTTTCTGTATCATTAGATAAATATGCTTCATAGTGGAAAAAAGAGCGTGTTCCTGGGGTATAATTAGGTGTTTTCCAACCTCTTTCCAATAATTCTTGCAATAATAACTTTGCTGAGTAACAATCTTTACAATATGTAAGCTCAATATTGGTATAGTCTATATTGGGTATATTCTTTTTGATATTGAAAAGTTGTCTTATAAAATATGCAATTTCTTTATTTGTTCTAATTTTATCTGTTAGCTTATAGGGAGTGCATAATAATTCTTTTTCAATCCTTTCTTTGGTATGATATTGTTTCTCATTGTCACGTAAATATTGTTTTTCATCGTATGAGAAGATACACTTTTTATTGAGAGTACGTACTTCTCTTATATATTTATCAAATTGATATGGATACATTCGTTGAGCTTCATCAATTATGATTAAGTCGAAATCTATCGTATTGGGAGCATACTTAGGCATATATATACTCCAATTATATTCGTCCATTAAAATTTGGTGGCCACTATTTAGTGGGGCACAATGTAGAATGAGTACTTTTTTACCTCTCTGGATAGTTTCTTTAGCTATGTGATAAGTTAATAATGTTTTACCTGTTCCTGCGCCCCCTGTTAAGGCTATGAAATTTGTTGCGGTGTCAGATAACTTTGTTTGAATTTCCTTATATATTTGTTCCTGCTGAACTGTCAGGAAATAGCCCTCTGACATAAATTTTTCCGGAGAATTGAAAGGAGAAACTAAATAATCAGATGGATTAAATAAATCATCGATATTATTAAATGTCACTACTTCTTGAGACATCAATATATTGCATAATTCATTAAAGGTTATTTCTTCTATTTCATCCCCATTATTTCTGATTACAAGTTTATACAGTTTATTTTCATTTGAAATGAAGGTATAAATATGAAGTGGCTTATCCAAAAAACTGAGGTAGTATTTATTCTTTTGTTGTTGTTTTAATATCTTCTCTATTGAACTCTCTGTTTTAATTTCTATATTGATAATATAGTTATGGCCAAACCTTAGTAAGTCAAATTCTTTTCCAATTTGTGGTATTGAATAACCTAAATAATATCTGTTAACAATAGAAATGTTATTATTTGCTTTTAGCAATTCATCCACAAAAGCTTCTATACCATTAAGTTCGTAATTCTTTATTCCACTAGTTATTCCGTAACTATTCATAAGTTTTTGGAATAGAGTATTACTTAGTTTTCGATAAGCTTCTATGATAGATAGAATATTGATATTCCTCATAGTACGAATTTATAAAGATTAATTTTTACCTGATGCTTCATTATTTTTGTTGTTCCAATAATATCCACCATTTCTTTGAGCACCTTTGAATTCTATTAATTCCAATCTAACCAAAGAATTTAAATAGCGTTTAGCAGTAGGTACACTTTTCCCTATTAATTCTGCTATCTTAGACGAATTAAGTCCCGGATATTGCTTGATGATGTTTAGAACCTCCTGCTCTTTTGAGTTTACAGTATCATTTACGGTATCATTTACGGTATCATGATTGATACTGATACCCCTTTTGAATACTGCTGTAAACATCCCTTCCGTATGAAATTCTGGTTCGGGCAGATTAGCTTTCCGCATAGCTTCCCGCATACGAGGAATGCCGGATGCAACTCTTTCAACTAAGTGCATACGGGTAAATAAACCGAAAATTAACGGATTACGTGTCATGCTTTTATGTCCGAAATCTTTAGCTACAACGGGCAAAAGTCCTCCGGGATTGGAAACTTCTACTCTGTCATCAAACATTTCTATCATAATACTTGCGCCTTGTTCATAATAGTCACGATGTGACAGGGCGTTTATAATGGCTTCTTTAAATACGGTTAGAGGTATTTCCCAAATTTCCTCTCTCGGTCCTGCTCCCTCTATTTTATAGGCTACTTGCAGTTTACTTTCCAGCCAAGCCATAGCATATAAATATTGCTGGTATAGTGAACCTCCGAATGTTTTATCATCTATAATATAGACTTTGTTTGTTCCTTTGAAGAGAACACATCTTGTGACAGCGTGTGGAAACTTCCGTTCAGGTTGTTTGCCGAAGAACATTGCTGCACCGTTCTTTGCCGTTCCATTTTCAGTAAACAATTCCAAGTTCTCAAATATTTGTTTGCCGGGTGTGGACGGACTTAGTTTGGCTTCTGTTCGGAAATCCTTTATCATCTGTTCATCTGCATCCGTGTAGATATTGAACCAATAGCAGGGAATATGGTCGAAAAAGATTTTGTTACACTCCTGAAAGAAACTGCGCATTTCTTCGACTGTGCGAAGTTTCTGTGAGTTTGCTCCCTCACGTACATAGATAGAACCGGAAAATATATAAGGTTTATCCTTGCCGGGCGGAATATCAATCACCCAAACTGTTTTATCTTCTATGCTTACCGGACACAATTCGCAATGAAGTGCCGGAGATATTTCGCTAATAGAGCCTTGAATGGCGGAACGCTTGTCGTTTTCTAAATTTGTACCTACGACTTGCCCATTGTCATCCACACCAATAAGCAAATATCCTCCATCTGCATTGGCTAAAGCACATATTTCTTCTGTCAGCTCGCGAACTTTAGAAGGAACACGAACCTTAAATTCCACATTGTAGCCCTCTCCACTATCAATGAGTGATTGTATATTTTCTGTATTCAGCATGAACTTTTGTAATAGTGGTACAAAAATAGTTATTTGTTACGATTTTAAGTTGTTGGTTTTGCAATATATTTTGTCTATGGCTGTGGAATATCCACTCGAAGTCCTTCCCCTTAATTCACTGCATTTACTCTCTGTTAAATTTTTCCATTCTTTCATCCTGACAATTCCTATTTTCTTTCTATTCTCCCTATCAGTTATATCAGGTTCTACATTAAATTTCATTTATAAATATAACAATTCTTTTTTGTTTTTATATTTCCACAACGGCTCTTCGAAGAGACCAATGCGTATAGCCTGATGTATGATGCTGACCAGAACGGCATGAATTACTACTGTATAAGGGATTGTCTATGATAAATCTCTTGAAAATCTTTCAAAAAAGGAATAAAAGTTGCCGTATCTCCGGCTTGCCTATAAATTTCCGGATTTGTAACGAACTGCTTCTCTGTAGTAATCTGTATTTATAGGTGGGTTTCAATTGGCCGTTTTTCATATGATCCTTTTTCATATGTATGAAGGTGACTCTTCTGATAAACGAGCCGGAAAAGGTACATTGTGATTGGAAGTTAACTCTTTAAATACTATCTTGGCCATTGCTATTCAGTTTTTTGCAATGGTAAGATAAGGCTTTTTACCGAAATAGACGATAGTACAAGGGGTTATCCCAAAAGTCGGATAGCCCCTTGTATCGTTTTTCTTTCTTTAAAAGTGATGCCTATAGGAAAAGCGTTTATCCCTACAGCAGGAAGTTAGTATACGCTTGCCCCTTTAATTACGATTTTCTCCAGCAGTTCTTGCATCTTTCCGATTACCGGTTCGGCTTCCAGCCCGTATTCGGCCGCCATCGTCCTCATTTGTGGGAAAGTGGCCCATACGCTTCCGTTCTTGTCCTCCCAAACGGAGATCTTCAGCGGCAGTTCGATTGAGATACTCGGGTTGTCCTGCATCAGTTTTGTGCCAACTTTCGGTGAACCGAAAACGATGACCTGGTTGGGGAGGAGTTGTAATCCCACTTCTTCGGCGTTTTTCCCGTGATCGAACTTGGCAAAGACGGGAACGCCCATCGTGTGGAGGGTCTGCTCGATGCGCGTCATGGTTTCGGGCACGCTGAACTGGCTTTCATAAGTATAGAGCAGGTTGTCGTTGGCTCCCGTACCCATCTTATCACTGTCGAAAGCGGCTGCGATACGGCGTCCCAGATTTGTCAGGTCTACCCCCTCTTTATTGGCCAGTAGGGTAACGCACACTAGTTCCGAGGCGTCCGTAAATCGACTCAGGAAAGCCGAATGGCCCGATACGTTGCCTTTGATGTCCATCAGGCCGTTGTGGTTATAGAACTGCCATCCTGCCATGGCAGGTACTACCTTGCCGTTGGCCAGCCGGGTTGGCTTGTACACCATGTCACGGTTTTCGGGCTTTTCGATCAATGCACTTCCCGCCAGTCCGATGTCCCAGTGGCTCACATTCTCGGCTGATGCCCAGATGTCGGAGAATCCTTTCATTGCCGTCGGGCTGACAGCCGGTGCGGCGACAAGGCGACCCTCTTTTTCCACATATCCGGTAGTCGTTTCCGAGGGATTGATGTAGTCTTTATCTTTTTTGAATGTCTGATGCACGTTGCCGGTGAGGGTCACGTCCTCCTGTTTTACTTTCGCTAGGTCTTCGCCGAAGAATGTCTGTTTCAGTCCCAGGTAGTCGATCTGATACTTTTTCACAAAGTCGTGATACGGCATCTTGCCGGCCTTTTCGATGATAGAAGTCAGTAGCAGAAAGTTTGTGGCGCTCTGTTTCACGTCTGTCCCCGGTTCGAAGGCGAGCGGAATGGCGGCTACCGTTTCGATCAGTTGTTCCGGGCGATAATCGGCCGATACATCGAATCCCTTTTCATTACGATAGTCCGCAATGCCCGAACTGTGTTGCATCAACTGAAGGATACTGATCGGTTTCCAGTTTTCGGGTATATCTTTCAGGTACTTGCCGATCGGGGCGTTCAGGTCTAGTTTTCCTTTTTCGTAGAGCTGCATCACTGCCACGGCTGCATATCCTTGTGAGATGGGACCGATAGGCCAAAGAGTCTTGGCAGCGGCAAGGTTTCCTTTTTCAAGGTCCGTCACTCCGTAGCCTGCTACACGCGGAATATAAGGTGCCTGTACGATGGCAAGTGTCATGCCCGGTATTCCCTGTTCTTCCATAAAATCGTAAATCATTTGGTCGATGGCTTTGCCTTGGTAGGCAACATGCACGTTTCCTCTGCCGGCTTGCGGTAGTTGGTTCTCATACTTCTTCATAATGGTTCCTCCGTTCTGTGCCGATATCGTTGCCGATGTCAGCAGTGCGACTAAAATTAATAAATTCTTTTTCATAACGTTTTGGGTCTTCTTTTAGTTGTCTCAATCTGATGTTGCAAAGATAGGCGGCTTTTAGTTCACGGGAAATAGCGATATCACATATTGAATAGGCAATTATTCCCGAATACAAAAAAGAACTCTCGGGAGTTACTGTCTAATGGTTTATAACATAAGTGTTTTATATATAAATAGGTGTTCCTGCTTCGGCTTCCTTCCTATACCGGTCCCTTTCCGGGATGAAAATAGATGATTTTGTGTAATCGGGAAGAATTGCCAAATTATCCGGTTGAATGGCCATTTCCCGTACCGTACCGAATACCGACCTTTGCAAAGTCGAAAAAAACGGAGGCTGCCCGATATGGCAGCACCCGGGTTGAAAAAGAATATAAACATCTAAAAACAGAAAAAGATTATGGAAGGTATTAATACCCCGTTCGTTATTGACGAACATACAGCGATTGTAATGACAGACCCACAAAACGATTTCCTGAGTGAGAACGGTTTAGGTTGGGGAGCTTTTGGAGAGAATATACAGAAGAACGGTACGGTAGAGAACCTCCGCCGCATCTTTGAGGTAGCGGCAGCGAAAGGTATGCTGGTATTCATCTCTCCACATTATTATTACAAACACGATCACCAATGGCTTTTTGAGGGGCCTATCGAGAAACTGATGCATGACACGGGTATGTTTGAGCGCCGGGGACAACTGACCGGTGAGGGATTTGAAGGTTCGGGTGCCGACTGGCTGGATCTCTACAAGCCTTATATCAACGAAGGCACGAACATCATCGTTACAGCTCCGCACAAACTTTACGGTCCGGAAAACAATGATTTGATTCTGCAACTCCGTAAGCGCGGGGTCAATAAAGTAGTGGTGTGCGGCATGTCCGGCAATCTCTGTGCAGAATCCCATTTGCGCGAGTTGCAGGAACGGGGATTTGAGGCAGCGGTGGTGTTTGATGCTACGGCTTCTGCCAAGCTTCCGGGGATGGATGCCGATACGGCAGCGTTTATCAACTTCACGTTGTTGGCGGAAAAGGTGTATACAACGGATGAATTTGTAAACGAGATGCGGCAGCGATAAGTGAAAGCGTTTTTTTAAAGTAGTCAGGTTAAAAAGAGAGAGAGGAGGTGTTGAAACTGGTATTCACCCTCCTCTCTCTTAAGATTACTCCATCCGCCAGCTGTTTAAAGCGGCATGTTTCCGTGCTTCTTGGGCGGATTGGTCTGCATCTTGTTCTCCGTCATCTCCAATGCCTGTATCAGGCGTTTGCGGGTCTGCTTCGGCAGGATGATTTCGTCAATGAATCCCAGTTCGGCAGCCTGATAGGGGGTGGCAAACTTCTCTTTGTAGGCATTCAGCTCTTGGGCTTTCGTCTCTGCGTCTGCCTTGCGGAACAGAATGTTCACCGCACCTTCGGCACCCATTACAGCGATCTCTGCACTCGGATAGGCAAAGTTCACGTCTGCTCCCGTCTGTTTGGAGTTCATTACGATGTAAGCACCGCCGTAAGCCTTCCGGGTGATTACGGTCAACTTGGGTACTGTTGCTTCAGCAAAAGCATACACAATTTTGGCTCCGTGGCGGATGATGCCGTTGTTCTCTTGGGTGTAACCCGGCAGGAAACCCGGTACGTCTTCGAATGTAATCAGCGGAATGTTGAAGCAGTCGCAGAAGCGGATGAAGCGGCTTGCTTTATCGCTGGCGTCGATGTCGAGCACTCCGGCCAGATAAGCCGGTTGGTTAGCTACGATGCCTACCGAGCGTCCGCCCATGCGTGCAAAACCGATAATAATGTTCTTGGCAAAGTTCTGCATCACCTCAAAGAAATAGCCTCCATCGACTACTCTTTCGATGATCTCCTTCATGTCATACGGTACGTTGGGGTCGGAAGGGACAATGCTGTTCAGTGAGGCGTCTTCACGGTTGACGTCGTCGGTGCAATTCTGCTTGCGTGCCTCGTCCATGTTGTTTTGCGGGAGGAATGAGAGGAGCTCGCGGATCGACATCAACAGCTCTTCTTCGGTGTTGGCCATGAAGTGTGTCACACCGCTCTTGCTGCTGTGTGTCATGGCGCCGCCCAGCTCTTCTTTGCTGACTTCTTCGTGGATCACCGTTTTCACGACGTCCGGCCCGGTAACGAACATGTGGCTTTTCTCTTTCACCATAAAGATGAAATCCGTCAGTGCGGGAGAGTAGCAGGCTCCTCCGGCACAAGGACCCAGAATGGCCGAGATCTGGGGAATCACCCCGCTTGCCATCGTATTCTGGTAGAAGATGTCAGCGTAACCCGACAAGCTTTCGATTCCCTCCTGGATACGTGCACCGCCCGAATCGTTCAGTGCAATGATCGGAGCACCGTTCTTTAAAGCCAGTTGCTGCACCTTGACTATCTTCTTGGCATTCGATGCCGATAGCGAACCGCCGTAAACGGTGAAGTCATAGGCATAGACAAATACTTGCCGTCCGTCGATCTTTCCGTAACCCGACACGACGCCGTCTCCCGGAATCTTGTTCCGGTCCATGCCGTAGTTGGTGCAACGGTGCACCATCAGCTTGTCCAGCTCTACAAATGTACCCTTATCCAGCAACATGTCGATGCGTTCGCGGGCGGTCATTTTTCCGCTTTCGTGCTGTATATCAATCTTTGCTGCGCCTCCACCCAGAGAAGCGATGCGGTCACGTTCGGCGAACGTGGCATAAGCTTTATTTATATCTTCCATTGTTATTCTTGCTTTAATTTTATTCTAACGTTATCAGCGTCTGCTCTCCGGCAATGTTATCGCCCTCCTGCACCAAAATCTCTTTAATCCGGCAGTCCGAAGTCACCTTGTAGTTGCTCTGCATCTTCATGGCTTCGATGACGATGACCGTTTCTCCGGCCTTCATCTCTTGTCCCACACTGACGGGGATTTTCACCACCTTGCCCGGCATGGGCGAAGTGATACGGTCGTTCTGCTCCTCTTCACCTTTCTTGCGCATGCGCAGGTATTTCGCCTGGCTGTCTATAATCTCGACATTGAAGCTGCTGTAGTGTGTATTCACTTTGTAGCTCTTTCCGTTCTCTTTGCGAATCAGTTGGGCGTTGGAGCTGCGTCCGTCCATCAGGATGTTGCAATTCCCGTTCTCTGCCATGACAACGTCCGCTTCGAACGTTTTTCCGTCGATGGTGAGAACCACTTTGTTGTCTTCCTTGCTGACCAATTCTATTTCGGCCACGCGATTTCCTATATGTATTTCCATACTTTTATATTCTTAATACCCCTTTGTGCAATCCAAATTCTTTCCACTTGCTGATCGGGCGGTTATCCGCTGCCAGTCCGCTGTTGTTTTCTTCCAGGTTCATCAGGTAGTCCATGTAGGCGGCAATCAGCGCAATGTTTTCCGCACGCTCACTGGTGCGCGTGATGCATTGCTGAAGCACTTCACCGTTTTTGGCGATGAAGCCTGTGTCATAGTGTCCTTCCACAAAGTCGGGTGTATCCATGATGGCGCGCAGGTAACTGATGTTGTTCTTTACGCCCGTCAACTTATATTCGTGAAGCACGCGGCGCATCCGTTCGATGGCATATTCCCGTGTGGTGGCCCACACGATCAGTTTGCCGATCATCGGATCGTAATAAATCGGAATCTCGTATCCTTCGTATACATAGCTGTCGATGCGTACTCCGATACCGTTGGGTTCTGTGATTTGCTTGATGACACCCGGGCTGGGCATGAAGTTCATTTCCGTATCTTCCGCACAGATGCGGCATTCGATGGCGTGTCCCCGTTGCTGGATGTCCTCTTGTCTCAGTTGCAGCACCTGTCCGTCGGCTACCTTAATTTGTTCTTTTACCAGATCTACGCCGACTACTTCTTCTGTGATGGGATGTTCCACTTGCAGGCGGGTGTTCATTTCCAGAAAGTAATAATTGCGGTGCTTGTCCACCAGGAATTCAATGGTTCCCGCGCCGATGTAGTTCACGGCCTTGGCAGCGGCTACTGCCTTTTCGCCCATGTCCCGGCGCAGTTCCGGTGTGATAAAAACCGAAGGGCTCTCTTCTACGATCTTTTGGTTGCGGCGCTGCACCGAGCATTCACGTTCGCACAAGTGAATTACGTTGCCATGCTTGTCGCCCAGTATCTGGAACTCGATGTGATGGGGTTCTTCCACAAACTTCTCCAGATAGACCGTGTCGTCTCCGAACGAGGAAAGCGATTCGCTCTTGGCTGTTGTATAGGCTTCGGCCACTTCGTCTGCATGATGAATCAGTCGCATTCCTTTTCCGCCACCGCCCATCGAGGCTTTCAGCATTACCGGATAGCCGATTTGATTGCAGAGTTCTACTGCTTCCTCAACACTTTTCAGGTTGTCTTGAGTGCCCGGAACTACCGGTACCCCGGCTTCGATCATCTTGATGCGTGCCGAGATTTTATCTCCCATGGCTTCCATTGTTTCCGGGTCAGGACCGATAAAGGTGATGCCTTCTTCCCGGCAACGGCGGGCAAAGGTTGCATTTTCCGATAAGAACCCGTATCCCGGGTGAATGGCGTCTGCGTGGCATGACTTTGCCACTTCAATGATTTTTTCTATATTCAGATAACTCTCTTTCGATGCTGCCGGTCCGATGCAATAAGCTTCATCGGCGTAAAGCACATGTTTCGCTGTTCGGTCCGCTTCCGAGAAAACGGCAATGCTCGTTATTTCCATCTCCCGACAGGAGCGCATCACCCTCACGGCAATTTCACCGCGGTTGGCGACTAAGATTCTTTTAATCATATTCATTTCTCAATTAAATGCATATACATATTCGCGCTTTTCCACCCTGCGGACATACGTCCACCCGATGAAAACACAGTATTTCTACGATTTGGGGCTTAACAACGATGCTTTCTTTCCTAACCCACGAGGAGAGAATGCTCTTATTCACGAATGGCAGGTCTTCTGACTGACTCTACATCTTACCGGGACCTTCCCGACAGAGTTTGCTTTTTCTGTCAGTGGTGCGAAATTGGCTGATTGATAAGATGCTATACAGAGTTTCACAGCAGCGGGACTGTCCGGGATTTACACCCGATTCCCTTTTAATCTTCGTCCGTTGACCACGGATTCCGAACCAATTCGGCGACAAATATAGAGAAATATTGAATAGGATGGATACTTTTTGCACGAAAAGTTCAGTTTTGTGCAATGCCCCCGCAGCTTTTTTTCAAAATAAATGTCATATATACGGAACACAAACGGACTACCGATTGTTCTTTGGGTACAATAAACGAGCATAAAACGGAATGAAGTACTAATGAAATATACATACCATACTATGTCACATTTACCTATCTTGATTGCTGACCTTGCCTTAATACTGATGTCCGCAAGTATCATTACTCTTTTATTTAAATGGCTGAAGCAACCCCTGGTCCTGGGATATATCGTTGCCGGATTGCTGGCCGGGCCTTATGTCCGCATCTTCCCGACTGTTGGCGATATGGAGAACATCAATACCTGGGCTGAGATAGGAGTTGTCTTTTTACTTTTTGCTCTCGGACTCGAGTTTAGCTTTAAAAAATTGATGAATGTCGGATCGGCAGCGTTTATTACGGCAACAACCGAAGTGATCAGTATGTTACTGATCGGTTTTATGGTGGGGCATCTGTTGGGGTGGAGTACGATGAATTCTGTGTTTCTGGGTGGAATGTTGTCCATGTCGTCTACCACGATTATTATTAAAGCCTTTGATGATCTTGGTTTGCGCAGCCAACGGTTTACAGGCATTGTGTTCGGAACCTTGGTGGTCGAAGACCTGATCGCTATCCTGATGATGGTCATCCTTTCTACTATGGCGGTGAGCAAAGAGTTTGTGGGTGAGGAACTCTTGATGAGTGTCCTGAAAGTTGCCTTTTTCCTGATTTTGTGGTTTCTGGTCGGTATATTCATCCTTCCGTTCTTCCTGAAAAAAGCAAAGCGGTTGATGAATAATGAAACTCTGTTGATTGTCTCTCTCGGGCTTTGCCTGGCAATGGTCGTGCTGGCTACCCGTACCGGTTTTTCGGCTGCGCTGGGTGCTTTCATTATGGGATCTATTCTTGCTGAGACGGTTGAGGCCGAACATATAGAACACATCATACAGCCGGTGAAAGATCTTTTCGGAGCTATTTTCTTTGTATCCGTCGGTATGCTGGTCAATCCGTCTGTCCTGCTTCAGTATGCCTGGCCGGTGGTTATCATTACATTGGTGACTCTTGTGGGTAAATCGATTTTCTCTTCATTGGGAGTCTTGCTGTCCGGCGAACCACTGAAGGTCTCCGTCAAGTCCGGGTTCAGTCTGGCCCAGATAGGAGAGTTTGCTTTTATTATCGCGGGATTGGGAGCCTCGCTCAAGGTGCTGGACCCGTTTGTTCCCCCGATTATCGTTGCGGTATCCGTTATCACTACCTTTACCACTCCCTATTTTATCCGGTTGGCAAATCCGTTTTCCGAATGGCTTTATAAAGTACTTTCCCCTCGGACCCGTGAATTCCTGGACCGTTACGCTTCCGGCAAGAAGACCGTCAATCATGATAGTGACTGGAAGCGGTTACTGAAAACGATTGTCGGAAGAGTGATTATTTACAGTGTCCTCCTTACTGCTATTTGGCTGTTGTCCGTTCAGACCGTATACCCGACGATAAACGGAATGTTTGATTCCCCGGGACGATGGCTGAGTGTAGTGATGTGCCTGCTCACCCTTTTGCTGATGATTCCTTTCTTGTGGGCCCTTGTTTCAGATAAGTACAATTCTCCGGACGTGTTTCTGAAGTTGTGGAATGACGACAATTACAATCACGGGAGGCTGGTAGCGTTGATTCTGTTCCGTGTTTCGGTGGCTGTTTTTTTCATAGCGGGAGTTGTCATCAGTTATTTTAGTCTTAATTACGGGATAGGTATTGTCATAGCTGTTGCCGTGTTGGGACTGATACTTCTTCTCAGGGAGAACCTCACCCAATATTCGCATTTGGAGAACCACTTCCTGACCAATCTGAACGGAAGGGAGGAAGCAGCCCGGAATCGCTATCCGCTGAAGAGCCGTTTCAACAGTGAGTTTAGTGATAAAGATATCGAGTTGACCTCCGTTTGGGTATCTCCTTATTCATCTTATATAGGGAAGTCGCTGGAGGAACTTCCTTTCAGGCGTGAGTTTGGTGTCAATGTAGTGGGGATTGTCAGGGGAGAACGGAGGATATACATTCCGCAAAGTGACGAGTGCATTTATCCGCAGGATAAGTTGATCGTGGTCGGTACAGACGGCCAGTTACAGAAGTTTCGTTCGGAACTCGACATCCGGCAGGATTTTCCGGACGAAAAGAATGTGCGACAAGAGGTGACGCTTCACTCTTTCACGGTAGATGAAGAATCTCCGCTCCTGAATAAAAGTATTGCCCAGTCACGGTTGGGAAAACAGTATGACAGCCTTATCGTTGCCATTGAGCGGGAAGACGAGTTGATTTCCATGAATCAAAGTACGGTTTTCCGTTTGGGAGATCTGGTATGGATAGTGGGTGACAGGGAGAAGATCAGACAACTCCTGATGCGGAAAAAGCATGTGTAAGTAAAGAGAGGAGGAAAGACAAACGATTCAGATGAAAATTTTCATTTTGACAGAAGCACGTCGAACTGTCATTCTGTATTTTTAATACGGGCTGTATTCGTTTCTTTCCGGGCTTCTTTGCGATTGCTCCCGAAAAAGCTGTTGTTTTGCCATTAGTCAAAATTAAAATGATGTGATTGGGGCTCTTTATCTGATATTATGGATTGATAATCTTCCGGTATAGAAGCATTCTGTTGATGTAACTCAATTCCGTTCTCTAAAATGATAGTTGGTAAATGCTCCCTCTGAGGTCTCTGATAACTTCAGAAAGCATGTATTTTACCTCTTCTTTTGCTTTATTAATTTCTTCCGGACAAAAGACTAACTTCTTCTGAAGAAAAGACTAACTTCTTACCGGGAAAACATTAACTTCTTTTTCGGAAAGAGTTAAGTCTTTGGGTACGTAAAATGGTATATTTACTCAATATAATGCAGAATTCTGTATGTAAATGTCATATCTATGCGTTGTATCCTTCTATTACATAAGTTTTGAATAGACGGTGTGTTATTAAAAAGAGAGAAATCGTTTCTTTCTGATCTTAAAATAGGAATATCTTCGTCTATTTGTGTTCGGGCCATTAAAGTGTCTCTTTTCTATGAAAAGTTAGTAGATATTATAATATTATTATTAAGTATAAAAGTTGGGATACCGCTTGTCGATTTCTGTTTTCATTGGCTATATTTGCGTGTATCTAAAATATAAAATACTATGAAGTCCATTTTGTTATCTGTTATTTCATTCTTGTTAGTCATGAATGTCTGTGGTAAGAATGATGTGGATATGAGAACTTATTTGAAAAAAGTTCTCGGTAATCTTGGTAAGATAGAATCAGCTTCCTATCATGAGCAATCTCAGTCCTGGCAACCCGGCGATACCGTTGCCATTACCAATTTTCATCGTTTTATTAAAGAATACACCAATCCTTCTGATTCAACCATCGGCGCGAGCTATGTGTGTCTTGACGCCAAGGATACGACGCGATTTGAATTTGGTTATGATGGAAACGTGAGGATGATAAGTTATCATGAGCATAAAGGGATTATGATCGATGATTTCACGACCAGATCCCTTCCTTTCAGGTTGGTGGCTCCTCCGTTTTTTTGTTATACCCGGAATATCATCGGATATGCTTTGAGTACGGGAGATAGTATCACCACCGAATGGAAGGATTTAGGAGAAGCGTATTACTTCAAGTTGGTGATACATGAAGACAGGCAGGTTGAATTTTTTGGAAAAGCGTACTACATACCGAAGCCTCCTTTTGATTTGGGAGACCCGACCTCGATTTACGAATTGTGGATTAGCAAAGCGGACGGTCTGCCTTATAAAATGCGCAGGGAAATGTCGCATCAGATTTCTGCTACTACTTGTTCGGATGTAGTCTTGAATCAATTGTCGATAGCCGGTTTAAACTTATATGATTATGTGCCCCAAGACTATGAGATCCGCAAGTATGGCGAGCAAAAAAAGAACACTCAGCCTGCGGCGACAGATCTTATAGGACAGAAAGCTCCCGACTGGATGTTGAAAGATATGTATGAGAAACCGGTGGCGTTATCCGAATTTAAAAGTAAAGTGCTATTGGTGAACCTCACCGGTATCGGTTGTGGTGCTTGCCATGCATCCATTCCTTTTCTGAACGGATTGAAAGGGAAGTTCAATGCCGGTGAATTTGAAGTGGTTTCTATAGAAACCTGGGGACGTGAACCCCATTCGCTGCGAACTTATGCGGATAAGAATCAAATAAATTATAGTTTTTTGTGCGGTGATGAAGGTATTGTCAAGTCATACCGGACTTATGGTGCGGCACCTTTATTCTTTATATTAGATCAGGATCGGGTGATCAGAAAGGTCATCCGGGGGTATCGAATGGGGCGGACCGATGAAGAAATCACAGATGCCATTAAAGCACTGTTATGATAAAATGTATTTGCGGTTGGAGGTTACTCCAACCGCAAGTCGTATAGACAGGCACGCACCTCTTCCGGGCTGCCGATATGTTTCCCTATGTCGTCTGATAATTTCACACATTCGCGCCACTCCTGGTTCATGTTCATCTTGCATTGCGATAGCTTCATGACAATGTTTGATGGCTTGAATCCCGTATCGTTGGTCAGGTTTGTCCCGATGCCGAAAGAGCAACGGATCTTTCCCCGGCAATACTCCTGGATATCCAGTGCTTTGTCAAAGTCGAGTGCGTTACTGAATACGATTGTCTTGGTGGTCGGGTCGATGCCCAACTCCTTATAACGTGCGGTCAGCTGATCGATGAACCGGAATTCATCACCGGAATCACACCTCACGCCATCAAACAACTTAGCCTGTTTGCGGCTTAGATTGCTTAGAAAGATGGCAGATGTATAAGTGTCGGACAAGGCGATGCCAAGGTCGCCATCGTATACATTTACCCAATTTTCAAGAGCCATATAGTTGGCATGTTTATAGCCGAATTGCGCTCCGTGAAACATGAACCATTCATGGGGATGCGTACCCATGGGCTTCATGCCGTATTTCATGGCGAAATGGCAATTGGAAGTGCCGATACAGTAATGGGCTGTCTGTTTCAGGTGCTCGATGACTTGATCCTGCACATCGAACGAAAAGCGCCTTCGGGTTCCGAATTCAGAGAAAAGTAGCTGATGCTTATTGGACAGTTCTGTCTTTTCGGACAGTTTGTACAGAATGTCTTCCAGGTTGGCAACATTGCCGGACGATTGGTTCTTTATCTCCGAAACGATGGCGAGTAGAGGTACTTCATAAAGCGTTGCTTTGTAAAGATAGTCGTTCACTTCGATGTGAAGCTGCCGATTCTCGTCCAGACGGATTTCTATTTTCTCGGGTTGGAAACGGAAAGAAGAGAGCCACTCCCAATAGACCCTGGGCAGGAAGCGGCAGTTCTTTATCATATATTCCAGTTCTTTTTCGGTCAGTGCCACGTGTGATAGCTGACTGATTTCCGTTCTCAATCTTTCCACAAACTCGTCGCTATATCCAGTCCCGTCCCTGTCTTTGAAGCTGAAAGTGCCTATTGCGTACGGGAATAGTTTGATATAAGCATACGAAGTAGTGAATTTATAAAGGTCTGTATCGAGTATGGTACGAATGATCATTGGGTTCTTTTTAATTGATGAAATTATACTTCAGATTCTGAATACAGGGCGAAGATACTAACAATTGTTCAAAGGTTTAGGTTTTGGGGAAAGGAAGTTTTTAGGATATTGTCACTTGGTAGATCCATAAAGAGTACCATTCGAATCGGCCGTGATTCCACTTATTGAGGCTACGTTCACAATATTTCCACCACCTTGTGCGCTCATAATGGGGATAACCAGTTGGGACAAATACATGGTACAAGATAAATTCAGATGAAAGGCTTCGTCAAAATAATCCATATCCAGAGTTTCGATGTTTGTGTCCCGTCTGGGATTTGTACCTCCTACATTATTTACCAGTACATCGATCTGTCCGTATTCCTTCATTGTAAAGGTGATTAGTTCTTTGCAGCTTTTCAATTCTGTAGCAGAAAAATAAACCGGACGTACATCTGCTCCCGAATTACTAAGCTCGGCAGCAAATTGGTCTGCTTTTTCTCTTGAATAGTCAGCAATAACTACTTTGCCGCCTTCAGATACAATGCGGCGTGTGGTTGATGCGCCGATTCCACCGGCAGCTCCCGTGATAATGATTATCTTATTTTCAAATCTGTTCATAATAGGATGGTTTTGAGGATTGATACTTACATAAACAGTCTGTTTCAGAATTTGTTATTCGAATAAACCCTCTTTAGCACCATTTCCCTGACTTTTGCATCTGTATATCTTTTATTCCGCCAAATCTTTATAAATCCGTTAAATGTTAACAAAAGAAAGCCTAAATGTTAATAGGACGGTCGTTCTATTAAACCATGTTATAAGATGGTCCGTTTCGCTTGGTAAATTTGCAAAGTTGATAAAAGTCCGTATCTTTGCAATGTGTTTTTCATAGTATTAGATTTAAGGTTAACAAAAGATTGGCTGTCTGGGATAGATAGCCTTTTTTTATGCCAATATATGAAGAGACTATAAATACAGTGTTGACTTCATTGTTCTACTTTTAGAAGTAACAGATTGCATATCTCTGCAATTGCTGAAATCTGATTATTAATCGTGCTTTTATAGATTTATACGTGCTTCTTTACTCGATGCTTTTGGATGATGTTTTATATTCGGTGAGTTGGGAGGATATAATAAATAGTTTGGGATAGATTAGCCTTCTTTATATCTGTTGAGGTAAAAAAGAACTTGTTAATTGTTAACAGTATAAATGTGAAATGTTAATAAGTTGTCGACAACATTAAACCATGTTATATTATGACTGGATATGGCTTGTAAATTTGCTAATTAGTTGGAAATCGGTATTTTTGTATTGTGTTTTTTCATAAGTATTAGATTTAAGGTTAACAAAAGATTGGTTGCTCGGGATGAGTAGCCATTTTTTGTTTTATATGGTTATATGGTTTCCCTATATTAATCTTTATTCTTCCACCCGATTGGTTTCCTTTATAATTTATAGATGATTTTGAAAGCAAAATGATTTTTATATTGTTATTAGTGCAATATCAACGTTCTATAAGCTTGTTCTATTTATTAATTATTAAAGGAAACATTATGAAAAAAAATCTATTGTTAGTTGGAGCACTTGTAAGTGCTTTCCTGTTGGCTTCTTGCTCAGGCGGGGATAAGAGTAAAGCTCCTGTTGTCAGTACGGCAGATATTGAAAATGCGGCAGAAGTAATCAAGTATTATAATACTTCGCTTGGGGTGTTGAAAGATATGGTGAAGGAAAAAGATGTAAATGCTGTATTGGATTATATGGAACAAGAAGGAAAAGCCCCGGCTCTTTCTGCCATTGTTCCTCCGGCCGTTGTTTCAAAAGACTCGGCAATAGTGTTGAATCCGGGTAACTGTTTCAACGAGGAGACCCGCCGGAATCTGAAACAGAACTATACCGGATTGTTTCAGGCAAGGACAGAATTTTATGCCAACTTTGATACTTATCTTTCTTATTTGAAAAAGAAAGATGTAACGAATGCGAAAAAAATGTTGGATGTGAATTATCAGTTAAGCACGCAGATGTCCGAATATAAACAGAATATTTTTGATATTCTGAGTCCGTTCACCGAACAGGCCGAGCTGGTACTTTTGGTGGATAATCCGTTAAAAGCACAAATTATGTCTGTCCGAAAAATGTCTTCCACAATGCAGAGTATTCTGAATCTTTATGCACGTAAACATAGGATGGACGGTCCACGTATTGATCTGAAGGTAGCCGAACTAACCCAACAACTGGATGCGGCGAAAAAATTTCCTGTTGTGAATGGTCATGAAGGCGAAATGAAGTCTTATCAGGCTTTCCTTTCACAAGTGGAAACATTTATAAAACAGGTGAAGAAAGTAAGGGAAAAAGGAGAATACAGCGACGCTGATTATGATATGCTGACCAGTGCATTCGAGACTTCCATCATTTAGAATATTAGAATGAATGTTATACTTTTCGATGGTATATGTAACCTTTGCAATGGTGCGGTTACATTTGTTGTAAAGAGGGATAGAAAAGGCTTGTTTCGTTTTGTTTCATTACAGTCCGAAACGGGGAAATCCCTCTTGAAACGATATGCTGTTGAAAGTACTAATAAAACTCTTTATTATTTTCGGAATAATCGTTGTTATTCCAAATCTACAGCTATACTCTATATTTTAAAAGATTTGGGGGGATTCTGGCAGTGTCTTTATCCATTAATTCTTATTCCGGCTAAGCTAAGGGATGCGATCTATTTATTGGTTTCGAAATATCGGTATAGAATATTTGGGAAAGCAGATTCATGTATAAAACCGTTTGGTTTTTCTTCGGAAGAATCTAAAAGGTCGGATTAATTTTAACTTATCTAAAAAAAATATATCTTTGTGGCAAAGATGTACATTTTTAAATAAAGAAATATGGATAAAGTGATTATTAATTCTTATGAAGATTTTGAGAAGTTGATAGGCCAGCAGATTGGAGTCTCTGACTATCTGGAAGTTTCTCAGGAACGTATCAATCTTTTTGCTGACGCAACATTGGATCATCAATGGATTCATGTGGATACGGAACGTGCTAAAGTGGAGAGTCCTTATCATAGCACTATTGTTCACGGATATTTGACATTGTCATTGCTTCCTCATTTATGGAATCAGATTATTGAGGTCAATAATTTAAAAATGATGATCAATTATGGTATGGACAAGATGAAGTTTGGACAAGCTGTATTGTCAGGCCAAAGTGTACGTTTGAAAGCAAGTCTCCATTCTTTGACTAATCTGCGTGGTGTGGCTAAAGCCGAGATTAAATTTGCGATTGAGATTAAAGATCAGCCAAAGAAAGCCCTTGAAGGTATCGCTATCTTCTTGTATTATTTTAATTGAGAGTAGTACTGAAGGTGTGTCATAACTCACTACAGAGTAACACAGGGTTCCACAAAGTGAACTTAATCTATTGATAACTAACGATGCTGATCTGTGGCGTATCCGGGTTTTGACACATCCTCATTTGGTGTACTCGCTCTATTTATTTAAAAAACGAAAGAAAATCCATCCTGTAACATTGGTTACAAATTATTTGTATCTCATTTCCGACCTTTGCCCACTGAATAATAAAAGATGAAAGTTATGAAAGATTATAAACTAATGGCGGTTGGACAAATTGTAGCCGATTGTTTTGATTATGCAAAGGTCTTCAATAAGTATGGTATTGATTTTTGCTGTAATGGAGATGTTTCCCTGGCTGATGCTTGCGGGAAAATGGGGATAGACGCAGATTGTTTGCTTGAAGAATTGAAGCAAATAAAATCGGAACAGTCCTTAACTCTTGACTTTAAAAGTTGGCCTATAGATTTATTAGTAGATTACATTTTGAAGTTCCATCATCGTAATATCCGTTATCAGGGACCGCAAATTCTCCAGTTGCTTGATAGGGTTTGTGAAGCACATGCCGGAAAGCACCCGGAACTTTATGAAGTGCGTGAACTGTTTCAGGAATCCTGGATAGATTTGAACAATCATCTTACTAAGGAGGAGATGGTTTTGTTTCCTTATATATATGATTTATTTGATGCGGTGGCTCAACATCGTCCTATTCCGGCTTTCCATTGTGGAAGTGTGAGTAGCCCTATTTCGGTAATGATGAGCGAACATGATGCCGAAGGAGAACGTTTTCGCAGGATTTCCGGGTTAACTCATGGATATCTGGTACCTGGTGATGCTTGTAGTAGTTATAGGTTGCTACTTGAGATGTTGAGGACGTTTGAAGATAATTTGCACCATCATATTCATTTGGAGAACAATATTGTTTTCCCAAAGGCTATAGAGTTACAAGAGAATTGTGAACGAATGTGTTAATTGTTAACGTTTTTAATGCGAAGTATTAACAAAATAGGCGTGAATATTAAACGGTGTTATAATACGGAATATTTTTGATCTGATATTTGCTAATTGATTGAAATTCGGTATATTTGTATTGTGTTTTTTTCATAAGTATTAGATTTAAGGTTAACAAAAGATTGGTTGCTCGGGATGAGTAGCCATTTTTTGTATAAGACACTTTGGTTGCTTATTCTACAATTAAAATAGGAGGATCAGAATCTGTATCCTAAACCTATTCTTAAACCCGGATAAACGGCAGAAGTTCCATTTGAGGATCCGATATAGCCGACTCCACCCGATAGATCGAATAGAAAATGCTTCCATACGCGACGGAATCCCCAATAGGGGGTGATAACATATATGTGGGCTGCTTTCCTCCACTGGTAATGGTTATAGGAAAAGAATATCCGAAATTAACAGATAAATACCCGCCGGAATTGCCCCAAGTACGTTTGCCATTGCGATGTCTTTTCTTCAGGTTATAATAAAAACGTGGTTCTATGGCTAAATCTCCGGTTACTAAATGATAGTCTTTGGTGTCGATATGAAATTCGCGGAGTGATTCCATTTTGAGCTGTAGTATTCTTCCAAAAGCATAAGAAGATCCTGCGCTAAAAATAATAGTCCCTTTGGGGGCAAAAGCATATTCATAACTATAGGCTAGTCCGATGCCATTTAAACTGATGCTGTGACCGGAGACGGTTTGGAATTGGGCAGATACATCGGGCCTTTTTCGAGGATTGTGTTCGGCACGGATAGAAAGAGCGAATAATGTAAGTAGGATTGTGGTGATAAAGAGTACTTTCTGCATATGTTTTCTGTTTTTGGTTTTATAATTGATTTCTTGATTATAAAGACAGAAAAAATAAGAAGATTCCCTATTTGGATGATAAGAATAATTTTACGATAAAATATAAAATCTAAAGTTTAGGTAGATCGCTATCACCGTTACTGACCTAAACTTTAGATTCTGTATGCTATGCAAAATGCTTGTTATTTACGGATACATCTGACAGAAAGAGCTCTGTCTGTTATATTACCATCTTTTATTTCATTTGTGGTATGCAGCAAATAGATTGCTCTGTTTGTTTGATTTCCAGATGAATTGGTAGACCAGTATACCACCGTATATAAGCCGTTGGTATATCCGTTCTTACTTTTTAGAATATATCCTTCTGGTACTCCATTGAATCCCGTAATGTTTAGTATGGGAAGCTTGTCACCATTTTCATCGCTCGACCATGGTCCGAATTTCAGTTTAGAAGCATCATTGTTTATATATTGCTTTAATAGTTCCCACTCGGTTTCGGTAGGAATACTCCATCCTTGAGGTGATAGCTTGCCAGAAATAACAGCTTCTGAATTGTAAAAGTAAAAGTCTTGAGGTGCATCTTTAAATTTGCCGGTGTAATAGCCTGCTGTTGTTGTAAAATCTTTTTTTAAAGTAATTGCTTTACCGTCAGTATAGTGTGTCGCTTCTAGACTACGTCCCATCCAATATTGGATTCCTATTTTGACTATAGGGTAAGTTTGGGTTTCCGTATTTCGTATATCTGTCAAGACCTCTTCTTGTAATCGCACCGGTAGAGGGTTTTCCGGCTTAGAAATTGATATTGAGTTGTCTTGGGTTATATAGAAGTCGCTGATGATGCTTTGATTGCCTGGCGTGTAGTCTAATGCGTTATTAACTTTGTTCCAAGAGACTTTACCTCCATGAATGGATGCTGGTTCGTCAAGTAAACAAATTACTGTTCCGTTATTCAGATCTGTTGCTCCGTTTAGGACGGGATAGACGACAATGGCTTGTGCGTCGATGTTATCAGCTAAAAGATACTCTTTACATATTTCAGCTACCTGAGTTCCTTCGTTAATTGCCTTATAAACGTTACTTTTACTGAATTTTAGAGCTGAGAGATGAATTACGCCTGATGTTTCCTGGGCTGTCGTTTCACCGGAATCCCCTTCTGTCCAGTCTGTAATGCTATGATCGAAATTGTTGATTTGGATACCTTCGGATGATTTATAAATAATGGCTATAGAACAATTTTTTTCACTGGCTAATTGAAAATTATCAGGAAATGGACAACTATAGCTTTTACCGTTTATATCTATATTTATATAGTGATTGTCAGATTCTATTTTTTCGGGTATTAATATGACTTCTTTTCCTGTCAGAGCGTTATTCTCTATTTTCCATTCTCCATGAGGTGTGACACTAATTGTTTGTCCCGATGGCTCGAATCGATCTGTGAGAAAATCATATGATGCGTCCGAATGGAATCCATTTAATGATAGAGATGGATTGTCATTTAAAAGTTCATCTATATCTTCTCCCGGAGCTGGTTTTATAGTGATTTTCAGTTTGCAGAGTTTATGTTTATATTCCATAGATACCATATTTTGACTGGGGGTAATATCACTGTTTGTAGCGATCATAAAGTCGGAGAGCGAGTGTTTGCTTACAGAACTTTGGTCGGTATGTATTTGGACTTGCATTATACTTTGGTCTTGGTTAATACCTGTTTCTTGAAAAGGGTAATAACTTATAAAATCACATTTACCGTCTCCCTTGGGATAATAGATTGTTTCTTCCGGCTCGAAACCGGTTGCTTGGGAACATGTGAAACGCATATTGTCAATGTATCGTTTCTGGTTGATGGTTGATAATTGTGTCAATACATACAGACCGATGGCATCTTTTTCCTGAAATTCGTTATTGATAGCACGTGTGTGGTTACATAAAATTTGTGTAGAAAGACGGATGGGTATCTCTCCGGGAATATCTACAGGATCTTCTGAAATTTCATTTACACATGAGATTGTAAAGAGTAGAGGCATCATTACGATTTTTATCATAAAAGATGCAATTGACTTGTTTTTCATGATTTAGTTTTGGGGTTATTTATTTGTCTTTTTAGTCGTTTGGTTTATGTGATAACAAAACTAGTGTTATTAATATAATTATTACTATGAATTACGATAATATTTTGAATTTATATAATAATTGTTTAATTGGATACGATGCTTACATTATTATATAAGAGAAAGGGTAGTTGGGGGAGAGATTAGTATGTATTATTTGTATTGAATATATTTATTGCAGTAGTACCAATAGGCCGGCAAGAGGAGAAAATGCCTTGCCTGCCTATATTCTTTTGAAGATTTACCGGATTGGAATGTAGATTTCGGTTAATAACTCTTCGGGAGGAGTACATGATGGATCATTAAGATACCTTTCAGCACTTGGTTCATCGCTTAGTGTACACTCCATTTCAGGTAGATATTTGCCGTAAATTGTGTCATACACGGCTTGCAACTGATCGTATGAACCCTTGTATAGGAAGGTTGCATAACGTCCGGCAGGCAATTGCTTGAATCCTACATTTCCTTTCGGCCTTGCATTTGATGGTAACAACATACATACGTCAGTACGAAGTTTATCGGTTGGGGTTACTTTGGGGTCATCATGGTAGATACAGAGTGGAGAAGGGTCTCCCATCGGAAGATTTTGTTCTTTCACAAACTGAATGAGGTGCATCCATGTGCCTGCATAGTCATTTAGTTTATAATCACCAAAGAGGCGGATATAAATTACATTTCGTTGGGGGAGTTCTCTGATTTCCTTTTTCAATTCCAGATCCGGTTTAATAATTGCTGGTTTCATAATTACATAGTTTTTATTATTACGATATTCTGTTGGAGAGATACCATACATTTGTTTGAATATTTTGGAAAAAGACGATGGAGAAGCATATCCGATCCGATAGGCAATATCGGATATGGAAGTTGATGAATAACGTAATAGGCGTGCCGCTGCTTCAGTTCGTGTCCGGACAATAAAGGTACCGATGGGTTCACCCAAAAACGCTTTCATAATGCGGTGAAAGTAGAAGGGGGAGAAATGGGAAATCCTGGCCAATGATTTCAGGTCAATTTCTTCACCCAAGTGGAGATTAATATAATCTACTACTGCATTTACACACTTCTGATATTCTTCTTGCGTTGTCTTTTTTCCTTCCATGATTCAATTGGTATTTCAATGTTGCAAAGATAGGGTGAAAAGAAAGAGGGCACTTGTCCGATGTTGCTGAATGCAAATAAAAATGCTACCAGTCAATTTCTTCTATGCCTCTGCTTCGTAAAAAGGTATTGGCTTTACTGAAATGTTTGCAACCGAAAAATCCATAATCGGCGGATCGGGGAGAAGGGTGTACGGCGGTTAATATTAAATGTTTATCGGTATCGATTAGTGATGCTTTTTCTTTGGCATATGATCCCCATAACATGAATACCAGGTTTTCACGTTCTTCACTTAATTTTTTGATGACTGCGTCGGTGAAAGTTTCCCATCCTATATTACGGTGTGAACCTGTTTCGTGAGCTCGTACGGTAAGTACGGAATTCATGGGGAATACTCCTTGTTTGACCCACCTATCCAGATTACCCGAATTGGGAAGCGGCTTGCCTAGATCCTGATGTATCTCTTTAAAAATGTTGGAAAGTGAACCGGGAATAGCGACACCGTCCGGTACGGAAAAACATATACCATAATATTGTCCCGGATTAGGATATGGATCTTGACCTAAAATGACTACCTTTACATTCTGAAAAGGACATGAATTGAATACATGAAAAATTTGATGTCCGGGTGGAAGTATATGTGCCTTCTCGTATTCATTCTTGACAAAGTTCACTAATTTTTCGAAATAGGGTTTATCGAACTCTTCTTGCAGGCGCTGTTGCCAGCTACTTTCTATTTTGACATTCATCGTATTGAGGTAAGATTTGATTTCAACAAAGATATTAAAAAAATCAAGAATAAACTTACCTAATACATTATTCTTCTATCTCAATCCAGAATGTTGTATCAGAGGATTCTACTCTTTAATCATTGTCAGTAACATTTTAAATCTTTCAATAGCTGTCAATGCATGCGGCGCATTAGCCGGAAATACAATACTTTCTCCTGCATTTACCGTAAAAACTTGTCCATTTACAACAATATTCGCAGATCCTTCCAATACCTGTACTAAAGCATCGAATGGAGCACTGTGTTCGCTAAGTCCTTCGCCTTTGTCGAATGAGAATAAAGTAATGTTTCCGGCAGGGCTTTTGATTAACTGCTTACTGATAATTCCACCTTCAGAATATTCTACTAATGAGGCTAGATGGAGTACAATTCCCTTTTTGAATGACTGTTCCATATTCTTATTTGTTTTTTCATTCTATGTGAAAATAAAACGTTTGAGGGAGAAAATTGTTTATCCGCTTCTTTTTTATACTTTTGTTCCGTATTCATCATTAAGTCATTAATCTCCTACATGAAACTTTGTATATAGCTAAGCTCGACGAATAATTTTTTCTAAATAAAATTATTCAGCTATAGGATAGATGCCCCGGCTTCTCTCCCTGAGTTTCATATCTATTTATTTATCAGTTATGTACATGTTGATACTGTTGGGTAGGATATCTTCCTTGTGTCATAAATGTGCAGTATTCATAAAGTTGAGCAATGAATTATACTTATCGACAAATTTGGCTTATCAACTATCCTGTGATGTTGAGCATTCTGATGGAACAATTAATCAATATAACCGATGCTGTTTTTCTAGGGCATGTTGGTGAGGTGGAACTTGGCGCTTCCGCTCTTGGCAGTATTTATTATCTTGCTATTTATATGTTAGGATTTGGTTTTAGCTTGGGAGTACAAGTGATGGTTGGACAGTACAATGGAAAGGGACATTATACCGGAACAGGCAGAACTTTCTTTCAGGGGTTAGTCTTTCTATGTGTACTTGCTATCTTGCTTAGCCTCTCTTCTTATTTTTTTTCTCCGTTTCTTTTGAGATATTTTGTGCACTCTTCTGAGATATATTGTGCCGTGATTGATTATCTGGATTGGAGATGTTTCGGTTTGCTTTTTTCTTTTCCCTTTCTGGCATTTCGTTCTTTTTATATTGGTATTGTCCGAACCAATGCTTTGTCATGGGCAGCACTGGCAGCCGTTCTAATAAATATTCCCTGTAATTATTGGTTTGTTTTTGTTCTTGATAGAGGAATAGCGGGTGCGGCGATAGCTTCTTCTTTGTCCGAAGCTGCTTCTCTTCTGATTATTATGGTTTATACTTGGCTGAAAATCGATAGAACAGAGTTTGGACTAAAATTTATATTTGACAAATGTTTGTTAGTGGAGCTATGGCACCTCTCTGTATGGAGTATGCTCCATGCCTTTATCAGTGTTGCTCCGTGGTTTCTTTTTTTCGTGGTTATTGAACGGCTGGGAGAAGCTCAGCTTGCTGTTTCTAATATTATTCGAAGTGTCTCTACAATCTTCTTTGTGATTGTCAATTCGTTTGCTGCCACTACGGGAGCATTGGTCAGTAATTTGATCGGAGCAGGAGAGAGGCAATACCTGTTTCCGCTTTGTAGGAAAATTTTAAAGTTGGGCTATGCAATTGGGCTTCCCCTGGTAGTATTAGCTATGGTCTTTCGTCGGCAGATTACTGGATTCTATACGGACAGTTCTCAACTTATTAATATTTCAAGTATCCCTTTTGCAGTGATGTTGCTGAATTATGTGTTTGCTTTGCCTGGATATGTGTATATTAATGCGGTGACGGGTACGGGTAAAACCCGTATTGCCTTTTGGTTCCAGTTGATAACAATTATTATTTATTTGTTCTATTTGTATCTGCTAAGTCATTATACCGCCTCTCTGGCAGTATATCTGACAGCGGAATATCTTTTTGTGATTTTGTTGGCTGTTCAGTCCGTACTCTATTTGCGGATATCATCGTAAGATCTTTTTAGTCCATGGGCACTCTTTCTTTTTTCTGATAAAAGCATAAATGGTCGTATACATGTCCGTCATAAGTCATTTCTGCTTCATGGAGTATACCTTCGTATACAAATCCGTTCCGTTCCAATAAAAGTCGGGAACGGGTGTTATGCGGATAACAGTTCGCTGAAATCAAATGCAATCCCAGTACGTTAAATCCATAATCCAATATGGTTCGTGTCGCTTCCGAGGCCATACCTTTTCCCCAATGGCACTCTTTCAGCCAGTATCCCAACATACGTGTCCGGGTATTTTCCCGTTTGGGGTCAGTAATAATACCGATAGAACCCACCAGTGAATTATCTTCTTTGAGAATTATGGCAAAAACTCCTTCATTTCCCATAAATACAGTATGCAAGACCTCTTTGGAATCTTCGATACTTTTATGTGGTTCCCAGCCGGCGTTATTTCCTAAGTTTGGGTTTTGGCAACATTCAAAGAGTTCTTGCAGATCCGTTTCCCGGAAAGGACGAAGAAGGAGACGTTCGGTTTCTAAAATGGTGGTATGCATGGGATTTGATAATTTGTTTTGGGTAAAATGAATATAATATTGTGCAAATATGGCATTTTATTTCCAATGGGTGATATTTATTCATTTTTTATTATCTGCTTAATCATATTTGAGGCAAAAAAACAGGAATCAATGTAATAAATCCCCGTTACCAAAGAAGAAATGCGATCAAAATAACATGAATTGCTTTCGGATCTTAATTATACTACCGGGGGAAGAGATAAAGTGATGCTCTACCAATCGTCAAAGTTTGACCGGAATTGTACTTTGGTTGTTGATGGATAATATATAATTTTCTCTTTCCTTTTTCATAAATCATCTTTTTTTTTTCTTTTCTCACTTTTTCTTATACGATTTCGGGACATAATTATCCAAATTTATGTCATAAGATACAGTTATACTTTTATGTCATGGATTTATAAAACACCTTTCAGTGTATCTTATACTTTTGCAGGCAGATTTCAGTAGTTATTAGAGAAATTGATTAGGTGAAAGAGGTTTTATAAACAAAGGAAAAGAGGATATCTTAAAAATATCCTCTTTAAAAGAAAGTAATGATACACAATAATAATCTAACAGAGCGACAATGAATTCAAAAAAAGTACTTTTCATCATCTTCATTTGTGCATTGACTGTGACCGGATGCGATACACAAGAACAAACTACTATAGATAGTGGCTTAACTCTGATACGGGCTACACAAACACTTGATTCTTTATATGCAAATTATTCTGTATCAGGAACCTGTCTGTTAAGAGAGAATTATCCTTCCAATGTAGGAAATTACACAGCCACGTATCTGGCTTCTGAAGAACAAAAAGAAATCCCCAATCAATATTCTTACTTATGGCCTTATTCCGGGACATTTTCTGCTGTAAATGCACTATGGGCAGCAACCGGGGATGAGAGCTATAAGACATTACTCGATAGCAAGGTATTGCGGGGACTTGAGAAATATTTAGATATTAGTAGAAGCCCTGCCGGTTATGCCTCGTACATAAACACGGCTTCCCAATCCGACCGCTTCTACGATGATAATATCTGGTTGGGTATTGACTTCACAGATGCTTATCTAAATACAAAAGAAGAAAAATACCTGAAGAAAGCCCAGCTTATCTGGAAATTTATAGAGAGTGGAGCAGATGACAAATTAGGCGGAGGTATCTATTGGTGTGAGCAAAAGAAAGTATCTAAAAATACATGTTCTAACGCACCGGCATCAGTGTTCGCATTAAAAATGTTCAAAGCTATCCGAGATAGTTCTTACCTGATAAAAGGGCAGGAACTATATGAGTGGACTAAAAAAAGACTGCAAGATTCGACCGATTATTTATACTTTGACAATATCTCTTTGGATGGGAAAATTGATAAGTCTAAATATGCCTACAATAGTGGGCAAATGATGCAGGCTGCCACTTTATTATATCAACTTACCGGTTGTAGCCATTTTTTGAAGGATGCTCAAAATATAGCAAAAGCGTGTTATAACTATTTCTTTATAAATTTTATACCTGAAGAAGGGGAACCTTTCAAACTCCTTAAAAAGGGGGATGTATGGTTTACTGCCGTTATGCTGAGAGGGTTCATTGAACTCTACCAAACTGACCATAATAAAACGTATATCAACTCTTTCAATCAAAACATGGATTATGCATGGGAACATGTGCGTGATGAGAAGGGGCTTTTCGATATCGATTTCAGTGGAAGAACCCATGATGACCGCAAGTGGCTGTTAACGCAAGCTGCTATGGTAGAGATGTATGCTCGGTTAGCAGTAACTAAATAAATATAAACACTTATTAAAAAAGAATTGGTATGACAAAAGAAAACTCTTCCTAGCTCATTCTTCCTGTTTACATAAACAAGGAACTATCAGATGTTGAAAAATAAATGTCTTTTTAATCAAAGTTAGTATTATGAAAATAAAAAAACACATTCTAATACCTCTAATGGTATTGCTACTTCTTGGAAGTATGGACGCGATGGCCGCCATAGAGCAGGCTATACAAGTAAAAGGTAAGGTTGTAGACAATATTGGCGAACCTGTAATTGGTGCTAATGTAGTTGTAAAAGGGACCACGACCGGAGTGATTACTAGCATAGACGGTAGTTTTGCCATCGACGCTGTAAAAGGTTCTACTATTGTGGTATCTTTTATCGGTTATTTATCTCAGGAAGTAAAAGTAACTGGTAATTTTCTAAATATTACATTAGAGAACAATACGGAATTGTTAGACGAAGTAGTGGTAGTGGGCTACGGTGTACAAAAGAAAGCCAACCTTACGGGTGCTATCGCCACAGTAGGGGCGAAGGAACTTGAGGACCGTCCTGTAACTAATGCTGCCGCAGCACTTCAGGGTAAGGTAGCCAACTTGAATATCTCCAATGGAGACGGTGGTCCGGGTAAGAAGGCATCGTTCAATATCCGAGGTTATGCCGGACTGGACGCAACCTACAGTCCATTGGTTATCATAGACGGTGTAACCGGTTATTTCGATGATTTGAATCCCAATGACATTGAGACGTTGACTGTATTGAAAGATGCTGCTGCAAGTGCTATCTATGGAGCGCAAGCTGCCTACGGTGTGATATTGGTTACCACTAAGTCAGGTAAGAAGAATGAAAAGACTGTCATCAATTATAACAATAATTTTTCGTTCAACAGTCCGACCGTACTACCCAAAACAGCCGGTTCATTGGAGTTTTCCAGACTTTTTAGAGAAGCTGACATCAATGGAGGCGGTAGTGGTATTATTGACTTGGAGACGATGGAGCGTATTGAAAAATATTACTATGATCCGACCAGTATTCCCAACAACGTGCCGCAACGAGATAATCCGGACCGTTGGGCTGATTGGGGAGACGGACGTTCAAATGCCAACGAAGACTGGCAAAAAGCTATGTTTAAGAATAACCAGCTTAACCAACAACACAACATCTCAATTCGGGGTGGTAGCGACAAGACTACATACGTCATGTCTCTGGGATATCTGAAAGACGAAGGCAAACTGAGATATTACGATGATCATTATCAACGTTACAATGCGTTGGCCAAAATTACGACTGACGTGACGAAGTGGCTGACCGTGGGCTTGAATGTACGTTATTCACACGAAAAGAGTGTATCTCCCGCTTACGGCATGAATCCGGGTGGCAGTGTCAACGATATGATTGGTTGGACACAAGTAGTGTGGCCTACTATTCCTGTGCGTGATCCCAATGGACATTTCTCTCCGGCCGGACGTATGGTATTCATTGCCGATGCCAATCCTCAGACTTCATACACCGATAACTTCTGGGGCACTGCTAACGTAGTCATCAAGCCATTGAAAGGTTGGACTATCAATGCCGACTTTACCTACAACAAATGGATGAACAAACGTAGTTACTCCAAAGGTCTCATTTATTCCTACTCGGTGAGCAACGAGCCTTACCTTGAAGGTGGATTTGGAACTGAAGATACGCGTGTATGGCAGGAATCTAACAATGATGACTTCACATCAATGAATGCATATACTACGTATGAAAAAGAGTTCAAGGGACACAATTTCAAGATAATGGCCGGTATGCAGTCGGAATATAAGAAGAACTTCGGTCTTTATGCCAATAAAATGGGGATGGTATTACCGGGCCAACCGTCCATATCTACCAGTACAGGAAAGATAGAGGCCTGGGATTCTCTGGATCATTATGCTACTCTCGGTTTCTTCGGTCGTTTCAACTATGACTACAAGAGCCGTTATCTCTTTGAGTTCGACCTGCGCAGAGACGGTTCTTCCCGTTATGCCAAAGGACACCAGTGGGGAACTTTCCCAGCTTTTTCCGCCGGTTGGAATGTGGCTAAGGAAGCTTTCTTCGAACCTTATACTTCGATACTTTCCGAATTACGTTTAAGAGGATCTTGGGGAGAATTGGGCAATATGCGGGGAAAAAATTACCAATATATCTCTACCGTACCTTATAACGCTACGACCGATTATATTATGGGTGACAAACGAATCAGTGCCTTTGGTGCTCCTAATATGATTGCCTATAATACATGGGAGAAGAATCGTACTTTGGACTTTGGCGTTGACATCGCCGCACTGAACAATCGGCTTACTATGTCGTTCGACTGGTACAGAAGAGATATTATCGGACTTATTACAAAGGGTGTCACTTTGCCTGCCGTGCTGGGTGTAAACTCTCCTGATACGAACAATGCCGATATACGTAATGAGGGTTGGGAACTGACACTTGGATGGAGAGACCAGTTCTCGCTGGCATCTAAATCATTCAACTACAGTGTATCGTTCAATCTTTCAGATTATCAAGGAACTGTTTTGAAATATTCAAATCCCAAGGGGCTGATATATGACTACTACGTAGGTAAGAAGATGGGGACCATATGGGGATATACCACCGATCATATAATGACCGATCCTGCTGAAGCGAAAGCCATTAACGATTCTGGCGTACAGAACAAGTTTGGTGGTGACTGGGTTGTAGGTGACATCAAGTATGTGAATCTGGATGATGATCCTAACATTAACGATGGAAATCAGACGCTGGAAGACCATGGAGACCTCTCTATCATTGGTAATGATACTCCCCGCTATAATTTTGGTTTTGGCTTCAATGCAGACTGGAACGGTATCGACTTTTCGATGTTCTTACAAGGAACCATGAAACGTGACTTATGGCTGGAAGGTCCTGTTGCCTTTGGACTCGGAGGTGGGCAATGGGGTTCCAATGTATGGAAAAACACACTGGACTGCTGGCGTGAGGATGGAAGTAATCCGGATCCATGGTTACCAAGACTCTATTTGTGGAGCACCAGTAAGAATTTGCAGAAACAGACCCGTTACATGGACACTGGTGCTTATTGCCGCCTGAAGAACATTCAGTTGGGATATTCGTTACCGGGAGCTATTATTAATAAGGTAGGGCTGGAAAAAGTACGCATTTACTTCAGTGGAGATAACCTGCTGACTTTCTCCGGTATTAACGAGAACTTTGATCCCGAAGCTCCGTGGGGCGGTGCATATCCCATCTCCAAGTCAATTTCCTTTGGTGTTAACGTTACATTCTAAAACTCTAAAAATACAAAAAGATGAAAAAGTTAATCTATACACTTTGCCTATTTACCGGCATGGCAATCTCTTCTTGTGAAGACTGGTTGGCAAGAGACCCACTGGATCAGATTGCGGATGTGAATCTGACCTATACGGCAGATGAATGCAAACTGTACGTAAATCAGTTTTATACCTCATTTTGGGGCTCGCCTAACAACTATATTTATCATATTGACCGAGGTTCGGATAACCTGCTTAGTGACAATTATCAAGATAACAAAGACTTGATTGAAGGTTTGCACCAGGTTCCTTCCAGTGGCGAAGGCTGGGGAACTACTGAATGGGGAAAAATACGCAGTGTCAACTTTTTGTTGGATAACTGTGACAAGTCTCCCGAACCGGAAAAAGCCCGCAAATACATTGGTGAAGCTTACTTCTTCAGAGCTATGCTCTACTATGAACAGTTTCTGCGGAAGTTTGGCGGTGTTCCCTGGATTGATAAAACACTGGATCTTGAATCAGGAGAATTGTACGGCCCTCGCCTGAAGCGGCACGAGTTAGCTGATAAGATTCTGAATGACATGGATGATGCCATAGACAGATTACCGACATATAGTCAGCAGGAGACCGGACGTGTCTCAAAAGAGGCAGCTATGCTATACAAAGCACGAATTGCCCTGTTCGAAGCCACTTGGGAAAAGTATCATGCCGGTACGCCTTTCGCCGGAGAGGGAAATGTACAGGCTTATATGGAAGAAGCGGCCAGAATGGCGAGGTTAGTCATTGACAGCCAGTTGTTTGACTTGGACAATATGGGCGTGGAAGACGGCTATCACACACTGTTCAACCGTTGGGACTATTCAAGCAGCAAGGAGATTATGCTATGGAAGAAATTTGATCGCTCACTGGGATTTTGGCACAATGATAACCGTAATCCCGGACGTAATGGTGCCGGTGTAGGATTGACCAGGGCATTGGTTGATTCCTATCTCTGCATCAGTGAAGACGGTACACAGGCATTGCCGATAAGCCTGGCCGAAAATTATGCAGGGGATACTAATTTATTGAATGTGGTTGCCAACCGTGACCCACGCTTGGCACAAACAATGTTTACTCCCGGACGTCCGAGAACTATCAACGGGAAGGATACAACGGTTGTGTTCATAAAGCCGAATATTACCCTTTCCGGTGTAGAGAAGTGTTCCACAGGATATGAACTGGCCAAAGGTGCTGATCCCGATGCCAACGAACAGGAGACCATTTCGGGAAGTATCAAAGGAAGTATCATTTTTCGCTATGCTGAAGCACTGCTGATTTATGCAGAGGCAAGAGCCGAACTGGGTAACATCACACAGAATGATTTAGACATTACCATTAATAAACTGCGTGATAGGGTAGGTATGCCACATCTCACACTTTCCGTAGGTTATACCGATCCGAAGGGAGACTTTACGGCAGCAAGAGGTTATGAGGGGGTACCGGTTTCCAATCTGCTACAGGAGATTCGACGTGAACGCCGTATAGAATTAGCATGTGAAGGTTACCGCCACGATGACTTAAAGCGTTGGCGTGCCCACCACTTATGGAATCACGATAGAATACAGGGGGCAAACGCTGCTCAGTTTGAAAACCTGGATTGGTTAGTGAAGTATTTCCAAAACGACTTCCACATTCCCGCCGCAATCAATAAGGCAGATTTCATGGAAAAGGTGGGGCATTGGAGTCCCGAACGTAATCAGGACAACTACTGGGTGGACAGTGAAGGTTATTTTGAACCTTATCAACGCCACATTCCGGACGGACATTTTCATTTCGACCCAACAAAAGCGTATCTTCAGCCGATTCCTACTGAACAATTGGTGTTGAATCCTGACTTGAAACAGAATCCCGGCTGGGAAAAATAGTAATAGTTGAAGTTAAAAATTTAATGTAATATCCATACCTTTGTTTTTCCCTGTCTGTAGGGAGGGGGAAAAGCAAAGGTAAAAAACAGAAAATGAACATGAAGAAAAATGTAATTCAGACATTGATTAGCCTTACCGTCATCATCGGAATTTGTAGTTGCACTACCTCCCCAAAGAAAACAACACAAAAAGAGGAGGCCACAGGAAAATGGGTGAAATATGAAAATAATCCTGTCTTGGGTGGTGGCGATTTAGGTACGGTATTCGATATTTGTGTACTGAAAGATAGTGACTCTTATAAGATGTACAGTTCTTGGCGCCCCCAAAAAAGTATTGCATTGTCCACAAGTAAAGATGGAAAAAATTGGAGTGCGCCGCAAATAGTTTTGCCACCTGTTGAAGGCAGTAGTTGGGAGGCTGACATGAATCGTCCGGTTGTTGTTTACAAAGACGGACTGTATCACATGTGGTATACGGGACAAAATGACGGTAAGTCATGGATTGGATATGCTATAAGTAAAGACGGCTATAACTTTGAACGGCAAAGCAAAGAACCGGTCTTGTCAGCGGAACAGCCTTGGGAGAAAGTTGCGGTCATGTGTCCTCATGTAATTTGGGATAAACACGAGAATATTTTTAAAATGTGGTATTCCGGAGGAGAACAATATGAACCCGATGCTATCGGTTATGCAACGAGTAAAGACGGGTTACATTGGACTAAATGGGACAAAAATCCGATATTTAAAGCCGATCCTGCACAAAGTTGGGAACAGCATAAGGTTACCGCATGTCAGGTGATAGAACGCGAAAATGATTATTTAATGTTTTATATCGGTTTCTATGACATTAATTTTGCGCAGATAGGAATGGCACGTTCCAAAGACGGAATCAATGATTGGGAAAGATACTCCGAAAACCCGATCATTTCTCCTACGGAAGGTGGGTGGGATGCCAGTGCCACTTACAAGCCATTTGCCATTCAAGAGAAAGACTGCTGGATGCTTTGGTACAATGGGCGGAATGAACATTTGGAACAGATTGGTTTGGCTATTTATGACAATCATGACTTAAATTTCTAAGCTATATGCAAATAAAGAAGTTATTTATAGCTTTAGGTATAGTTTTGCCCCTGCACATGCAGGGGCAAAACTTCCTCATTAAAGATGCTCCGAAAGTAATCGAGTCTTACGTCAATCAATTCAATCGTGAAGATAATGAATTGTATAAACAAGATATCCCTAACTGTGGTGCATCTGATTTTTTAAGAAAGAATATTCCATTTTTTGAGTGTCCGGATAAGGAGCTGGAGAAAACATATTATTTTCGATGGTGGACTTATAGAAAGCATATAAAGAAGACTTCTGACGGGTTCGTTATTACTGAATTCTTGCCGGATGTTCCTTGGGCCGGAAAGTATAATACCATCAGTTGTGCGGCTAACCATCATTTCTACGAGGGCCGGTGGCTGAGAAACGCTGAAATTTTATCTGATTATGCTTCTTTCTGGTTTTCTGGTAGCGGGAGTCCGAGGCTATACAGCTTTGGGGCTGCAGACGCTATCTACAATTACTATTTAATTCACAATGATAAAATGCTACTGGCCGATTTGTATCCCAAGCTAAAAGATAACTTTGCAAAGTGGGAAGAAGAAAAGCGGGATTCGACTGGAATGTTCTGGCAGGTTGACGACAGGGATGGAATGGAGATGTCTGTTTCCGGACATTTGTCAGAAGGTGGACGTGGTTATCGTCCTACCATTAACAGCTATATGTACGGTGAGGCTGTTGCGTTGGCAAAAATAGCTTCAATAGTAGATCGTGACATGGAAGCCCGGACCTATCAGAAGAAGGCTGATAAGTTAAAAGGAATAATAAACCGGAGGCTATGGGATAAACAGGCTGATTTCTATAAGGTTATACCTCTAAATGGCAAGATGAAATTCTCTTATGCACGTGAACTTCTTGGATACATTCCCTGGTTCTATAATATACCGCCGGATGACTATTCCATAGCATGGAAACAACTATTTGATTCCAAGGGATTTGAAGCAGCCTATGGCCCAACTACTGTAGAACAGCGTTGCACTGATTTCAAGATTTCATACGAAGGACACGAATGTCAATGGAATGGTCCCAGCTGGCCCTATTTGACTTCCATGACACTGACAGCAATGGCTAACTATTTCAATAGTTATGATTCTCCCATCATCACTAAAAAAGATTATTTAAGTCTTTTGAACATATACAGTAATAGTCATCGTATTTTATCAGTCAATAACGATACGATTTGTTGGATTGATGAAAATATCAATCCCTATACGGGAGACTGGATATCGAGGACTCGCCTGAAATCATGGAAAAACGGAACTTGGGATGATTCTAAAGGTGGTGTAGAAAGAGGGAAAGATTATAACCACTCTTCTTTTTGTAATTTGATTATTTCAGGATTAATGGGAGTTCGTCCGCAGGAAGATGGAAGTATTATCATAAACCCTCTTGTTCCTGATGGATGTTGGGACTACTTTTGCTTGGATAATGTATATTGCCAAGGCAAAACCATTACCATTATTTTTGATAAGAAAGGAAAAAAATATGGTAGGGGAAAAGGTTTTATGGTTTACGTGGACGATAAATGTTTATCTCATACGACAAAGGTGCAGAAAGTAGTAATCCGGTAATTTATTTATGTAACATTCAGGATACCCTTGGAGACCATATATCAGCATTTATAAAATACCCTCATACCTTTCGTTTAACAGTGACAAAGGATGAGGGTATTTTATGAGAACAATTAATCCTTTTGTGTAATTCCTCTCCAGTCATCTGTTCGGAAAGGTGAAGCTGGAAGTCCTGCTCCATTATACAAATTGCAGACCGGATTATTGGCCCAAGCATATCGCACAGCAACCGGATAAGGTACCGCTTCAGGTGCACTGACTATAATTTTGTCTCCGTCTATCTCAGCTTTGGCCCAATGGAATTCATGATTGCGCCCGGCTATAGCAAAGCCTTTCAACTCCTTACCATCGCTACTTTTCAATCCACCATCGGTATGATCAAAAGAAAGAATTATCTTATTTCCTACAATCTGATGGGAGCGATATATCGGGCCGGAATAAGGTAGTTTTTCCCCATATGTTTTGGCACGGGCAATCAAAGCCAGTCGATGTCCTACGGTTTGTTTATCTTTAGGGTGAATGTCGTTGGCGTCACCTCTGTCTATTATTACAGCCATACCGGTATTGCCTACTGCCAATGCACGCATTTGTGCTTCACGAAGCTCTGCCCACTCTGATTCTGCCGGTTGGGAAACTTCATGCATAAAATTGGCCAGTTGCACAAAATAGAATGGAAAATCCTGTTTCCAATCCCGGCGCCAATTCTCTATTACCAATGGGAAAAGTTCCCGATACTGATAGGCTCTGGAAGAATTATTCTCACCCTGATACCAAATTGCTCCTCGAATACCATAAGATATCAGTGGATGAATCATTGCATTATAAAGGGAAGTCGGTAAATTGGGATCTACGGATCTGTCTACCGGAAGTGCCCCTACCTTATGAGTATCCGCAGCAACCTGATATTTCCAATCACCGGACAGACTAATCTGTTCATCATTTGTAGAGCGAAGATAAAGGTCTCCCCAAATGCCACAGTTACCACCTGTATCCAAGACTCGAATGGCTAATATTGCTTTTCCAGCCTTTACCATTTTTTCCGGAATGATGTATTTGCGTTGAAGAGTCGGCCCATCTGTACGGCCTATTTCTATTCCATTCCAATAAGTAATATCATTATCATCAATAGCCCCCAGGGATAGTTGTATATCTTTACCTGCCCAACTAGCGGGAATTTCGATTTCTTTTCTAACCCACATAACTCCATCAAAGCCGGCCAATTGTGGACCCACTTCACCCGGGAAATTCATACTTTCCCAATCTTTGTCATCTAATGATGCAGCAGCTCTCACCGGTTTTCCTTCAGCAAAACCTTCGTCCACACGGTTATTCCAGGCAGTGAGCTCCTTTAAATATTCTGCTTTGAGTATTTTCTTATCACCCGGCATCTTCTGAATGGACTCCACTGTTTTCACAAATTCCGGCATCTCCTTCAAGACTTCTCCACTTATCCAGGATTCAACGTTTGTGCCTCCCCAAGAAGTATGTATCAAGCCAACCGGAACATTTTGTTTCTCTGAGATTTCTCTGCCAAAGAAATAAGCTGTAGCAGAAAACTCAGGGATGGTTATCGGTGAACAAACCTGCCAACTGTCATTGCGGACTTTTATATTCGTTTCCGGTTGGGTACTGTTGATTTGTTCTATTTGCAGGAGTCGTATATTAGAGTGTCCGGCTTCTGCAATTTCTTTCTGGTAATTTGTAATCTTTCCCCATCCCCCTAATGGCATTTCCATATTCGATTGTCCCGAACATATCCATACTTCGCCAATCATCACATTTTTTAAATTTACTTTCTTACCATCTGTCAAGGCAATCTCGTATGGTCCTCCGGCAACAGGCGTGTGAACAGTTACTTTCCATTTTCCTGCTTTATCAGCCTGAACCGCATACGTCTTCCCATCCCATGAGGTGGTTACTTTTACAGTTTTCATAGGCTGCGCTTCACCCCAAATGGGGGCATTGGTTTGTTGCTGCAACACCATATTATCAGAGAAAATAGGTGGCAGCACTATTTTTGCAAATGCTGTACCTGACAAGATCAGTAAAATTACAACTAGCATACATTTGTTTTTCATACCCTTTCGTTTTTACTTTGATATACACATTATTTTAGTTTTATTCATTTGTACAAAGATAGAAATCTATACTTAAAAACGCACCCCAATACATGACATTAAAGTATATAGAACCCATAATGACATAAATGAATACATATATGTCACAAATGCAGAACAGAATGATCTATTTATGTGCTAATTTTGCAAACAATAAAACTTTAAAACACATCATTTAGTATGAAAAAACAATTACTGCTGCTATTAATTTTCAGTATTTCTTTGTATGTTCAGGGACAGAACATACACAAGCTGGCTTCGCCGGATGGGAATATTCAGATTTCAGTGAATCTTTCAGATAAAATCTACTACGATGTCATTTGCCGGAATGAGACATTGTTAAAGCAGTGTCACCTTGCAATGGAAATCGGTGACCAGGAATTGGGAACGAATCCTAAAATGACTAAAGTAAGCCATAAGAATATAGACGAGTCTTTAAAGCCTGTTATTCCATTGAAATTTTCGTCTGTAAGTAATCGGTACAACCAACTTCTTCTAGACTTCAAAGGAGGTTATTCCGTAGAGTTTCGTGCCTTCAATGACGGAATTGCCTACCGTTTTATAACCAATAAAAAAGGAATGATCAATGTGAAGAATGAGACCCTCCAAGTGAACTTCCCTGATAATTATTTGCTACACATGCAACAGTCCGGAAGTTTTAAAACGGCTTATGAAGAAGAATATACCCATTTGTATAGCAAAGAATGGAAATCATCTGCCTCAATGGCTTTATTGCCAATTCTGATTGATACTCAAAAAGGAAGTAAGATATTAATCAGTGAAACATCACTAACCGATTATCCGGCTGTTTTTCTGAAAAGTAATGGCAGCAATGGTATGGTTTCTGTATTTCCCAAAGTACCTCTTGAATTTGGAGAAGACGGTGATCGGAGTGTCAAAATACTGAAAGAAGCCGACTATATAGCACAAACCAGTGGAAAGCGTAATTTCCCTTGGCGCTATTTTGTCATTAGTACAGAAGATAGCCAACTCATTGAGAATACGATGTCTTATAGATTGGCCGAAAAGAACATATTGGAAGATACTTCCTGGATTAAGCCCGGATTGGCAAGCTGGGAATGGTGGAACGGTGCTACTCCCTACGGACCGGATGTTAATTTTGTAGCAGGATGCAATCTCGATACTTACAAATATTTTATTGATTTTGCTGCTAATTATGGTATACCATATATTATTATGGACGAGGGCTGGGCTATGAGTACCCGTGATCCCTATACACCAAATCCTGCGGTAGATGTGCATGAACTCATTCGTTATGGCAAAGAAAAAAATGTAGGCATTGTGCTTTGGTTGACATGGCTCACTGTAGAAAACAATTTCGGGCTGTTTGAGACTTTCGAGAAATGGGGTGTGAAGGGAGTCAAAATCGACTTCATGGACAGAAGTGACCAGTGGATGGTGAATTATTATGAAAGAGTAGCCCGAGAGGCTGCCAAGCACCATCTGTTTGTCGATTTTCATGGGGCATTTAAGCCTGCCGGATTGGAATATAAGTATCCGAATGTATTGTCTTATGAGGGCGTAAGAGGAATGGAACAAATGGGTGGATGTCGACCGGACAACAGCATATATCTGCCTTTTATGAGAAATGCGGTTGGTGCAATGGACTATACGCCGGGTGCCATGCTTAGTATGCAACCGGAAATTTATTGTTCCGAACGCCCTAATTCAGCCAGTATAGGTACACGAGCTTACCAAATGGCTTTATTTGTTATTTTCGAAAGTGGGTTGCAGATGATGGCGGACAATCCTACACTTTACTATCGCAATGACGAATGTACCCGATATATTACTCAAGTCCCGCAGACATGGGATGAAACCATTGCTTTGAAAGCTAAGGCTGGGGAATATGTGATTGTGGCAAAACGTAAAGGAGATAAGTGGTATATCGGTGGCATGACTAACAACCGACAGCAAGAGAGAACCTTTGAATTGGATTTTGACTTCCTGAAAGAAGGGCAATCTTATCGGATGACGTCTTTTGAGGATGGGGTTAATGCTAACCGACAAGCTATGGATTACAGAAAAAAAGAATATACTCTTAAAAAAGGAGATAAAATAATAGTGCGTCTGGCACGTAACGGAGGATTTGCCTCTGTCATTGAGTGATAATCCTATCTTGATCTTTATCCAATCCGGACTGGTTGCATCATTTCTCTCCTTTCATATTGCTTTGCAGGGAGGAGTTTTGGAGTAAGTCCGGATTCGGATACTATTTTGATAGAAATGGCAATCTCTTCGGGAGAAAACATTTATCATGCACTTGAGAATTATTTGTCCGGCATGTATTATCTTTGTGAACCCACTAATGCATTATATCTAACATGAAATACATTTATCGAACATACTTGTCACTACTGTATTTTCTTTGCTTACTATTTTGCCTGCCTTTGAAGGTTCATGCATACAGTTTGAGACAATTTTCCAATAGAGATGGTCTTTCAAATAGTGCTATTCTCTCTCTTTATCAGGATGATCGGGGCATCATTTGGATCGGCTCTTGCGATGGCATGAATATCTTTGATGGAACCGACATATATTTGTATACCCCAATAAGCTCTTCCAAAACCTTACTTTCCGGAAACTTGATAAATCAAATCATCGAATCGGAGAAGGATATATTATGGGTGCAGACTAATTATGGATTGAATCGCTTAGATACCAAGCAACAGAACAGTCAGAGTTTCACTGAATTCAAAGGGCAATACTTTATGGCTAACAATAAGGATGACATGCTTTTTATTCTGAAAGATGATGGCTATCTTTATTATTATCAGCGAGAAGCACAATCTTTCAATAGATTGGAAATTCCCAATCTTGAATTTAGCCATGTACTCTCTATGACTGTAGATTCAAACGATATTTTATGGATATTTACCTCCAATGAAGAGACTCAAAGTTATCGTATTGAGAATACAAAACAGGGGCTGACATTAACCCGTAAGAATCTTTTTACGCATTCGTGTAAATTATACCATGCCTTTGCCGAGAAAGATATGGCTTACTTTATTGACGAAACCTACGCTCTTTACGAATATGATTTTAATAACCGGCAAGCATACTATATAGCTGATCTAAGAAGTCAAATTGAAGTGCATGGGGAAGTATCTTCCATCATCAAGCAAAAAAACGATTACTACATCGGTTTCAAAAACAGTGGTCTCATTGTTCTAAAATATATGTCCTCTCAAAAGATGAAATATCAGATACAGAAAACAGAAATACATTCCGGTATTTTCTGTCTGATGAAAGATAAATTTCAAGATATTGTATGGATAGGAACAGACGGACAAGGTGTATACATGTATTATAATGACACCTTTTCTATTACCAATACTCTTTTAGACACTCCTGTATATCAAATAAGTAATCCGGTTAGGGCTCTTTACTACGATCAGGAGCAAACGCTTTGGATAGGAACCAAAGGAAGTGGGATACTCCGCATTAAAAAGTATACTCCGGATAACAGTATGCCTATGTCGTCTGATCGGATTACACCATATAATAGTGCGCTGGCAGATAATTCCGTCTATTGTTTTGCTCCCGGATGCAAAGATAAATTGTGGATCGGAACCGAAAATGGAATTAATTATTATTCGTACTTAAGCAGGCAATTAAAAGAACTGCCTATCATTGCCAATGGAGAAAAAGTGAAGTATGTGCATTCTATAAAACAACCGAATGATACGACCTTATGGGTATCTACGGTAGGTGAAGGCATTGTAAAAGTTATCTTTGATGCTTCTACTGCTACTCCTACTGTAAAATCTGCTTCCCGTACTGTTATTGATAACGGGCGTATGGCTTCGAACTATTTCTTTACTTCTTACCAGGAAAACGACTCCATACTTTGGTTTGGCAATCGTGGTTGCGGTGCATACCGCATGAATGTAGAGACAGGGGAAATGATTCCGCATCGTTTTGACAGTATTGTAAGCAGTCAGACAGCTAACGACATTTTTGCTATTTACAAAAACGCAAAAGGTTATTGGTTAGGAACTAGCTCGGGATTGTTGCATCTTGAACAAGATGATTCCTTATATACGAAAGCGGACTTATTTTTAAATAACACTGTACACGGAGTTTTAGAGGACCACCAAGGCGATCTTTGGTTGAGTACCAACCAGGGATTGATACGCTTCAACCCCGAGACTTGTACAGGGCAAACCTATAACAGTGGAAATGGATTGGAAATCACCGAGTTCAGTGATGGTGCTTTCTATAAAGATGTCGTTTCGGAAACACTGTTTTTTGGAGGTACAAATGGTTTTATTTCCATTCAGACAAATGACTGTATCACCGAAGAGTATATGCCGCAAATCGCCCTGAAAGGACTGTCTATCTTTGGCAAAGAACACAATATTCATAAGTTTCTTTATGAAAAGGAGGGTAAAACAATCCTTCAACTGGATTACAGTCAAAACTTCTTTCAGCTAAATTTTATGGCTATTGATTACATCAATGGCAACAACTATTCTTTTTATTATAAGCTTGAAGAAATGAGTAACCAATGGATAGAAAACGGAACATCCACCAGCGCTATTTTCTCTAATCTTGCTCCGGGTGAATATTCTTTATTAGTAAAATACAAAAACAATATAAACGGGCAAGAAAGCCAAACACAATCCGTCATTATCCGTATCACTCCGCCGTGGTATCTCAGTCCGCTGGCTTATATGGTATATTTCATTCTATTTGCACTGCTGTGTACTGCAGGGATATATAGGCTCATTTATATATACCGTCGCAAACAACACCGTATGTTGGACAAGATGAACCGGGAGAAGAAAGAAGAAATCTACGAATCAAAATTGCGTTTTTTCACTAATATCACTCATGAATTCTGTACGCCACTGACCTTGATTTATGGTCCTTGTGAGAAGATACTTGCCAATCCGGAGATTGACGCATACACTCAGAAGTATGCAAAGATGATACAACAAAATACTGAAAAACTGAATAATCTGATTTTAGAGTTACTTGAATTTCGCAGATTGGAAACCGGCAATAAAGTACTTTCTATTCAACAGTTATCCGTGTCGGAAAAGGTTAGAAGCATAGCGGAATCTTTCGAAGAACTGGCTGAAAATAAAGAAATGAATTATCAGTTGCATATTTCTCCGGACATTGAATGGAATACGGATATCAGTTGCTTTAATAAGATTGTCAGCAATTTAATATCCAACGCTTTTAAGTACACGCCCGACAAAGGAATTATCACAATAGAGTTGAAAGTGGAAAACCAGTCGTTAATTTTTTGTATATCCAATTCTGGAAAAGGGATAGCCAAAGAAAATTTATCCAAAATATTCGATCGTTATAAAATATTGGATTCTGTTGAGATGAACGGTAAGAATTCTCGTACAGGACTTGGATTAGCTATTTGTAAGAGCATGATTACGCAGTTGAATGGGGAAATCAGCGTAAATAGTGTTCTCTATGAAATGACAACATTCACCGTTACCTTGCCCAATCTTCCCATAACTGAACGGGAAACTACACAAACTACTTATGAAACCGGACTATTACATACGGCTACGGAGGAACCTATTGTTTTAGAAAAGACTGCCATAGAGTTTGATACGGGTAAACGGACCATCATGGTTATTGATGATGATAATTCCATGTTATGGTTCTTTTCAGAACTTTTTGCATACAAATACAATGTGTGCTTTTTTGATAATGCAAAAGATGCATTGAGCAGTCTGGAGCAGAAGCAACCCGACTTAATTATTTCAGACGTCATGATGCCCGGTATCGATGGACTGTCGTTTGCTCAGAAGATAAAGCAACACAAATTATGGAGTCACATTCCACTGATCCTCCTTTCCGCCCTACATCACGAAGAAGATCAGGTAAAGGGCATCGAGTCAGGAGCAGAAGCCTATGTTACCAAACCTTTTAACGTGAAGTATCTGGAGAAAATCGTTTATCGTCTCATCAAACGGGAGGCAGACTTGAAAGAATATTATAGCTCTATTTTCAGTTCCTTCACTATGGAACATGGCAATTGTATACATAAAGAAGATCAGGAGTTCCTGGATAAAATGCTCGAGATTATAGAGAAGAATATTGCAAATCCCGATTTACAAGTGGAATTGCTAAGTAGTGAGATGGGGTATAGTACCCGCCAGTTCTACCGGAAACTAAAACTGATAACCGAACAGTCTCCTGCTGATATCATTAAGGAATACCGTCTAACAATGGCAGAACGACTGTTAATAGCCAAGAATCTTACTATTGAAGAGATTATGGACCAGACCGGATTCAACAACCGCGGAACATTCTATAAACTGTTCTCGAAAAGGTATGGCATGCCTCCGCGACAGTATAGAGAGCAACAAAAGGAAAATGTAAAGAAGGAGAAGATATCGGGCATATCAGACGAATAGGGCGTCTGAAACTTGTATAACTTATTATTGGGGCTATACTGCATTATTCTTTCTGAAATTTGTGGGGCTGCAACCTCTGTATTTTTTAAATAGTTTATTTAAATGGCTTTCATCGGTGAAACCTAATTCTGCTACAATCTCACTGATTCTCATTTCACTATGCAATAATCTGTTTTCTACCAGTTTCAGTTTATAATTCAGTATGTACTGTTGCATTGTTTCGTTTGTGTGTTTTTTAAAGTAACGTCCCAAATAATTCTCTGAAATGCCGAAATGTTGACTGATAGCTTTCGTTTTGATTTTCTCGGATTGATAAATATAGGTCTGGATATATTGCAGTATACCGAGTGATTTCTCTTCGGAGCATTCATTGACTTGTTCAGGCAGAAACATGGCGATATTGCGTGCAACGACTATTATTATGGTGTTTATCAGTTGCGTTATGATTTCTTTGCTATATAAGTTTCTATTGACGTATTCCCTGATGATGGCTTCAATCATAGGTTTTACGAGTAGTTTGTCTGTTCGATTTCGTAAAATACAGCCAGGTTGGTGGTTGGCATGCTGTAAGATAAATTCTAATCGTTTTATGTTTTCTGTACCGAAAACAGCGGAATGAATGTAGATATCATTGAACTTAATATTGATAAACTTAGTAGTGGAATGTATTTCAAATGAATGTGAGTCTCCGGGAGTTATCATAAATAGGTGTCCGTCGTGATAAGAAAATTTATTATTGTTAATCCATTGGATACCTGTACCCGATAAGATGTAGACCAACTCAAAAAAAGTATGGTCGTGTTCTTTTAGCATTGACTCGTCAAACTCACTGAAACTAATCTCAAACGGTTGATGTAAGTTTTCTCTTTTCATAAGACAAATATAGTCTAAAAAACGTAATTTTACCGATATAACGAAAAGTAATACATAATAATAGATCTGGAAATGGTATAACTTTGCTTTAAATATAAAAAATTGATAGGATATGAACTTTTTAGAACTTACAAAAAAACGTTTCTCGGTGAGAAATTATAAGTCAGACAGGGTCGAACAGGATAAAATCGACTATATCATTGAATGTGCCCGTTTAGCTCCTTCTGCAGTTAATTATCAGCCTTGGCATTTCATGGTGGTAGTCAGTGAAGAACAAAAACAGAATTTACGGCAATGTTATAATAGAGAATGGTTCGCACGGGCACCGGTATACATTGTTGTTTGTGCCGATAAATCGATAGCATGGGTACGTAAATCCGATAACAAAAATCATGCGGATATCGATGCTGCTATTGCTACAGAGCATATCTGTTTAGCCGCAGCCGAAATAGGGCTGGGAAGTTGTTGGGTGTGCAACTTTGATCCGGAATTGTTTAAAGCTAATTTCGGGCTGTCGTCCGAAAGATATCCGGTAGCTATTGTATCATTGGGATATATCCAAGAGCAACCTGATCACTTTACTACCCGAAAGGACAAGGATGAAATTGTTACTTTCTTATAAATCCGCATGGGAGGGAACGAATGAAAACAGAGATGGAGAAATGCTTGGCTGGTGAATGGTATGATTGCCATGCTCCGGTTTTTCTAGAACTAAAAGGAAAAACTCACCGTTTGTTGATGAGATACAATTCACTGTCTTATGAACAAAAAGAAGAAAAATATGCGATTCTGAAAGAAATGTTCGGTAGTATCGGAACAGAGGTTTCCGTAGGACATTCTTTTCTCTGCGATTATGGATGTAATATTCATATTGGTGATAATGTTACGGTAAATATAGGCTGTGTGTTTGTCGATTGCAATAAGATTACAGTTGGTAATAATGTACTGATTGCTCCTAATGTCCAGATTTATACGGCAACGCATCCCATTGATTTGAATGAACGGTTAACACCTGTTGAGGCACCGGAGGGAGTTCGATATGTCCGTCATACATTTGCCCTTCCAGTCACTGTTGAAGATGGTTGCTGGATCGGTGGTGGAGTTATTATATTGCCCGGGGTTACTATTGGTAAGGGAAGTGTTATTGGTGCCGGAAGTGTTGTTGCCACAAATGTTCCTGCAAACAGTCTGGCTGTTGGAAACCCATGTAGGGTGATTCGTCAAATCAATAAATCTGAAAATTATGATCCGGCTGGTAGCTTTTGATCTGGATGGTACGATAGGAGATACTATTCCGCTATGTTTAGCAGCATTCAGAGAGGCGACTACTCCTTATGTAGATCATGAATTATCAGATGACGAGATAGCGCGGACCTTCGGATTAAATGAAGAAGGTATGATCAATCAAGTGGTTTCCGGTGATAGTCGGGAGAAGGCATTAAATGATTTCTATGTAATTTATGAAGAAATGCATGCCATTTTATGTCCCAAGCCATTTGAAGGGATGAAAACATTGATCGGGCAATTACATGAAAGAAATGTAATAGTAGTTCTTATTACGGGAAAAGGTATAAGAAGTTGTGATATTACATTGAAACAATTTGGTATGGATGGGTGTTTTGACCGAATAGAAACCGGCTCTTCTGAAAAGAACAGAAAATCAGAAGCAATGAAGGACATATCATTATATTATGGCTTTGAGTCGAATGAAATGATATATGTAGGAGATGCGGTTTCTGATATCGAGGCATGCAATTCCGTAAAGATACAGTGTTTGTCAGCGGCATGGGCTGCATCGACAGACTGTGAGCAGTTAGAAAAATATAATTCCGGTTATGTCTTTAGTTCAGTTCGGTTATTACGGGATTTTCTACTTTGTTGAAGTACTAGTTTGAACCATAAAAAGGTTACTAATATAGTTTGTGGAGATAAATAAAAAACGTTGCGAAAGATGATTCACAACGTTTTTTATTTTGAAGTGGTGCCACCAGTAAGAGAACTACTATCTTCTCTCTGTTGATTATCACTGTTTTATAGTTTCTTCCATTTAGAAATCCACACGATTTAGCACACTATTATGTTTTATCGTTTTGCTCGCTATAAGAACGATTCTATTTTCAAATATTTCATTGTTTATATATCGCCTGAAATTCTCCAATAGGAGTTACTACGTTGATATTTAAAACTTTATATTTTTTACTTCAAGCATATCCCATGATTTATTCCACTAATTTGCTACGTGTTTTTGCGGTAGTTTGCTCATGAAGAATACTAAGGGCAAAGATAGTTTAATTGTAATTGAATCGCAAGTTAAAAATAATAATGTTAGATATAAATCATTCTATTCATTAGAATCGAGCATGGTAATACCGTATTTTGTTTCCCAAAAAGAATTTAAAATAGATTTATTTTCTTCCTTTATTATAAATTCTTTCTCGCTTTGAGATAAATCACAAACACCAAAATTGTTAATATAATTTCCGTCAATAGAAAAATATCCTGCCGAGTAAGGTTTACTTGTTTTTCTAATATAGTACCAAAATACTGTTGATTCCATTAGTTTTTTTATTATTAATAAATCATTCACAGAATTACCTAAAATAGCTTGACCGTTATAATATAAAAGATTCTCATCAACTTCAATTATGCAATTTAGATAGGAATTCGTCATCTTTGGAAAGAATAATTTTACACTAAATTTTTCAAGAGACTGTGTTCTACCATATGCAAACCAATTTTCGTAATTACCGTTTCCTTTATCTCTTTTATCCAATTTTTGTCTATTAGCTAGAAGATATTTGTATGTGTTTGGGAAATTATTTTTTAATTCCTCTTCTTTCATTAAATTGGGCTTTTTATGATTGGTGTACGGAAAAATAATTTTAGCTTTTACCTCATTAACAGATTTGACATCTTTAAGCCTATTTGAGTTAATTATTTCTTTACATATATCTTTCTCTATTTTATAGATATTCCCACTTCGTTCTTTCAAATAGTAAAAATAAACATCTTCTTTGATTGGTTTAAATATATAGATACTATTTTTTAACGTTGCAATACCATGTCTTGTTTTGTAAAGTTTGCCAAAAGGAGTGCCTGTTTGCTCTATTTTTCTGATTATATCATCTTCTTGCAAATTCCATCCTTTATTGCAATTAAGAGATACATATTCTATATGTTTAAATTGGGGTATAGAATTTATATCATTCTTATCGATTAGTACATATTTAATACAATTACATGTGATGTTTTTGATTATACAAATACAAGTGTATGTATTTTTTGAAGCAAATATTTGAGATGAGCCAAAGTCGATTATGTCAAACTCTAATTTTTTTTCTTGAAAGTATTTTCTTAATAGTCTTCCGTTTAAACTTTTAAAAAAAGTATTCATGGTTATATAGCCAAGAATTCCATTACTTTTTAAATTTTCTATTCCTATTTGAAAAAAAGGAATATATAAATCTGTAAGTCCAATATTGCAAGTGTCCCAATTCTTTAATAATACTTTAGTTTCTTCATTTAAATTTCTATATCTTACATAGGGGGGATTTCCTACAATCACATCAAAGCCTTGAAAGCCATTTATAGTCTTGTCCCATTTAAAAGACAGAGCATCTCCTGTGTATAATTGAAAGTCGAATATGGGTATATCTTCGCCTTGTGTTAAAGCTAGTAGAGACAAAAGAAGTTTTGATCGTGTTATTGAGTAAGGTTGTATATCTAGTCCAAAAATGTGTTGCGAGAAAATCTGACTAAAAGTCAAATCAGTATGTTGCTTGATTTTTTGAGCTACACTAAAAAGGAATCCCCCACACCCACAAGATATGTCTGCTATTTTATATCCATCCATATTAGTGGGAATGTTCTCAAATGCTCTATTGATTATAAAATCTCTTATGTATAGTGGTGTATAAACGGCACCCGTCACAATCCTATCTGCAGGTGAAACTACAAATTCAAAAAGATTTATAAGATTCTCTAGTGTTAATTCTATATTTTGATCTTTAAGAGCTATCATAAATAACTCCAAATTTTTGAATTCTTCTTTTTCCTTTTCTTTAATAGAGTATTTTTTTAATAATTTATTTCGTTTTACTACTAAACCATTTTCCTTTATGAAAGCTGAAACAAAAAGCTTGTCAATGAAAAAAGGATCTGAAATAAAATCTTTTTTCAAAAGTTTGAAAATTTCGTTATTCATTGATTTGCTCTTAGATATTTTTTATAATCGTCATACTCAAAAGATAATTTAATATATAAATCCCTTGCTCTCAAATTCCCTGTTTTTTCTATTATGGTCCTCAATTTATGCATTCTGTCTTCCAAATTATCTAGCATCCAAATTAACCTATATCGACATAGATACATTTTCATTTTAGAATGCATATAACTAGCTACCGGAGTAATAGGAATGATTGCTCCAATATTATCTCTTTGGAAATGGGTATTATAATCTTCATTGCAAGGATCAAGGTATGTTCCTAGATCATCAGACTTTAGTATATTGACATAAGAACAACAGTACACTAAGTTTTGATAATCTGTTTTTAGTAACGGATTTTGTGGATATTTCTTCCATGGCTTAAAATGGTCGATATGGAAGTTATTCATTCCTCCAAACCAAAAATCAGAGCAATCTGTATATCCACATCGATTAAAAAAATCTTTTGCTAAATATGGCTTATAGCTCTTGTAGTTAGCATATTTCTTTACACATGTCCTTATTGGTTGTTTGTCTCTAAAATTCATCATTCATCCTCCCTAATTTCGTCTAGTAGTTTATCAACTGCAGAAATTAGATCACTCAATTTATCTGAATTAGAAAGAGTTTTAAATTCTTCTGGTATTGAGCATCTCTTATCAATAGAATTTTCTAAAAAATGATCAAGTTCAATTAATCTTTTTTCATCGTTGATATCAGCATGACCTGATTGTCTCAATTTAATTAGTTTTTGCAATTCATCCTCTGCATTTCTTATTTTGGATTTGTAATGATTGATTTGATAAAGTACTCTGTCTAGAAACTGAGCTCTTGCATTGGATTCTTTTTCGTCTTTGTATAATATATTCTTTATATATACAATATTCACATCTTCGCTTTCACTTATAGCTAAATCATCAAAAGCGGTCATTACAAAACACGGAAATGCTTCTCTTATATTTTGAAAGGCTTGCACTAGCTCTGTTCCATTGTAAGGAACATTGTATTTTATGGATTCCCTAGAGTCATTAAGTTTAAAGTCTGTAATAATCGCATCTGGATTTATTTTGATTATACAGTCTACCATTTCATTTAAATCACCTAAAGGAAGCTGAGTTAAAGCTGTTATATTTCCTTTTTGAGTGGAAGCTTCAATGTAATCAAGAAAATCATCTAATGTTTCTTGTTCTTCATCTATGAATAAAATTTTGTATTTCATATCAATTTTCTTGTTTCTTGTATTTTATAGGAAAGGTTATTCTCACTCCAAAACCAAATTCCGGATATAATAGTTTCACAATACCATCATTTTCTTTAATTATTGACTTAACTAACCACATCCCCAGCCCGGTTCCCTCTTCCTCACCTGTATAAGGATTGCGCCTAGTTGTGAATAATGGATCAAAGATTTCATCAGGATTTACTATATCTGGAGATAGTCCAGGTACATTATCTGTATAATCAATAATTATCTCTTTAGAATTAGTACTAACTTTTATTGTAATCAGCCTGTCTCTATTTTCTCTCAACAAACTAAAAGCCTCTACTGAATTTACTAGGAGATTGTTAAATATACTATCAATATCAATTTCAAAAATTCTTAGATCAATATCTTCAATATTGTCTATATCTAAGTTGACACCTCTACCGTCAAGAACTGTGGACCAGTCATTTTTAAAATTAGTAAAATAGCTTCTAAGAAAAAGCTGTTTTCGTTTCCTTTTATCTTTCCTTGCTGCTCCTAACGAAAAATTTAACCAATTTTGAAGCTTTAAATCTTGCTTTTTAAATCTTTCAAGTTGACTGAATGGATTCTTCCTAGGTTCCATATTTTCATAATCAGTCTCTGCTATTTTTTCTAAAAGTAATTGCTTAAGCTTTTCCGTTCTAGATGTTAACACATCATTCAGTTTGCTTAAATCATGGCTAAATGAGGCTAAAACTATGCCACTACTAGCTAATCCTCTTAATACTTTCTGCTCTTCTTTCAGCTTTTCTATTTGCTCTTCCTGACTTTCAATGTGGCTAGCTAATATCTCTTTTTCTTTTTCATTAGTCTGTTCTTCTTTGTTGTTTGAATTGTTTTCTTTGCTTTGTTCAGAGCCTTTTTCTTCTTGCTGTTTTTTTCTTTCTCTGCTTTGCTCCATTATTCTTTTTGCCAATTCATCAGCTGCCTTTTTGTCTCTTTCAGGACCATATTTAATGCGATCATATGCAGTCATTTCCCTAGCAATATAGGAACGGTCTTCCTCAAAAACATTTATTATAGACGCTAGAAGTTGTTTAAATATTTGAAAGGTTTTATTATCTTGCAATCCTTCTCGACTAGATTTATCCTCAAAATTAACATTTGTTAGTCTTGATATTTTTATTGCACCTGCAACATTTTCAGGTTCAACTCGATATCCGCCATCTTCTTTAGCGATACCAGCAGGACTTTTGGCTTTTCGATTTCCTAGTCCTAGCCAATCAAAAGCAACATCTTTGCTCTCTCCATAGGGTCTTACTCTAAAATTATCTCTAAACAATTTTATTCCTCCAAACTTTTCAAGCCATTCTTTTCGATTATTCGTTTGAATTTTCTTATAAAAAAAGCGATTGGCATCTGGAGTTGAATAGGTTCTCTTCAAATAATAAAATGTAAACTCGAAAACTCCAATATCATCAAAAACATGATCTTTGTCTTTTGCTGCAAAGCCAGGCATTAGCTGTGAGAATGTTTTATTTATTTCCCATTCACCTTTCCTAAAAAACTCATAGGAATATGGAGGCTTTTGCATGTTGAGGCTTTTGAATAAATCTTTAGGTATCAGATCTATATCATATTCATTTCGTATTAATTTGATATGTACATTTTGATATTCATCTGCCTTTGCGATGATTTTATAATCAAAATCATCGCAAATTGAACTAAATATTTCACCATATTTCTCCGGTGTTAATGAACTGAAAAGATAAATATCAAAGCCACCACTTTCTTTAGGCGGCACAAGTACCTCTAAATCAGAGAAAACTTGTTCAACATAAAAGTCTTCCCAATTATCTCTTAAATCGGTAATTTTTAATATTGTGCCATATTGAAAATTTTCTTCTGTTTTTATTATAGAATAGGCACTCTGAGGTAAAATTTTATCTATATAATTTTTTAGACATTTATCTTTGATCCCCGTTAATTCTGCACTAACATTCTCTATTGTCTTAAATTCTCCTTCAAAGTCTTCCCAATTAACAATCCATCTATAACCATTAAAGCCATTTTCATTATCCAGACTATTTATATGATATTGCGGATTAAAGATAGTGATCATTTCACATTTACTCCCCAATTTGTCAAGTGCAAATCGTCCTATCCCTTTGGCACCAGCTTTAACTCGTCCTGTTTTTGTGAAATAGTCATGTGATTTATTATCTGTTCCAATAGTCATCCAATGTTCTTGAATAATATCTTGTGTCATTCCTTCTCCTGCATCAATAATATATAATGAAGATAAACTGGATATTATTTTTCTAAAATTCGAATGTACATCTTCTGAAATATTCTCTTTTAAAATATATGTTCCCTTTTCTTCTGTTTCTATATAAATATTATTGATTAATTCAGATGAAATTCCTACTCTAATTAGATAATCTAAGTGAGCTCTATCTACTTCATTATGAATTGTTGAATATAGATTATCAAAATAAACGATACATAGTTTACTGTCTGCATCATATCCGTTTTTGACAAGTTCTATGATTGCTCCTTTAGAAGTTGCAATATTTTCTCGTCCTATCAGTCGGGCTGTCCTTGCCGAAACTTTAAATGGTATTTTGATATGATTTTCCATATTCTTCTTTTCAAATTCTTATAATATAGCAAAATTAGTAATATCCTAGGTAAAAACAGCATCTTTGATGAAAAACTTCATAGAGCAGTATGGATTTGAGCCTTACTTCTGCAATCTGTTGAATAGATTGCCTTATACTTAATTCATATACTGTAGGTGGTAAGCTCAGAAGACTTCTCTTTTCAGAAAAAGAAATAGTAGTTTTAAATCCTTTACTCATATTTGTGCTATAATCATTTGATATTTATGGTTTTATATTTGGATATGTTTTTTATTCTTGTGTTTGGAGGCTTGTTCTTTAGGGGATCTTCACTGTGTGGAAAATCTATTTTTGATGAAGTAAGAAAAAACTGAGAACTGAATGTTTGCCCATTTTCCTTTTGGAACAATGTATGAATGGAAGTGTTATTTTCTTGTTTGACTGTAATATAAGTATTTTCATTGGTAACTTGATTCTTTGATTCTTTGTTTTGGTGATTGATAGAAAGCCCGTTTTCTTGATTGATAATAATTTTTCTTTCATTGAATTGAAATTCTTGCTCTTGCAATTTTTTCTGTTCGGATATAGTACTGTTTTTCATAGTATTGTAATAGTCGAATGATTCTATTTGTTGGCGATTGTAATTGAACAGTTTATCAAATCCTTGTGTTTCATCGCTTCGGCTTGTTCTTGTTCGCTATTACCCATTGCTCGGAGTTCCTTTTCTGATGGGCTGACATGAATAGCATAAAACTTAGCATCCGTTTTCATTAATTACCCGATATTACTATCTATGTCTTTAATAACCTTTGACTTGTAGATACTATCCTCTGTCAAGTTGAAAAAGCCATCTGTATAGATTTCTTTCTCCATCCGCTCTAAATCTTCGTGTTCCATGTAATTAGCTAGTTGTCGGCAACTCCCAGCATTATTATATGTTCCGTTTGAAGGTGGTGCAAAGTCTATGTGCATAATCCTATGTTTTTATCAAATTATTGATTTCGGCTTTCAGGCTCTCTTTCCTTTTACTATCCATTACACTACAAGCTGATAGTTCCGAACAGAGTTGTATTAGGTGAAGCAACTTTTTATAATCTCGTTGGTGTATCTGGTAAAGTGCATTAATCTGTTTGGACTGGTTGTTTATCACATCAGCGTGATTACAAAACTGTTCACTTAACTTTTTGAGTACGGCTGTTTGTCTCTCCTGACTGGCTTCCAGTTGAGAGAGAATAAGAGTTTCCAAAGTTTTGCCGATAGTATCGAAACGCAAAGCGATAGAATTTGTTACCCGTATCATGGGATTCAGTTGTTCTTCCTCGTAATGACGAATGAAGCGGATAATATCATCTTGCCTCGCAGAGCAAGAGGGAAGAACAGGACTTGTCCAGTTCCCTCTTGCTCAATTTAGTGAAACGAGCAAAGCCGAAAGGCATAGCTGTTTCTGCTAAATTGGGGTGGTAGCACAAGGAAGGAACAGCAATATTTCATTCCTAAATTTGCTACCTTTTGCTTTCAGGGCTGATTCTCTAATTGATTGGCTTTTTCAAACTGTTTGTAGGTTTGGAAATCGGCACGTTCACGAACGAAAGACCGAATATCACTAGCACGGTAATAAGTTTTCTTTCTAATGGTAAAGAAAGGTAGTAGCCCGCTTACCCTATAGCGTTGAAGAGTTCGGAAAGATACTTTCAGAAGAAAGGCTAAATCCTGATTATCGAGTATCTTTTCATTATCATCTAATACTTTATCGGTATTGATTAGGGATTTTAAGTCTTTCCCTATTTCAGTGAGTTTCTTGGATAGCTTCTCCATCCATTTCTCAAAGTTTTCGTTGTCTATATACGTTTTGCTTCATTTTTTGGTGATACATTATGAGTGTCAATCGATTGATGATGCAAAAATCGGCAGAATGGAGAATCAGAAAAAGAGGAGTAGTTACCTACTCCCCTGAAAATAAAATTTAAATAGTTGTAAATAAGAGAATTATAAAACCATTTTGTCTAATGTTTATTAGTTCGTTTACGGGCTTCTTTGTTAATTGCATTCTTTAAAGCATCTAATGTTTTGGTCAGATTGAATGGTTTACGCATAAAAATAGCATCCAGTTTATCGTATATACTTCCAAATCTTAAATTGAAAAGAACTTCAAAACCGTGAGCTAAACGAACTAATGGGACGGGCTTTCCGTCTTTTCCGACTACTTCGCCTAAAAAAGATAACCCTATTACTATTTCAGCAATACCAATAATCCCCAAATCCTTTGACTTAGGGATTACGTATAGATCTGATTCGAATGTTGGTGAGCTGGGAGAACTGGATGATTCAGGATGCTTAATTTTTAGACTTAATAGTTTCAATTCTACATTGATAATAGCTAGCACTTTATGCAGATAAGAATTTTTAAGCGCATTTTCCCCCCTGCTCGTACTGATATAGCTCTTTTAAGGGTGCTATCTCAATACGAGTGAGATTCAGCATCCGAAAGATGTTGGAGTTATCTTTTGAATTGCCAATTGTTGCTATGCACCTGATAAATTCGTCATAAGCGTCTTGCATTTCTGTGTCAGTTACTTTTTGTGAGGAATCAGTCAATAAGATGATAATCCTCGTTTTTGATAAATCATTCATAAGCATGAAGTGTTTAATAATTAATGAGTATTAATAATCAGACTAAAGTCTGTTACATGTTGCTGAATGATTTCTGTATATCTTTAAAACATGAATCCAATCTTTATTGAAATAGCATGATGGTTTAGCTTCTCTGCAAACTCGGCTGTAAACAATGATTGCTTTTGCGTTTTCAGTCGTTCAAGTTTCTGGGATTCATATCCTAAAGCCAAGAATAACTTCTTACTTTTACAAATAGAATATTCTACCCCGGCAGACGGATTCAGATAAAAACCTCCATTAGCATTTTTATTCGGTGCAAAACTATATCCAGTGCCACATTCTATATAAGGAGTGAATTTTCTAGGTTTTATGATTAAAAATTTTGCATTGGCAAATAACGGGATCAGAACTTTCTCATAAATGGATAATCCTGTCCCGACACCGACAGAGAACCGTTTGTTGATGGCATAATAACCCAGAACCTGTAATGAAAAGGGGGTAGCTGCTGGCTCGCTCATGTCAATCCCTGTTCCTACATTTGTAGCAAAAGTGAAGTGTTCTTTATTTTGTGCTGTCGCCATTGCAATAGTACAGCTTGCTATAATTAGTAGAATAATCTTTTTCATTGGATCGTTACAGTTATGCGTTTTACAATGTGTAAAGCTGTTGTAAGCCCGGATGTATCTTTATTAATTTCTCCCGAACTTCCGCCTGGACTACTATGCCCGATCAAATTTGCTTCAAATGATTTTTTTCCTGATAATAAATCGACATTGGCAGTATATACAATCGCTGGTTGTCCACTTCCTTCTTTATCACCAGAATAGTTGGTTTCTCCTTCTTTGGCTAATTGGGGAAAGGCTTCATTGAAATCGGTAGAGTGATTGATTTCTATTTTTACCACAAATTTCTTTAGTGCTGTTGTCGGACTTAATTTGATATCAAAACTTCCATGTGGGGTTGCTCCTGATATGCCATCTGTTAATGGTTCTTTCTTTGTGGACAAATAAAGTCCATCATCGTATTTTATTCCACGTGAATAACACCAATGAGGTAGAGCTTCTTTTCGTCGGTTTCCTCCCGATGCTTGCCAAGATTGAGTGGCGATTTTATGAGTTACATAGACCGTTGAAAGATAATTTCCTTGTGTATCTTCCAACCAGACAGCAATTTGAGGTGGGTTCTTTTTGTTGATACCTAAGAACAAAGGAAAGTCATGCAGCCATTGTTCACCCTGTTCGATACATACCTTTACATCTCCTTTCTCATACTCAATCAATTCCTGTTGGCAGGAACAAAGGCTGACAAGCCATAAATAAATCAATGTCAATCCCATTTTATTCATATTAGTTTTATTAAATTGTTATTTTATTATTGTTACTAATCGGGAACATGGCAAGCAAAAAAATATTAGACTAGTAATGTTTCAATCTTTTTACGGGGAGAATAAGGGATTTGCTTTGCATAACCAATTCTCATTATTAATGTTGGGTGTTCCTTATTGACAGGTAATTTCTCTCGTAAGTCAAAAGCTAATGCCGCAACTTCGCACGGCTGATTCAAAAAAGCATAAGCAATCCCGATCTCAGTTACTTTTAACAGAAAGCGTTGGAGCGTTCGCCCCAAGTTAATCCACTCTTCGATTGTATCTCGTTGTGTGGTGCATACAACAAAATGCGAGGAAGAATCTATTTTCTTTCTATCCGATTTGTTTTGCGCATTAGGTTTTAAGAATAAGCTAACTATGGGACGTGCTAATATTCTAGGAAGTGGTGGATTTCCGAAAACCAAATAACTTAGCCCGTTATGTGTAGCCTCAACTTGTTTTTTATTAAACCTCATCCACGAAAGCAATTCATTCTTGAAAGCAATATCAGCCATTTGAATTTCATTTCCTTTCATTATGTATTGGGTTATTGTATTTGCAAATGGCGTATTTATTTCAGTAAAGTAGAATTGAATACCATTTTCTTTCGGAATGGATTGAAGTTGTTGTAGAATTCCATTTGATATTTTATTGCCATTATAGATATTGCGGTTTGTCTGTCGTTTCTCAATTTGATGGAATAGGGGATCTTCAATTGTGAGGTCATTTTTCGTTAATTCAAGAATAATCGCTTCTATACTGCATTCTATTATATGGGTAGTGTAACCAAAATAGCTGGCAGCGATGCATAAGTTTTCAACAGCACAGCCTAAGCTAATAAATAACTCACGATTGTTTCTATCAACGACAGGTAACGCTACATTTAAGTTGGGGAGAACCGTAATAGTACTGTCCGTAATATGAAACTTCCAAGGCTGTGTGTTATGTCCCGAAGGAGCTTTAGAAGCATAACTGGCTATTTGTATGAAATCAGTTTTCATCTTGAAATACCTTATTTATTAAAATTTCAATTCCTTCGTTTATCTGTTCCCATCCTGAATTCTCATTCAGAGGAATGCCATTGTAAACCGGACAAAAATCTTCCAGCATTACCAGATAAGTAATTGATGCTGTCAGCATAGAGGCTATTGCTGCAATTTCCTTTTGGGGATGTCCTGTTAGTTCGCTTACTTTCTTTACAAGGTCTATTCCTACTTTTTCCCGTTGCTCTCTTAGCTTTACAATCATATCATTATTACAAGATAATTCCCAGCGATAAAGCCTTTTCAAAGTAGGAT
>ENA-OWOD01000020-OWOD01000020.1-gut-metagenome-genome-assembly--contig:-NODE-20-length-140304-cov-27.025566_pt1 | contig 140304 bp, 122 predicted proteins | sample MGYA00248256_ERZ651792 | MGnify/ENA primary metagenome ERZ651792 (study PRJEB26908, sample SAMEA4031714) | gut metagenome | biome: gut; feature: normal infant; material: stool | place: China | collected...
AAAATGGTGCAATTTAGAGCGTAGTGGGGACCCAATGCAGCGGTACAAGAGACATAGCAGCAGTGTGGCTCACACTGCTGAGGACGATTAGTAGAGCTTTATAAGGAATAAACGGCTCAGACTCTTGGAGATGAGTCTGGGCTGTAATCTTTGATATGTGGAGAGGGACTATGAGTGTTGTGGAATACAGAGAATACTCCGTTCTTATGTCGGTTTATCACAAAGAGAAGCCGGAGTATCTGAAGCAGGCGATAGAGAGCATACAAACGCAGACGATCTCCACAAATGATTTTGTGCTGGTATGTGATGGACCGCTGAACGAACAGCTAGATGGCGTGATTGCTGCAAAGCAACAGGAGATGGGCACAACGTTGAATGTTGTTCGTCTCGCAAAGAACAGTGGCCTTGGCAATGCGCTGAATGAGGGAATCAAGTATTGCAAAAATGAGTTGGTCGCCCGAATGGACAGTGATGACATTGCGTACCCGGATCGCTGTGAAAAACAGATTGCTGTGTTTAACACACATTCGGAAGTGAGCATTTGCTCCGGCATTGTGGAGGAGTTTACCACTGATCCGAACACCGTTGATACGAAACGGGTGCCGCCAGAGACGAATGCAGAAATTGTAGAGTTTGCAAAGAAGCGTAATCCGTTTAATCACCCCTGTGTGATGTATAAGAAGTCCGCAGTCGAAGCAGTTGGTTCTTACCAGGACTTCTACCTGCTGGAGGACTATTACCTTTGGCTAAGGATGCTGATGACAGGGTATCAGGGCTATAACATTCAAGAGCCGTTGCTCCATATGCGGGCAGGCTCGGATATGTATTTAAGAAGAGCCGGTTGGAAGTACGCCAGGACACAGGCAAGGCTGTTCAAATTTATGAAGAAACAGAGATTCATTGGAGTAGGACAGTACATTAAGAGTTGTGTGATTCGTAGCGGATCATCGTTGGCTCCGAACTGGTTGCGGAAGTTTATGTTTGAGAAAGTGCTGAGGAAGTAAAGAAATACTACAGTATATATGAAAAGGGAAAAGCCATCATCCTACTGAATTCTTATGGTCAAAAATAATTTTTTGAACGGAGAAACGTTAAACAAATTTATAGGATAAAATTTCTTATGAAAAAGAAATATATAATTATTGTCCCAACGCATAGCAGTTATATCGACATATGCGAGAATTTTATAAGTGTTCTACACAAAAATTGGAGTCCGGAAAATTATATTTGCATTCTATCTATTTGCGGTCCACAATACAGTCAAAAAATTTCTAGTGGATGGATACCTATGTATAATGGCGAAAAAGCAACATTGCCGGAATGTGTATATAAAGCTTCACAAGCGTATCCATCTGATTACTATTTTGTCTTTTTGGGGGATGCATTCATTGATAATCCAGTAAATAATGCTTATGTTGAAGAGTTGCTAAAAGAGGTGAAAAGTCATAAAATTGCATATTGTAAGCTTGAACCACAGGGACACTTCTACAGAGCCAAAATCGCTGGAAGTCTAATTCGTTATATCCGTATGGACGAACGATATGCACACAGCTTTGTAGCATATCTTGCATCAAGCGCATTTATTCAAAACGAATTCGCAAATGGACTGACAGATCGTGAGTTTGAACTGAAATATTTGGAATGCGCAAATAATCCAAACTATAGTAAAGTATTTTATGAGAATCGAGCAATTGTTTTACGAAACGGTTTTTCAATTATAGCTGGGATTGAAAAAGGTATGTGGGATAGAACTGTTTTGTGTCACCTGAAAAACAAATACAAAGATATTGATTTTGCTGAAAGACCAAAAGTGGAAATAATTCACCAACTTTATATGAAAGTGCGTCTAGCACTAATTCCGTTTATTCCGAATCAAATAAGACTGGCCATAAAAAACAAAATGATGATTGCTTTAGGAAAGTGGATAGATACAAAAATATGAAGTATGCAGCATGCGTAGTAATTTATAATCTTCCAAAAGAAGAAATTGCAAGAGTTAAGCTATATGCCAAATCATTTGATGTTGTATATATTTTGGACAATTCCAATATATTCGACTTATTAAGCTGGGAAGACTGCACCAATATTATATATCATTGGAACGGAGGAAACATCGGACTCCCTGCTTCGTTTAACTGGGTGCTCAATAAGGTTCAAGGAAGTATAGACTATCTTTGTTTGCTTGATCAAGACAGTGTATTTACAAGCGATAATATTGAGTTGCTTAAAACACATATTGAAAGCAATAGGGAGTATATAACTCGTAGGGTTGGGATTGTTGCACCGTATATCAATTATGATAACTCGTCTTTCCGGAGAGAAGAAAAGGAAATATGCGTTCCATGGGTGATTACGTCAGGATCGTTTGTCAACGTGAAACTTATTTGCCAAAACCATTTGCGATATGACGAGGACTATTTTATTGATCGATGTGAAGTCGATTTTTGCAGGCAGCTTGTGCTGAAAAACTATAAGATTATGTTGTATATGGGGGCTGTCCTGAATCAGAAATTGGGTGATGACAATGGTTCAAAGCATACAAGCCATAATCCAATTCGGCATTATTACATCTTTAGAAACCGATTTTACTACAATAAAAAATTCTATTCACCTTTCAAACGTATCTTCTTGAATGTGGCTCAAACCATAAAACATCTCGGACATGTTTTATGGTTTGAGAGTGATAAAGTCACAAAAATCAAAATGCTTACAATAGCATATATGGACTATAAGCGTGGAAGAATGGGGAAAAAGACATTTTAAGGAAAATATAAAACTTTTCCATCCTAAGGAATATTTATTATGTACATAAAAGTAAATGGTCGAAACACGATAGACATTCTTTATCTTTTGATTGGAACCATATGGCTTTTTTTGGTGATGGCAGTTCCAAGAGCATATGCGGGTACAAAAACGGCATTACTTGTTCTCCTGTGTGGGATAAGCTTTATGGAAAATCTCTATTGCAAAACACGAGTGAAAAAAACTTATTACGTAGCAATAATTGGATTTATCGGATATTTTGGGTTTTCTCTTTTTTATGGAATTCTTTCTGGATACAAATTTGCAAGCGTTGATTATGCACTTGTGAATTATTATTTCATTACTCCGATAGCATCTTTTTTTCTCGGCATGATATTTACAAAGAAAAAACGGTGGGAGTATATTGAGTCTTTTTTAATTTATGGTGGGACAACCATTACCATTCTGAATATTGGAGCGATAATGGCAAACTTTGGAGTCATTCCTAAATTGGCCGTTTTTAATTTGATGTACGTTTCAAGTGCAGTTATAAAATCAAATGAATTGTCGCTCAGAATGTCTAATGAACCAGCACTTATCTTTATCCTTCCGTATATGATCACGATGCTCTATTCGACAAAAACACTATCGAAGCCAAAAAGATATTGCCTATATGTGGGAGTTATTGCGGGATGTTCATATGCGGTTATCAGCGGACGAAAAACTCTCGAAATTTTAATGGCGGGGGCATTTTTCATTTTGGCAATTCGGATTATGAGAAAATGCTCAGCAAAAATTCTTCTAAAAAGTATTGCTGCTGTTTTAGTTGGTGGAATATTTCTGTATTATGCCATGAATTATATCGGAAAGACATTAAATATAACAAATGTTTTTCAGCAAGCTATAAATACGGTGATTTATGGACTGAGCTCAAAGGCAATCGGGACACAAAAGCGTGGTGGAAATATAACGGCACTTCTTAATGGGTGGCTAAATAGCTTTCACGGTGTATTTATTGGACATGGGTTAAATTCATATGTGTCCACGAGTTTAGCGAACAAGTCAACTATGTGGTCGTATGAAGTTTATTATCATGCACTTTTATATCAATGTGGATTGATAGGGATAGGTATTATTATATTTGTATTATGGTCATTTATAAAACCGCTTTGGAAAAGAATGGCTAAAAGCCACGATAATAAATGCTTTAGTTATACAGTTGCTATTGTTTCTTTCGTAGTTGCAGGTGGAACAAATCCTATGCTATATTATGTGTGGTTTTGGGCATTCTTGTGGGCAGAAAAGTTGCATTATGATGGTGAGGATAATGGAATTCTTAAAAACGAATATAGTAACATATTATTTCCGTAAATTTATTTTCAAAGCAAAACTTATCATTGAAAATCCATCCGATTGGAAATATACAATGGATATAGAACCTATACGCACACAAAAAGGCATCGTGATATTATCCCATGAGTCAAATCGGTTGGGAGCAAGTTTGTTGGCTGAGAATATTGCAAAAGAGATGAAGCGCCAAGGAAAAGATATTTGTATTTTATCAAGGCAGTTTGGCGAACTTAATGATGAGTATGCTCAAATTGCGCCCCTACAGGTGTTTCTTTCAAAAAGAAAATTAAATAAAATTTTCCTCGAATTAAAAAGAGCTGGCTATAATAACTTGTTAGCTAACACCGCAGTTAATGGGGATTGTATTAGAATGGCTAATGAATGTGGCATAAAAGTGGTTTCGTTAATACACGAAATGCCCGATGTGATTAAACAATTAAAGATTGAGAATCAACTCAAAGAAATTCTTGACTATTCCAATTATGTTGTATTTCCAACGAATGAAATGCAAGAGAAAATTACATCGAATTATGGTAAAGTATCAAACCAACAGATGGTGAAACCGCAGGGAATATATCTTCAAGATGTTTCGCAACAAAAAATATTCAATGCATCGCAAATCCTTGAAGAAAGGATCCGTAAAAGAAGCGGCCAACGAATAGTGGTTGGCGTTGGGAATACAACAAGCCTCAAAGGGTTTGATTATTTTCTTGAAATGTCAAGGTTGGCTCCTGCAGAAATTTTATTTGTGTGGGCGGGAAAAAAAGAAAGCTTCTATGACACTTGTATTGCAAAAAACAAACCCCCTCAAAATTTTGTATATCTTGGAAAATTAACGGGAGCTGATGAGATGGCCGCACTATACACATCAGCAGATGTTCTAGCAATGACTTCACGCGTAGACACATTTCCATCGGTGGTCTTGGAAGCAATGAAATTCGGGGTACCCGTGATTGGCTTTGCAGAATCTGGTGGGGTGTCCGAAGTTGTTGAAAATGGAGTAAATGGTGCGCTCATAGATACAATGGGGGATACGGATGCATTTCTGCAAGCGATTATAAATATTATCCGGAATCCAAATCGGTATCGCACACTAAGTGAGAATGCAAAAAAAACAGCGTTAAATTATAGTTTTGAAAACTATGTGAGTTTTTTGATTGGATTATTTGATTGAAAGAGTGAGAATAAAGAAAGAAAGATGCTAAAAAGGATAAAACTAATTCTTAATTTGTGGAGAGTTGTCCCGCTTTGGTGGTTGTGCCATATATCAAAAACATGGATGATGATTCATGCAGATTTAAAGCGTTGGAAAGAAATTGATAAAAAGGTATGCTCGGATTTTTGCTTTTTTGGTGATACACTTTTAGCAAAAAAAGAATTTCGAAATTTATTACAGTATAGACTTCATTATGCAAAATCATATGTAGCAGATTTCTTTACAAGAATCTTCTTTCCGCCGATGGAAACATTGATGATTCGTCCGGATATGCAAGCGGGGGGCTGTATATTCAACATGGATTTGCCACAATTATTGCGGCTGAACGAGTTGGTAAAAATTTTGGGGTAAACCAACAAGTAACTATCGGCTACAAAAATGGAAAAGCCCCAATTATCAAAGATAGTGTAAGTGTATTTGTTGGAGCTATTATAATTGGGGGCGTTACGATAAATTCAGGCTCAAAAGTTGGAGCGGGCGCAATCGTAACAAACAATATTCCTGAAGAAGCCACGGTTATTTCGCCAAAAGCAAGGATTTACAGTAATACACTCATCAAGGGAATCGAGACATCATGAGAAAAATACTGTGTGTTTGTAATACATACTTTCAACTTATTGAAGCCATTCAACTGAAAAATGTTCTCTTTTCAAAAGATTCGGTTACGGTTGCTTTTTCCAATCTTTCACGAAATGCTGGACAAATTATCGATCGCTTATCAACGTTGAAAGTCTTCAATAGCTGTTATTTATGGCAATGCAGGGAGCAAATGAATTTGCAATCTAGTAACCGAAAAGAAAATTTGTCTGTTACCATAAAAGAAATAGTTGGAAATGGTGGATTTGGAAATCCATTTGAATCTGATTTTTATGATGACCTGATCTATTATAATCAATTTGACAATCTTAAAGTTGTTTTCGCAGAACTTTATGAGAAGAATCCTCAAATTAAAGTCTCTCGATTTGAGGAGGGTATCTTCTCTTATGCAGATGGAGAGTATCTAGCAAAAAAAGATAAAATCGTAAACCCACTACGGAAAATTCTAGGAAAGAAAACACTCTTAGAATGCCAGCACAACTTCTATTGTTTTTATCCGGAACTTTATAAGGGTCATTTGAATCCAGTACAGATTCCCAAAATTGAGGCAGACGAAAAAACGGCGCAAGTTCTTTCAAAGCTATTTCATACGTCAACAGCGGTTTATCCTCAAAAGTATATTTTCTTTTCCAGCGTATTTGATTTTGAGGGTGGTGCGCCAGTCGGTGAACTTAATGTAATTAAACAGGTGGCCGCACTGATTGGAAATGAAAATCTGATCGTTAAAGTGCATCCGCGTGATTCCATCGACCGATTTGTTTCTGCCGGGTTGAATGTGGATAATAATTCCGCAATTCCTTGGGAAGCGATTCAGCTAGGCCGTGATTTTTCCAATCATATTTTTCTAACAGTCAACTCCGGAAGCGTTTTGAGTGTCAGTATGTTGCAAGAGAAAAAGCCGAAAATCCATTTCCTCTATAAATTATGCGATTTATGCGGAAACCCAGCTGCTTCTGTCAACACAAGGAAAATCAGCGAGATTTTAAGCGAAACCTGTTTGAAAGATAAGCTTTCCGATGTGGATGCACCGGAATCCTTGGATGCAATTTTGGATTGAGAAGGTGCTAGGATGGATAGTCGCTATAAATACCTGATAAAAAATACAGGAATTCTTACCATCAGCAGCTTCTCGACCAAGATTCTGACGTTTTTGATGGTTCCGCTCTACACCAGCGTTCTGACAACAGAAGAATACGGAACATACGATTTGGCTGTTTCGACTGTTTCGCTTCTAATTCCAATTCTATCGGTGAATATTGTCGATGGTGTTATGCGTTACAGCATGGATTCCAGATATGATCGGGCCGATATTTTTTCGATTGGGTTGCGGCGTATTTCAGTTGCGGCATTCATATTTGCCGCAATTTTAGCTGCCAATAGTGTTTTTCATATTACAAATGTTTTTGCCGGAGAAGAACTACTGATTCTTTTGTATTTTATTTCGACACTGCTTTATTCACTCCTGACGCAATTTGCAAAAGGATGTGAAGCTGTAAAGCAAATGGCGATAGCCGGAATTATCAGCACGGTTTGCCTAGTCGGAACTAATATTTTGCTTCTTCTGGTCTTCGAACTTGGAGTCACTGGATTTTTCATCGCTTCTTGTGCGTCCCAGTTGATTCCCGCAATTTATCTGGCAGTTCGACTGGAAATATGGAGTTATACGCATCTTAAAATCAGCAAGAAGATACAGGCGGAGGTTTTAAAATATAGCGCACCTCTGGTTCTCACGGCTGTCAGTTGGTGGATCAATAGTGCATCAGACAAATATGTGGTGTCGTTTTTGATTGGTGTTTCTGCAAATGGTATTTTGTCCGTTGCATATAAGATTCCAACGATTCTCAATACGATACAGCAGCTATTTTTGCAGGCGTGGCAGATTTCCGCAGTAAAAGAGTATAACGCAGATTCTAAAGTGTTTTATCAAGAAACCTTTCAGATTTTGGATGCACTGATGTCTCTTCTGGCACTTGGTCTGATATTGACGACCCGCATATTGGCTCATGTTTTATATGCGAAGGATTTTTTTGTTGCATGGAAGTATGTTCCGTTTTTGCTTATCAGTAGCGTGATCAATACGGCTTCTGGTTATTTGGGAGCGATTCTTTCTGCAAAAAAAGATTCCAAAACAATGGGCGAATCGGCAGTAATAAGTGCTATTGCAAATACAGTAATGAACATTGTCTTTGTAAAATGGTTTGGTGTTCAAGGCGCAACAATTGCCACGGCCCTTTCGAGTTTTCTGATTTTTGCAATTCGAGCAAGTCATACGCAAGATGTGTTACCGAAGAAAAGTATTTTTACATCCTTTTTCGTTTGGCTTATGTTGTGCGTGACAGCGTGGTTATATGTTTATTCTAAACACTATATCTTGATTCTGATCCCGATGGTGGCCGTTTTAATGTGCTATAGAAAAGTGTATTATACACTGCTTTGTAGTGCAAAAAGAATTATAAAAAAGAAATAAAGCAGGAGGATTGTATGAGCATTACAGCAATTATTCCCGTTCGTGAGGGAAGCCGTAGATTAAAAAACAAAAATATTGCACCCTTTGCAGGAACAAATCTTTTAATTAACAAAATCAATCAATTAAAACAGGTGGATGCAATTACCAATATTGTCGTATCTTCTGACTCTGATTTAATGCTTGCCATGGCTTCCTCTCAAGGAGTACTGACACATAAACGTGCACCGGAATTTTGCGATGAAAAGACCAAAACATTTGGTGAGGTCGTTGCCTATATTTGCGAAAATGTTCCGGGTGATGATATTCTCTGGGCTACTTGTACAGCACCGTTGGTTTTTCCACGGCACTATAAAGAAGCGATTAAGCTCTACCATGAGGCATTGGAACAGGGGTATGACTCCTTGGTGTCGATGGAAAAATTCAAGCGATATCTGTGGGATGATAACGGCCCCGTCAATTATGAACTTGGAATCAAACATGTTCCATCCCAACAGCTTCCGCCGTTATATTTTGTAACGGACGGCATTTTACTTGCTCCGCGTGAAAAAATGATTGAGTGGAAATATTTTCACGGGCACAATCCCTATCGGTACATCTTAGATAAAAGAACGAGCATTGATATTGATGATGGGCTGGATTTGGCATGTGCGCGCGCTTGGCTAGATATGGATGAATCGGTTTCTCAGATTGATCCATATATTGTCGGGGAGGGGGGGGGGGGCAGCATCTAACTGCTTCCGTCTAAGCGCAGGGCAATATGCTGGCACCGAAAGGAAGGTGGCAGCATGAAAACGGCATGTTTTATTCCAATTAAAGCGAACTCGGAAAGAGTGCCCGGAAAGAATCTTCGCGTTTTGAATGGAAAGAAGCTTTATCAATATATCTGTGAACATGTAAAAACGGCAGCGGTTTTTGATGACGTTTATATTGATACAAATAGTAACGAAATTGCAGAGTATGCTGACAAAATGGGATTTCATGTATTGGAACGAAAACCCGAATTGGCACAGAATACTGCAAATGGAAATGATCTTCTGGTCTACCATTACAATCTCTGCCCGGAGTATGATTACTATTTCCAGCTTTTTGCAACAGCTCCATATCTTCAACCTGAAACGATTCAGGAATGTGTTAATCGCCTGACTGCAAGTGAAGTTTATGATTCTGTTTTTACAGCAACAAAAAATCATGGCTTTTATTGGTTAAATGGTACACCTATCAATTATCGGCCGGGAATTCTGCCGCGTAGTCAAGATATGTTGCCGGTTGTTGAAGAAAGTACAGGGTTGTATGGTATCAAAAAGGAATCTTTGGAAAAATATAGGTGCCGAATCGGAAGAAAACCCTATATTTATTCAGTAAGCAAGTTTGAAGCAGTTGACATCAATACGGAAGAAGATTTGAAAATCGCTGAGTATGTTGGGAAAATGATTTTCAACCTGTAAAGAAAAATTAGGAGGACAACATGAAAAGAACATTTGATACCTTAGAAGAACGTCTGGACTACATTGAATTTAGAGAAAACCTTCTTTATGCAAAGGGTCCTGTGGATCGAGTACTTTTTGAAAACGAACTGACGGAACCCGAATATAAGGCAATTATGGACGTGATGGAAGATTGCCGCCAGAAGCTTGCAAATGGCGAGAACATTTCTAACACATCTTTTGAACAGGCAGTTTACGCAGTCATTCCGGATGATAGGCATGATTATCATATGTGTGAGGCATTGGCTGAAGCCTTTGCGGAAGAACAGCGGTGGGAAGAGGTTTTCCCTGCGTTGTACGGCGATATGGCAAAATATGGAGGCTGACAAAACCAGCCTATTCGCATTGATGGAGATACCTTGCGATTATTTATAGTGGGTGTTATACTGAAGCTATCAAAATATTTGGAGGTGTCTCATATGCCCCGTCCCAAAGGAAGCAAGAACAAGCCCAAGACCGTAAAAACAACCGTTGACTTTGCCGCACAGATCGCTGAAAAGCAGTCCGCAAAGGAAGCCACCACCGCCGAAATTGCATCCATCACCGCTAATATCGATGCGCTGAAAGCTGACCTGAAAACCAAAAAAGCAGAACTGAAATCCATCGACAAGGAACTCGCCAGAATTGAAGCAAAAAAGGTCAAAGCTGAAACCAAAGCAGCGGAATCTGCAAAGAAAGCTGAAGCAGAGGATGTACTGAAAAAGCTGCTGGCCAGCGGCGTGAGCGCGGACGATATCCTTGCAAAGCTGAAGTGATTTAAAAATTTCTGACGCAGTAGTTGATGGGAACATCTACCCGCAAGCAGGGCATTCGTATATACAAATGTCATTTTTGCGTTGCAAAATGCTTGTTGGGATAGTCCCAGACCCTTTGTGTACCGCATCCGCTGGATGCAGGCTGCGCATTTGTGCCAAATGCTTCTATAACAAAAAAGAACACCGAGGACTCCCCCAAAAATGGGAAGAATCCTCGGTGTTCTCTGCTTATCGGGTCTGCGCTTTTTCCTTGGCGGCCTTTTCTTCTATGAAAAAAATCTCTACATTCTTCTGTGCTTTCATCAGTTCCTGCATCTCATCACGCGCCTTGCGGTAGGCTGGATAAGCAGCTTTCTTTTGAGAAAGCAGTGTGGAGTATTCTGTGTTCAGTTCTTTTACCTTTGGCAGCTTTTTCAGTCCAGCTTCGTCAAAAGTGGCTTTTGCCGCCCGGTGCAGTGTGATCTGCTCCCGGTGTTCTTCCAGAAACTTTTTGCTGTACCCGGCCTTACGGTAGGCATCATACACAGGTCTTGTTTTGGCGTAGTTGATGATGTGCGCCCACAGGACGGCAATCTCCGCCATGCGCTGCTCTGCGGCCTTGATGGAATCGCCCAACTCATGGTATTGTGCAGTTGCCGCATTTACTCTCTCCTGCATTTCTTCGATGCTGCCGATTTTATTTTCCTGCAAGAAGATCAGGGTCTTGGACATCTCTTTCAGATTGTAGAGTTTTGCCCATCGTGCATAGCCTTCGCTCTTGCCCTCGGAGAGTTTCGCCTGAATGTCCACCAACAGATGGAACGGTTTCTCTTTTGGCGGCTGTTTCTGGTGCGGGCGGTGTTCGGCTTCTCCGGCAATGACCGCCTTGATTTCATCTTCGCTGTACCCTGCACCCAGTGTCCGAAAACGGATAAAGCGTTTCTGCCGGGCGCCTTTGACGGAGGTGTGCTTTCCTCGCTTGATTTCATAGCCCTGCTGTTCCAACTTTTGAAGAAAGGCTTCAAAGTCTGCGGGCTTCTCGTTCAGCAGGATGTTGTCGATTACGGTGCACAGCTTATCCCGATTGCTTTCTCTGGGTGGATAAAGGGTGCGCTTCTGCCGCTCCCGGTATGGCTTGATTTCAATGACGGAGAGCTGATGCTCCAGACAAATCAAATCGCTCAGTCGCTGCACCGCAAGCCCAGATAACAAAAAATCCCGGAATTTCCGGGTACTGTCCAGTGCGGTGGAGTTGTAGATGATGTGATTGTGAATATGTTCCCGGTCGGTATGGGTCGCAACGATAAAGGCATACTTGCCCTTGGTAAACCGCATGGCAAGTTCATAACCGACCTTGTTGGCTTCCTCGGCGGTGATTTCTCCGGGCTTGAACGATTGCCGAATCTGATAGGCAATCACATCGTTTTTCTGCCTGCGCCCAGTCATCAGTTCATACTGGCGTTTGGAGAGCATGAATTCTTCATCAACCGTCAAGGGACTGCATTCGTAACTGCTGACCAGTTCGCCCTGCTGTGTCTTGTCCGGGTTCTGGGCGTAATCCGTGCGGCTTTTCAGACAGGCCGCAACGGATTTTCCCTTGTTTTTGTGCAGTGCAATCAATCGGGTTGCTGCCATCGGCACTCTCCCCTTCCTTTTTTCTCAAAATCAAGTTGGATTTGCAGCTGAAATCTGATATGCTAATATAAAATTGGCGGCGAAAGGAATGCTCATATGAAAAAACATGGATACTATTGTAAGGTCTGCGGTGAGTATAAGGCGAATGAAAAGTTTTCGGGCAAAGGTCATGCGGCACATATTTGCAAAAAATGCGCCGCATTGCCACCTGATGTGCGTTCAACGCAGATGATTGAAAACAAACTGCTTTCTCTGCCATGGAGACTTTCTAAAGAACAAGTCAAATGGTTGCATAACAAAGCTCATGACAAGCGGCCAGAGATTCGAGAGCTAGCACAAGAACAGCTTAACGCGCGTTTTCATCCAGAGCAGTTTGTGCCGAATGATTTGGGTGACTTTGAAGATTTTCTGCTTGATGAGGACGAAAGTGAGTGGTAAATCTATGTAACCCGCAGCATCTAACTGCGGGTATTGTTATAGTTCGGTCAGTTTTGCGAGAGTCTGCTTGCCAATGGAGATCAACTCATCGAGCCGAATGCGCAAGTCCTCCAGATCAGCGGCGTAGACCTGACCGCTTTCGTTGGCACATTTGGCATACTGGTTGAGGTTGTTGCTGCACATCTGGAGCAGATACGCCATGCGGCGCAGCTCTTTCAAGTCCAAATGCAGACAATACCCATCCAGAGCCATCTTACGGATATAGGCACTCAGACTACGGATGCCCATGCCCAGCATCTTTTCATAGATACGATTTTTCTCAGCTTTTGTGGTTCTCAGGATGATGATCTCATCCCGTTTTTCTCTCACCGGGCATCACCGTCCTTGTCGAGATAGGATTTGAAAGGCTTGACGGGTTCCGTTTTCTCTGCCTTTTCTTCCAATGCGGCCAGCACAGAGCGGCGCGGGGCATCCTCCTTTTTCGGCGCATCCGGCTCCGGTTCATGGTGCTTTTCGTCCACATCCAGCTGGGCATTCAGTTCGGCAAGCCGTGCGGACTTCTGCGCCAGTTCTTCCTCCTGCGGGAACAGCTTTGCTACCTCGACCTGTGCCGCCGCCTGCTGCTGTTTCAGGGTATCCAGTTCGTTTTCCGCAACGGTGATGCGGTCGGCAAAATTGCTCAGAGCGTTGTCCAGACGGGTAATGTTGCCGTGCGGGTCTGAACCGAGAGGAACCGGGTATTTCAGCATCCCTTTCAGCAACGCCTGATGTTCCTTGTGGAAGGTGTCAAATCGCAGCGAAAGTTCAAAGCCGCGATAGCTACCCACCACCTGTTCCTCGGTGTTCGGAAGTTCCGTGCAGGCGAGAATCAGTCGTTCGCCAGCGGTCTTTTTCTCGTCGTAGGTCATGCCCTTGATGACCATGCCGCAGAAGTTTTCCTTGTCCTGCGGATGCGCCGCAGCGATTTCGGCATCCGATTTCAGGGCTGCAATTTTTGCAGTCTGCTCCTGAATCTCTGCCGGGAATTTCGTGAGCAGCTTATCCTCCAGACGGAACTTCTGGCTCTGATGGTCGGCTTTCAGCACCTTCAGCTTTGCGACCTGCACATCCAGATCCATCTTTTCCTTGATGAGCGGATTGCCTGCGCACAACGCTTTAATCTCTGCATAGGACAATGCCTGTTCGTCCACATCATCGCAGGAGCGCACCGGGGATTTGGAAGTCATAATTTGCGAGATAAATCGCTGCTTATTCTCAAGGGTCTGAAAGAGGTACGAATCAAATGTGCCTTCGGTGACGTAGTTGAACACCTTGACTTCCTTGTTCATATTGCCCTGCCTGATGATGCGACCGTTGCGCTGGGTCATGTCGCTGAGTTTCCAGCCGACATCCAGATGATGCACCGCCACAAGACGCTGCTGGACATTGGTTCCTGCGCCCATTTTTGCGGTACTGCCCAGCAGGACGCGCACATCGCCGGAGCGCACTTTGGAGAACAAGGCAGCTTTTTTCGCTTCGGTGTCGGCGTTGTGGATGAACTCAATCTCACTTTCTGGCATACCGGCGGCAATCAGCTTCTTGCGAATATCACCGTAGACGTTGAAATTGCCATCATTTTTGGGTGTCGAGAGATCGCAGAACAAGAGCTGGGTCAACTTCTGATCTTTGCCTTCTTCCCAAATCTTCAAGACGTTGTGCACACAGACGTTCAACTTGCTGTCCGGGTCATCCGGGAGCATAGGGTTCATCAGGCGGACATCCAGACCGATTTTTCTGCCATCGTTGGTGACGCACAGCATATTATCCACGGACGCATCCACGTTGCCGGAGTGAATCTCGGCGGCGCGTCTGCTCAATTCCTGCACCATCGCTTTCTGGGTCTCGGACGGTTTCACGACCACAGTTTCAAACTTTGCATCCGACACAGGCAGATGCAGCTGGTCGGAAGTTTTGATGTCTGCTACTTCTTTGAACATCGACATCAGTTCCGGCAGATTGAAGAACTTCGCAAATCTCGTTCGGGCGCGATACCCTGTACCTTCGGGCGCAAGCTCGATGGCGGTGGTGGTTTCGCCAAAGGTCGATGCCCAGCAGTCGAAGTGCGTCAGCTTTTTCTGCTGGAGGGTGCTGTACTGCAAATACCGCATGACCGTGTACAGTTCGGTCATGGAATTGCTGACCGGTGTACCGGTCGCAAACACTACGCCGCGCCCGCCGGTGATCTCATCCAAGTAGCGGCATTTGCCAAACACATCCGAAGATTTCTGCGCTTCACTGGTGGATAATCCTGCGACATTACGCATTTTTGTCGTGAGGAAAAGGTTCTTGTAAAAATGCGATTCGTCCACAAAAAGGCGGTCAACGCCCAACTGCTCAAAGGTAATAACATCGTCTTTGCGGTTGTCGGCACGCAGCTTGTCCAGTTTTGCTTCCAGTGTCTTGCGGGTGCGCTCCATCTGCTTGATGGTAAAATTCTCTCCGGCATTGGCTTTCAGTTCGTTGATAGCCAAGAGCGTTTCCGCGATCTGATCCTGAATAATGCGCTCCTGCCGCTCAAAGGACAGTGGGATGCGCTCGAACTGGCTGTGTCCGATAATAACTGCATCGTAATCGCCGGTGGCGATGCGGGCGCAGAACTTTTTGCGGTTCGCCGTTTCAAAATCCTTGCGCCGTGCCACCAGCAGTTTTGCATTGGGGTACAGGTGCAGGAACTCGCTGGCCCACTGTTCTGTCAGATGATTCGGCACGACAAAAAGCGATTTCTGGCACAGACCCAGGCGTTTTGCCTCCATCGCCGATGCAGCCATTTCAAAAGTCACTCACGAGATACCGATTTGATAAAGTTCAGGAACGCGCCAAACTAAAGCAGTCGGTGTCCAGATTGGTTACGATCCTGTTTCCAGAATTAGAACAGCTTGTTTCGTCTATCCACGGCACTTCAATCTATGCTCTTCTCAGTGAATATCCCGGTGCAAAGCAGATTTCAGAAGCTCATCTGACCAGATTGGCTAACATCCTCGTGACAACATCCAGAGGCCATTACCGAAAAGACCGAGCTACTCATATCCGAGATGCAGCCAGAACATCCATTGGTTCTGTTATGCCTGCTAAGTCTTTGGAATTAAAGCACACCATTAAGCTCATTCAAGAACTCACCTCCGAAATCAACGAAATAGAAGATGCCATTCGGAAAATCATGGATGAATTGAAACCGCCAATCCTTTCGATTCCCGGAATGGGATTTTATTCTGCTGCGATGATTCTTGCAGAGGTGGGAGATTTTTCAAATTTCAACTCTCCTGATAAAGTTTTGGCTTATGCCGGATATTCTCCGTCCACATACCAGTCAGGAAAACTCACAAACTGCTATGCACACATGGAAAAGCGTGGCTCTCGTTATCTTCGATACGCTCTTTACACTGCAACCAAATACGTCTGTTACTGGAATCCTGTTTTTACTGAATACCTTACCAAAAAGCAAGCTGAAGGCAAGCACTACAATGTTGCCCTATCTCATGCCACAAAGAAACTCGTACGACTGATTTACGCTTTGCAGAAGTCCGGTAAAGCATATCTTGCCATCACTTGATTTTCTCCAGAGCCTGAGTTAAACCTAAGAACAACTTAGCTGGCGCAGCGAACCCTTGACAAACCGAAGCATTCAAATGCTATTCTGTTTTTGCGAGGGTTGGCTGGGCTTGCTTTGCTGTTCTCTCCGTCACCCTCGCTACTCCAAGGCCAGCATTTGAATGATGTTTGTCATGGGCAGCGGATGGTTGGCGGATTTTTTCATTTTAGGGCTTGACTTTTAATAGTTAGTCTCTCGATTTCTGCAAAAGAAAAAGCTCACCTTCTTTTGAAAGTGAGCCATGTAAAAATAGATATTGCTTTTACGGCAGAAATGATGTACCCTTATGAAGAACGACACACACACAGGATGTTCAGGTTTTTATATGGGCATGGTAAAATGGTAACAGCAAGTGTCGAGTTTCGTACCCAAAAATTCTTGGGTACGGTTCTGGGTACAAAGAGCCATTTTAGACACGAAAAGACACCAAAAGTTACGTCAAAGTACACAAAGGTGTTTTTGCAGAACTATGAGATAGTCACAAGATTCCACAAGAAAAACGGGATTTCAAAATTAGCGACGTTCTCATAACCGCTTGGTCGCGGGTTCAAGTCCTGCCTGGCCCATAACAAAAACAGCACCCCAGACGGGGTGCTGTTTTTGTTATACAGGGCCAGCGGACTTGAACAGTGCGGCTTTGGTTAGCCTGCGGGTCCCAACGGCCAGGAACGTCTACCAAGAAAGCTGCCGTTTCCGGAGTACCTTCTGCTGCACTCTTTTTATCACGCAAGAATTTTGTCGAGCTGGAACTGAACGATGGTGTTCAACCGGTCGAGCCTCTCAGCTTCGAGCAAGATGCTCGGATGAGCTTCCAATCGGAACCCCTTCAGGTTTTTCAGATCCGAACGAATCACATCTGTCAGAAGCCCCCTGGCCGTGGCGATGAAATCCGAGCCGAGCCGGGGCGCACAATGGTGGATGCACCATTCCGTCTGTCTCAGCTGCTCACTATCCAAATCGAACAAGAGACTGCGGTTATTGTCGAAGACCGGAGCCATTCTCTGCACCTGCATCGTGTCATTGTCGTACAGGACGCCGAAATTCCCGCTGTGGCGGTCGGTGTTCAAGATGAGCGCATCCAGAATGCACATCCGCCGGAAAGCGTTCCCGCTTCCGATGCTCTCAAAATACCGCAGAAAACCAGAAATCGTGCGGTCTTTGGTCAGCACAGCGGCTTTTGCAAGGCCGTACTTCTCGCTGGTGAAAAGCGGACACTTTGAGATAAGTTCGCCATGGTAAAAACCGAGGTCATAAAGAACACTTTCCGGGCAGAGCTCGGCAGCCAGCTGTGCGGCCAGATACTCCGAGACCGGTTCCAACCCGAACACGCCGCCAGTTTTGTAGAGCTGTATCTCTGCGCCCTCCCGCACCCAGCACTTTGCATACTGGCCGTCCGTGCTGAACTCCGGGGAGATAGAGAAAAAATTGGAACTTGAGAAAGAGCCGTCAAAAGCCGCTTCGGAAATGACCTCATTGAAGGGGTTGCGATAAAGGGAAACGTCTTTCCAGCACAGCGCAGAATCGGCTTTCTTGACCCAGAACGTATCATTGAGGGAAAGCGCGTGGGCTACATCCAGATAGCCTTCCAGCGTGTCGCAGCCATATTCCCGGAGCAGCTGCGCAATGTAAGCCCGGTGCTTTGGAGCTTTGCGCCGTTCCAGAAAATCCGTTAAATTGGTGTACCCGAAAGGACGCAGACCGGTATGCCAGTTATCCTCCCGCGCGCTGGTCTCAAGATATTCATTCTGCTCGCAATGAAACTCCAGCCAGACCGTGTCTTTGTTCAGAAGAAGATACTGCATCCATAACGCTCCTTTCCGAGCACTCCGCCATTGCCCTCATTTTCAGAGATTTTGACAGATGAAACGATAGGCTCATCTTATCACGTTCCGCAGAATCCCAAACAGCCGCTTCACATCAACAGGCTTTGCCAGATGGGCGTCCATGCCGACGGAGAGGGCTTTCTGGCGGTCCTCGTCGAAGGCGTTGGCCGTCATGGCGATGATGGGGATGGTGCGGTAATTGCCCGACAGACTGCGGATGATCTTCGCTGCCTGATAGCCGTCCATGTTGGGCATCTGGATGTCCATGAGGATGGCATCATAATAGCCCGCCGGGTGGGCCTTGAGCGCTTCGATGCAGAGTTCGCCGTCGGCAGTGCGCTCCACGGTAAGGCCGCTCTCTTCCAGAATGGTCACGACGATCTCTGCGTTGAGGTCGTTGTCCTCGGCCAGCAGGATGCGGCAGCCCCTGAGCTGGGCCGCGCCGCCCTCTGCGTCCTGCTCCTCTACCCTCTTCTGGGCCTCATCCGCCAGTGGGAACCCGAGGGTGATGGTCACAGTGGTTCCTGCGCCCGGCTTGCTCTGAACATCGATGCTGCCGTGCATCCACTCCACGAGAGCCTTCACGATGGGCAGGCCGAGGCCGGTGCCGATGACTTTGCTCTCGGTGCTGGTATGCTCACGGGTGAACTCCTCGAAGATATGGGGCAGATACTCCTCGCTCATGCCGATGCCGTCGTCCTGAACAGTAAAGGTGTAGCGGCCCGTCTTCGGCTTCTCAGCCGGCAGTTCCTTCACCGACACCGCAATATGTCCGCCCTCGGGCGTATACTTGATGGCGTTGCTGATGACATTCAGCAAGATCTCCCGCACTTTGGTGCGGTCGCTCACAATATAGGGATGTTCGACATCCGTATGGTAGGTGCAGGTCAGCTTTTTCTGCCGGACAGAGGGCTCGAAGACGTCCGAGAGCGTCTGCATCAGCGCACACAGGTCGCCGGTTTCTTCTTTCAGCACAGCCTTGCCGCTCTCGATGCGGGCCATTTCCAGCACATAGTTGATGAGCGAGAGCAGAAATGCGCTGGACGAGCGTATCTTCTCGGTGTAATCCAGCACCTTGTCCTTCTCGTCGATGTGCTTTTCCAGAAGCTCCGAAAAGCCGATGATGGCGTTCATCGGGGTGCGGATGTCATGGCTCATATTGAACAGGAAGCGGGTCTTTGCCTCGTTGGCTGCCCGGGCCTCCTGCGCAGACTTTTCAAGGGCCGCTTCGTGCTGCAGGTCCTTCCGGTGCCGGTTCATGAGCTCCCAGCAGGCATAGGCCGCCATCATGCCGATGATGGCGGCGATGACGATGTCCAGCGAGAGCTGCTGTTCCGAGAACCACCCGGCTTTCGGGATGATCTCAAAATACCATGTATCGTTGGGGACGCTGCACGCAACTTCCAGCGCGTTGCCGGGGAAATCCTCTTTGCTCTCCGCGATGACGATCTTTTCGCCGGTATAGGGGTCTTTTTTCCAGATTTGATACCGGTAGCCCGCCTCCTCCATCTTGTCCAGCTCGACCTCCTCCATGAAGTTGTCCCACTGTAAAACAAGGATGGAGAAGCCCCAGAACGAGCGCTCCCCCTTTTTACTATCGGTATAGATGGGGTCAAACAGCAGCGCGCCCGTGCCGCCCTGCACCAGCTCGAAGGGACCAGCGATGGTGTACATCCCGCTGTTCCTGGCAAGGTTTGCTTCCTTTTTGCGGGCGGGGTTATGCAGCACATCGAGCCCAATGGCCGCCTCATTGCCCGCTACCGGGTACACCTGGGAGACGACGCCGTCTTTCGCCAGCTCGTGGGTCTTGATGACGCGGCTGCCATCCTGCATATTGCCGGATATATCTGCAAACTCCTCTTCACGGAGCACATGGCCCGACTCGATATATTTTTTGATGAAGTCCGATTCTGCCAGATAGCGGTTCAGCTGGGAAGACACACGGCTGATGGTGGACTCGGCCGCATAGACAGCCCGCAGCCGCTCGTCTTTTTCCTGATTGAGCGAGAGCAGCCGGAGCGAAAACAGGGCCGCCGCAAATGTGAGCAGGAAGACCGCTGCGGGCAGGATGACGCCCCTGCGGGCAAATTTTTTGAGTGCCATTGCTCGTTTCCTCCTGTTCCGGCATTTCCGTTTTATCCCATTATAAGAAATCCGGGTGCAAAAGTAAATCATCCGCCCCGAAAATTCATAAAAGCGTGCAATAATGGAAAAAGCCCGGTGGTTTCAACGAACCATCGAGCTTTTTCTTGGCGGAGTAGGAGGGATTTGAACCCTCGCGCCGTTGTTTAGACGACCTACGCCCTTAGCAGGGGCGCCTCTTCGGCCTCTTGAGTACTACTCCAGAGCAAAGTGCGTTACACTTATTCAAAAAAATGGCGGAGAGAGTGGGATTCGAACCCACGGTACGTTGCCGTACGGCAGTTTTCAAGACTGCTTCCTTAAACCACTCGGACATCTCTCCTCGTGGACACTCGCACACGCCGTACCGAATGCCTATTTAATTTACCAGATTTCCGGCCTTCTGTCAAGCCCAAATTGAAAGTTTTTCGTCCAGCCCTGCAAATCCCCCTCACGCGACAACCTTTTTTTGGCTGGCCGCTCACTTTTCTCTTTACAAAAACATCTTTTTGTTGTACAATAAAAGCATAAAATATTGACCTCGGAGTAAAGGAGTGTACGACCATGTCGTTTTCAGAGCTTTTGAAGCAGTGCCGCAAGCAGAAGGGGATCAGTCAGGCTGAGCTGGCATCCAAACTGGGGGTGACCCAGCAGGCCGTCGGCAAGTGGGAAAGCGGCAGATCCTCCCCCGACCCCGCCACAGTGGCCCGCATCGCTGAGATTTTGAGCACCACAGCCGATTTCCTGCTGGGGCTCTACCGTCCGGTGTCCAACGTGACCACCCCCGAGGAGCGTTTCTTCGGCAACTACGCCGAGAGCCTCATCCCGGTCATCGGCACCGTGAAGGCCGGGTACGGCGCACTGGCCTTTGAGGAGGACTACGGGCAGGAGTATGCCCGCGTCAAGGACCCCTCCAACTACTTCTACCTCGTCGTGCGCGGCGACAGCATGGAGCCCCGCATCCAGGACGGCGACCTCGCTCTTGTCCACAAGCAGGACACGCTGGAAAACGGCGACCTGGGCGTGCTGGTCTACGGCGACGAGGGCGAAGGCACCCTCAAGCGGTATATCCAGCGGGGCAACTGCGTCGTTCTGCAGCCCTTCAACCCCGCTTACAATGAGCTGGTCATCAAGGGTGAGGACCTGAACCGCCTGCACATCGCGGGCCGCGTGGTCGAGACGAAGGCCAAGTGGTGAGTCTCTCCCCTGCCCCACGGCGCTTCTGATCCGCAGCTGTGGGGGTAAGGGGGAGATATCCCCTTCTGGGAGGTATCTTTCTATGGAACAGTCCCTGATGGACAAGCTCACCATCTTGGCCGACAGCGCAAAATATGACGTAGCCTGTACGTCCAGCGGTGCGTCCCATCCGGCGAAGCGCGGCACCATCGGCAGCTGCTATGCGCCGGGCTGCTGCCACGCCTTTACCGCTGATGGCCGCTGCGTCAGCCTGCTGAAGGTCCTGATGAGCAACTGCTGCGCCTTCGACTGCAGCTACTGCGTCAATCGGAAGTCCAACGACGTTCCCCGGGCCACTTTTTCGCCCCGGGAGCTGGCAGAACTGACCATCGAGTTCTACCGCCGCAACTACATCGAGGGACTTTTCCTCTCCAGCGCCGTGCTGGGGACCCCCGACTACACCACCGAGCGGATGCTCACCGTTCTGCGGCTGCTGCGGAACGAATATCACTTCGGCGGCTACATCCATGCCAAGACCATCCCCGGCACCAGCCCCGAGCTCATCCAGCAGATGGGCTACCTCGCCGACCGCCTCAGCGTCAATGTCGAGCTGCCCAGCGAGCAGAGCCTCCATCTTCTCGCCCCCGACAAGGGCCGCCACTCCATCTTCCGGCCCATGAAGCAGATCTCGGTGGCAGGTGAAGAGAGCAGGCAGGAGCTGACCCTCTACCGCCACGCGCCCAAGTTCGCTCCCGCCGGCCAGAGCACCCAGATGATCGTCGGTGCATCGCCCGAGACGGACTACCACATTTTGCAGCTGTCCGAGGGGATGTACCAGAAATACGGCCTCAAGCGGGTGTTCTACTCGGCCTATATCCCGGTGTCGGACGACACCCGCCTGCCTGCGCTGGACACGAAGCCGCCGCTCCTGCGGGAACACCGGCTCTATCAGGCCGACTGGCTGCTGCGGTTCTACCAGTTCAAGGCCGACGAGATACTGGATCAGGACAACCAGAGCTTCAACCCCTATCTCGACCCGAAATGCAGCTGGGCCGTCCAGCACTACGGGCTGTTCCCAGTGGACGTGAACCGCGCCCCCTTCGAGATGCTGCTGCGGGTGCCAGGCATCGGCCCCAAGAGCGCCCGCCGCATCCGGGACGCCCGGCGGCTGTCGGCCCTCGGCCTCGACGAGCTGAAGCGGATGGGCGTCGTGCTCAAGCGGGCGCAGTATTTCATCACCTGCCGGGGCTTTTCCGGGGCGCACCCGGGCCGGGGCAGCGCCGGACGGGAGCGCATCACCCGGGCGCTCATCGACCCCAACGTCTTCAGCGCCGGGGCCGAGCAGCTGAGTATGTTCGCACCGCCCGCCGTTGACCGGCTGGTGGAGCAGGGCGTGCCGCCCCGGGCGGCCCAGCGGATGGTGCGGGAGGAGGCGGTGCAATGTCTGGCGAGAGCACTGTGATGCCGCCCCGGAAGCTCCACGACGCCGATGTGGTCTACCTCTACGATGGCACCTTTGAGGGCTTCCTGTGCTGTGTATTCGAGAGCTTCGCCCAGCATGAGATCCCCTTCGCCGTCTGGACGCCCCAGCGGGAGACGGCCACCCTCTACCCCGTCCGGGACATCGAGACGGACTCTGCCAGAGCGCAGCGGGTCTTTTCGGCCCTTGGCCGGAAACTGGGCCGGGAGACGGAATATCTCGTCAGCCGGGATTTTCTCTCCGGGCAGGAAGATAAGGAATTGCTGCTCATCCGCTTCCTGCATCTGGCCTTCGCCCTCGGCCCCGGCACGGTCAAGCGGATGGGTCACCCGGATGTAGCCCCGCTCTACGAGATGAAAAAGAGTCTCGACTGGGAGGTGGACAAGTTTCAGGGCTTCGTCCGCTTCGAGGAGCACGACGGGATGCTGGGTGCGGTCATCCACCCCAAAAACTATATCCTGCCTCTGCTGCGGGGGCATTTCTGCTCCCGCTTTCCGGAAGAGAGCTTCATGATATACGACGCGGTCCATCAGGCGGTATTGCTTTATCAGGAGCACAAGGCCCAGCTTCTGGAGCTGGCCGCGCCGCTGGAGCTGCCCCCGCCCAGCGCCCGGGAACAGGAGTTTCAGGCCCTCTGGAAGCAGTTCTACGACACGCTGGAGATCAAGGCCCGCCACAACGAAAAGGGCCGGATGACCCACTGTCCCAAGCGTTTCTGGCAGGATATGGTAGAAATGCGGTGATTCTTTACAAAAAGGTTGCATCTGCGCCGTTGCGCTCTGCAAAAGGTATGGTATACTAAAGGGGAGCTTCGGCAGAGCATCTGCCGCACCCACCCCGAAACGGGCTATGATAAAAGGAGCATTGTTAAAACTATGGTTCGCATTACTATGGAAGACGGCGGCATCATCGACATCGAGCTGAACGAGGAAGCTGCCCCCATCACCTGTGAGAATTTCAAGAAGCTGGTCAATCAGGGCTTCTACAACGGCCTGACCTTCCACCGCGTCATCCCCAACTTCATGATTCAGGGCGGCTGCCCGCTGGGCAACGGCACCGGCGGCCCCGGCTGGAACATCAAGGGCGAGTTTGCCGCCAACGGCGTCAACAACCCCATCAAGCACGTCCGCGGCATCATCAGCATGGCCCGCAGCATGAACCCCAACAGTGCCGGCAGCCAGTTCTTCATCATGCATAAGGACGCACCCCATCTGGACGGCCAGTACGCCGCTTTCGGCAAGGTCGTCGCCGGCATGGACGTCGTGGACAAGATTGCATCCGTCCCCACCGACTGGAACGACAAGCCCAAGACCCCCGTCAAGATGAAGACCGTCGAGCTCATCGAGGGCTGATCTTCTGCACCTGTGGGGCTGTTGCAAAATAAAAATGCGATAGCAATTCGCACAAAGAAATAACACAAAATCAGAAACCCGGAACCCTTTTTGAGCCATTCTGGCCCCGAAAAGGTTCCGGGTTTTGTGCATTATTTTTTCATGAAGCTGTTTTGCAACAGCCTCTTTATTTTTTATTGATGCATTTTTACCAGCCGCTCGTTCAGCGCCCGCAGGCCGTCCCGCACCTCGGCGGGCGAGACGACTTCTATCTTGCCGCCGAAGCCGCAGACCCAGCCGTAGAACTGGTCGCTGACGCAGACGGGGACGTCGAAATGGAAGTGCTCCTTCCCTTCCGGCACGAAGATGGGCGAAGCGCCGAAGCGCTCCCGCATGGCTGATTCAAGGTCGGAGGTACACCGCAGGGTGACTCTATGCTCCGGCCCGCCGAACATCTGGAAGTGCTTTTTCAGGTAGGCGGGCAGGTCGAGATCCGCGAACTGCTCTTTGCCGCGGCGGGGCTCGTCCAGCACCGTGACGCCGGCCATTTTATCCACCCGGTAATGGCGGATGCCCACCGGCTCCTTCTCGTCCTGATAGGCGATGAGGTAGTAGCAGCCGTTCTCCCACGCCATCTGCCAGGGGCTGATGGTGTAAGGCGCGGGGCGTCCCGCCTTTTTGTAGCGGAAGCGCACCATCCTGCCGGTGTTGATGGCCGTAAAGAGGGCGTCCACGCTGTAGGGCAGGTCTTTGTTGGCGCTCTTGGGGCGGCCATCGACATAGACCTGACGCTGGAGCTGGCTGCCCTCATACTGGGAGGCCAGCCCTTCCAGCTTATGGATGAGCTTATCACTGGACGCTTTCGAGATGACCCGGCTGGACTGGACAGCGTCCACCAGAAGCTTCAGCTCCGCCAGCTCGAAAGGCCGCGTCGCCATCCAATAGCCGCCGCTGCGGCCCCGGCGCAGCCGGATGTCATAGCCCAGCGCGTTCAGCGCGTCGATGTCGCTGTAGACGCTCTTTCGCTCGCAGAGGATGCCCTGCCGGGCCAGCAGCTCCACCAGCTGAGGCACGTTCAGCAGATGCTCCTCGTCGGTCTGCTGCTCAAAGATATGCAGCAGCGCCAACAGTTTGGATTTTTGTCCCTCCTGCTTGGGCATGGGCGGCCTCCTTTACGGTCACGAGTCCTTTTTGTCGAATGCGGCGCGGCGCTGGGTGGACAGACGGAACATCTCTTCCAGCTTGTCCCGGTCGTCGGCCGCGAGGGCGTCCCGCAGCTGGTCCAGAGCGGAATCGAACTGGTCGATCTCGGCGATGAGGTTCTCCTTGTTCCAGAGGAACAGCTCCGCCCACATCTTCTCGTTGATGCGGGCGATGCGGGTCAGATCGCGGAAGGAGTCGCCCGTGTACTCGCAGAGAGAAGAGTTGTCGTTGGCACACATGAGGCTGACGGCGATGGCGTGGCAGAGCTGGCTGACGTAGCCGATCATCTTGTCGTGCTCCTGCACCGTCAGGGTGCAGATGTGGCGGAAGCCCAGCACCTCGGCCAGCTCTTTTGCCCACTGGACGGCCTCGGGGGTGTTCTTCTCGGTGGGGGTGATGATGAAGTTGGCCGGAGCAAAGCTGACCTCGGCGGCGTGCTCGACGCTGGAGGTCTCACGGCCTGCCATCGGGTGGCTGGCGATGAACTCCACGCCCTCCGGACACATGGCCTGCACCGGCTCCACAAGGCCGGTCTTGACGCCGGAGACGTCGGTAAAGATGCAGCCGGGCTTGATGAGATGGCCGTAGGTCTTGAACCAGTCGATGAGGGCCGTGGGATAGAGGCCGAAGATGATGTGGTCGGCCTGCGAGACGAGGTCCTCGAAATCGTGGGTCTTTCCGCTGGCGATATAGCCGTGGTCGAGGGCGTACTGTAAGTGGCCCTCGCTGCGGTTGATGCCGTCCACATGGAATCCGGCTTTGGAAAGCTCGAGGGCGTATTTGCCGCCCAGCAGTCCGAGGCCCACGATAAGATAACGCTTTGTTTTATCCAGCATATTCTACCTCCGCGCCTAACGGCTTGATGGCTTCAAAGAAATGGGGCCAGCTCTTCTGCACGGCCTCGGCGTCGTCGATGGAGAGTGCCAGCCCGGCGGCCAGCGCCAGCACCGCAAGGCTCATCACCACACGGTGGTCGTTGTGGCCATGGAGCGGCGCGGCGGGGGCGTGGAGCCTGTCTGCACAGCCGTGGATGGTGATGGTGCCGCCCTCGCTCTCGAGGACTCCGCCGCAGGCCCGAAGCTCGGCTTCCATGGCCGCAATGCGGTCGCTCTCCTTGATACGGAGACGTTCCGCGTTGCGGATGGTGGTGGTCCCCTCGCAAAGCAGGCCCAGGACCATCAGCACAGGGCCGAGGTCGGGGCAGTCGGCAAGGTCAATGTCCACACCGTGGAGAGGTGCTTTCTCGAACACGATGCCTGCCTCGGTGGTGCGGAAGCTTGCGCCACAGCGGCGCAGAATGTCGAGGATGGCGGCATCGCCCTGCAGGGTGTCGGCGGATAATCCTTTGAGGGTCACGCCGCCCTGCACCGCTCCCAGCACCGCCGGGAATGCCGCCTGGCTGTAATCGCCCTCCACCGTGTAATCGCAAGGCCGGTATTTCTGCCCGCCCGGGATGAAGAGGGTGTTTTCGTCCTGCCAGCGGCTCTCGACGCCGAAACGGCGCTGGGCCGCCCGGGTCATCTCGATATAACTGCGGCTCTCTACCGGCGGGATAAGGTGGAGGGTGCTGTCGCCTGCCAGCAGCGGCAGGGCAAACAGCAGCCCGCTGATGAACTGGCTGGACACGTTGCCCGCCAGCTTGTATTCGCCGCTTTTCAGAGTTCCTTCGACGGCAAGGCTCGCCGGGGACTGTTCAAATCGGAGAGACTGCTCCCGATACAACTTCTCGTATACTGTCTGAGGGCGTTCCATCAGCCGTCCGCGGCCAACAAAGGTCACTTTCTGCCCGGTGAGGCTGGCAATGGGGATGAGAAAGCGCAGGGTGCTTCCGCTCTCACAGCAGTCCACCGGAGCGCTGACGGGCAGAAAGCTCCCCAGACCCTCCACGACGGCACGATCCGCACCGGTGCGCACTTTGGCGCAGAGCTGCCCGGCGGCGGAGAGGGTGGCAGAAATATCCTTGCTGAATTCAAGGTTTTCGATGTGGGAAGCACCCTCGGCCAGCGCCGAGCAGAGCACCGCACGGTGCGCCATGCTCTTGCTGGGAGGTGCGGTGATGGTGCCGCCGATGCCGCCGGGGGCGCGTTTTATCGTAGCATTCATATCACATATCCCGGCCGATGGCCCATGCGACCTGACGGCACTTTGCCATAGCCTGCGCGAAGGCGTCGGGGGTCAGGCACTGTGCGCCGTCGCTCCATGCGTGGCGGGGGTCGTAGTGGACTTCCACCTCAAGGCCGTCGGCACCGGCGGCGACAGCGGCGATCATCATGGGCTCCACAAGGTTTGCCTTGCCGGTGGCGTGGCTGGGGTCCACGATGACGGGCAGATGGGTCTTCTCATGGACGATAGGCACAGCGGAGAGGTCGAGGGTGTTGCGGGTGTACTTCTCGAAGGTGCGGATGCCGCGCTCACAGAGGATGACCTGCTCATTGCCGCCGGCCATGATGTACTCGGCGCTCATGATCCACTCTTCGATGGTGTTGCAGAGGCCGCGCTTGAGCAGAACGGGCTTGTGCATCTTTCCCACAGCCTTGAGCAGCTGGAAGTTCTGCATATTGCGGGCGCCGATCTGCACCACGTCTACATACTCCTCGAACTCGGGGATGCGCTCCTCGCTCATCAGCTCGGAGACGATGGGCATACCGGTGGCCTCCCGGGCCTTCACCATGTCAAGGATGCCCTCAGTCTCGAGGCCCTGAAAGGAGTAGGGAGAGGTGCGGGGCTTGTAAGCGCCGCCGCGGAAGAGGGTCGCGCCGCCGGCCTTGACGCCCTGTGCGATGCGGAGGGCCTGCTCTTCGCTCTCGATGCTGCAGGGGCCGGCCATGACAGCGATCTTCTCCTTGCCGCCGATCTTGACGCCGCCGCAGTCGATGACGGAATCTGCCGGGTGGAAGAGGCGGTTGGCACGCTTATAGGGGGCGGAAACACGGGTCACGTTGTCGATCCAGGGGTTGGCGAGGACGTCGCGCTCGTCGATCTTGGTGGTATCGCCCACGAGGCCGAAGACATTGTAGTCCTTGCCGGTGATGAGGGTGACGTCGAGGCCCTGCTTTTCGAAGCGTTCAACGATTTTCTCGAGCTCTTCCTTCGGGGTCCCCTTTTTGGTGGAGATGATCATAAAATTCTTCCTTTCTATCCTTCTTTTCCACGCCCTCTTTGCTCCGCTTTCCAGCGGAAGAGAGTCGATTTTCACATCACTAAATGGGTGTGCGCACTGCCGTCCAGCCGCAGCAGCTGGGCCAGATAGGCGGCAGCGTGGAGATAGCCGCTGATGCCCTCGCCGATGAAGTGGCCCTGACAGCCGAACGAGACGATGTCCGTCTTGCGGAAGGGCTCGTGCTCGTCGGGCTCGCTGAGCAGCACTTCCACGGCAGGCACGCCGCAGAGGCGCAGCGCGTCGAGGATGGCGACGCTGTAGTGGGCGTAGCCGCCGGGATTCAGGATGATGCCGTCGGCCCGGCCTGCGGCAGACTGGATCTCGTCGATGAGGTCGCCCTCGTGGTTGGACTGGAAAAATTCCACTTCCATGCCCATCTTGGTGCAGCACAGCTCGAGGTAATCCAGCAGGCCGTTGTAATCCAGCTGACCGGCCACACCCGGCTCGGTGAAGTGCATCATGTTGAGGTTGGGGCCGTTAATGACTAAAAATTTCATCCAGTGCCTCCATTGCGGCGGTCACGGCGTCCTCCACCGTGCCGCTGTTCGGGATAACGGCGTCTGCCGCCGCGAGATACAGGGGGCGGCGCTCCGCCTCCATCTTTTTCAGCGCCTCGGTGCTGGACGAGAGCGGACGTCCGCCGCCCACCGTCAGCGCATCCAGAGGCCGGTCGAGGAAGAGCAGGACGCCGTTCTGATGCAGCGCCCGCAGATTCTCGCCCCGCTTGATGATGCCGCCGCCGCAGGAGAGCAGCTGTCGTCCCTCTTTGGCAAAGCGGGCGGTCTGGGCGGATTCCTTCGCACGGAAGCCGTCCTCGCCCTCGGCGGCGAAGATGTCGGGGATGCTGCGGCCGTCGGCCTTGACGATCTCCTCGTCGAGGTCGATGAACTTTTTGCCCAGCCTCTCGGCCAATGCGCGGCCCACGGTGGATTTTCCGCTGGAGGGCATTCCGATGAGGGCCACGTTGAGCATATCGCGGCGGAGTGCGGCAGTGATGCGGCCGATCTCCCCTGCCGCGTCGTCGAACTTCCGGCTGAGGAAGTATTCGGCGGCGTACACAGCCTGCGCCACCAGCATTTCGAGGCCGCCCACAGCCACCGGGACTCCGGCCTCTTCGGCCCGGAGGATGAGCTCCGTCTTATCGGGGTTGTACACCACGTCCAGCACAGCTTCCAGCCCGGGCATTTTTGCCACGTCCAGACTGCACACGCCCACGTTGGGGTACATTCCGGCGGGGGTGGTGTTGATGACGATCTGTGCGCCGCTGAACACAGCCTCTTCATAGGAGAGCTGGCCTTTGGCGGCGTCCGGCGTCCGGCTGACGGTGAGCACCCTGGCCGCGCCCTTGTCGCGGGCGACGGCGCTGGTGGTGTTGTGGGTGCCGCCGGTGCCGAGGATGAGGACGGTCCTGCCCGCAAAATCGACGCCGTGGGCGTCGCACAGGTGGGCAAAGCCGAGATGATCGGTGTTGTAGCCGTAGAGCAGGCCGTTCTTGTTGACCACGGTGTTCACCGCGCCGATGGCCTTGGCACGGGGGTCGATGTAGGTGCAGTATTCCATCACCAGCCGCTTATAGGGGATGGTGACATTGATGGCCTTGAACTGCCGCCTGGTCAGGAAAGCCCGGGCTTCCTCTTCGGTGGGAAGCGGGCAGAGGTCGTAGCGATAGCCGCAGAGCATCTCATGGATGATCTTCGAGTAGGAATGGCCCAGTTTCGAGCCGATGAGTCCGTATTCCATCACAGTCCCTCCCTGCGGTAGCCGGTGGGCCGCTCCATCCATGCGGTGCCGTAGCGGGCGGTCATCAGATCGCCCACAGCCAGCGCGGCGGCGCAGGTCTGGACGATGGCAGCCCGCGGCACGATGCAGGGGTCATGACGGCCCTGAATGGAGAGGGGCGCGTCCTGCTTTGCAATGTAATCCACCGTCTCCTGCTCTTTGTAGATGCTGGGCGTCGGCTTGACAGCGGTGCGGAAGACGACAGGCATTCCGTTGGTGATGCCGCCGTTGATGCCCGCGTTGTGGTTGGTGGCCGTGACCACCGAATCGCCCTTCATGCGGAAGGCGTCGTTGGCCTCAGAGCCTTTCAGGTCGGCGAAGCCGAAGCCGGTGCCGAACTCAATGCCCTTCACGGCAGGCACCGAAAACGCCATGTGGGAAATAAGGCTCTCCACGCTGTCAAAATACGGCTCGCCCACACCGGCGGGCAGGCCGAGAATGGCTGTTTCAAGGATGCCGCCCACGCTGTCGCCCTCCGAACCGGCGGCACGGATGGCCGTTTTCATCGGCTCTTCGACGGAAGCATCCAGCAGGGCGAAGCCCTCGCCCCTGCTTTCCAGCACGCTCACCTGAGCGGCCAGTGCGGCGGCATCGTCCAGCGCAAAGGGCGTATCGGAAATGCCGGCACAGCGGGCGATGTGGGTGGTGATGTCGATGCCGGCGCGGTCCAGCGCACCCAGCACGATGGCACCGCCTGCCACCAGCGCGGCAGTGATGCGGCCCGAAAAGTGTCCGCCGCCCCGGGCGTCCTGAAAGCCGTGGTATTTGGCGTAGGCGGTATAGTCCGCGTGGCCGGGGCGGAGCAGGTCAGCCGTCTTGGCGTAGTCGCCGCTGCGGGTGTTCCGGTTCTCGATCATCAGGGCGATGGCCGTGCCGGTGGTGTGACCGTTCACGACGCCGGAGAGCAGCTGTACGTTATCGGCCTCCACGCGGGGCGTCGAAAGCCCGTCGCCCCGGGCGCGGCGCTTATCCATGCAGGCGGCAATGAATCCCTCATCCACCGGCACACCGGCGGCCATGCCGTCCAGCACCCCGCCGATGGCCCGGCCGTGGCTCTCGCCGAAGATGGTCAGCGCCAATGCGCTGCCAAAGGTGTTTTTCATGGCTTTAGTCCTCCATGCCCAGCAGGGGGCGCAGACCCTCCACCGGGATGGTCTCCGCGCGCCAGCAGCCCAGGCCCGGCACCTTGATGACGGTGATCTGGCCGCCCTGTGCCTTTTTGTCGTGGAGCATCTCGGCGTAGACCTTGTCCTTGTTGTAGGCGGTACGCAGGGGCAGGCCCAGACGGCGGTAGACCGCACGGACGCGCTTCTGCAGTGCCTTGGACTCGATCATCGGCAGCATCCCCAGAGCCACGCACTCGCCGTGGTAGAGGCCCACGGTGCGGCGTCCCTTGACGCCCTTGACGGCCTCGATGCCGTGGCCGATGGTGTGGCCGAAATTGAGGGCCTTGCGCATCCCCTGCTCCGTCTCGTCCTGCTCGACGATGCTCTTTTTGAAACGGAGACTGCGGTAGATGATCTCGCCGATCTGCCCGTCGATGTCGCCCTTCTCGAAGATGGCGAACAGCTCCGGGTCGGCCAGCAAACTGGCCTTCACCGACTCGGCCAGACCGTTGATGTACTGGCGGCGGGGCAGGGTGGCGAGGGTGCTGGGGTCTACGATGACCAGCTTGGGCTGCCAGAAGGAGCCGACGATGTTCTTCGTCTCCCCCAGATCCACAGCAGTCTTGCCGCCGATGGAGGAATCGATCATCGAGAGGGTGGTGGTGGGGCAGTTGATGAAGTCGATGCCGCGCATATAGATGGAAGCGGCAAAACCCGCCAGATCGCCCACGACGCCGCCGCCCACGGCGATGACGAGGTCGCCGCGGCCCATGTTGAACTCCAGCATCTGGCGCAGGACGCTTTCGAGGATCTTCATGCTCTTGCTGGCCTCGCCCTGCGGGACAGTAATAATTTTTGCGTCGCGGCACTGGTCGGCCACCCGCTGTGCGTACTCGGCGGGAACGCCTGTGTCCGTCACCACCGCCACCCGGCGGTCGAGGCGGGCAAACTGGTACAGATTTTCCAGTGCGCCGTTTTTCAGGATGATGTCATAGCTGCGCTCGCCCAGATTCATGGTGAGCTTGGTGCCGATAAATCCACTCATTTTGTATACACTCCTAACAGCCGCACCGTGCGGCAGGTATGGTCCAGCTCACGCAGCAGCGCGGCGGTCTTGTCGGCGGAGGGGTCGCCCACCAGCTCGACGTAAAAATAATAATCAAAGGGGACATGGGGCAGCGGACGGCTCTTGATGGACTCCATGTCGTAGCCGAAGCGGCCGATGACCTGGATGACCTCAGCCAGCTTGCCGGGTTTGTTGTCCAGTGTGAACAGCAGCGAGAAGCGGTTGCCCACGGTGGGCTTTTCGCGGCTGAGGACGATGAAGCGGGTGGTGTTGTCGCCGTCGGTGTTGATGCTGGGGACGAGGACTTCCAGCCCGTAGAGGGCGGCTGTCTCGGCGCTGGCGATGGCGGCTTTGGACGGGTCGCCCGACTCGGCCACGAACTTTGCGGCCATGGCCGTGTTGGGCATGGCCGTGGCGGGCAGACGGAACTGCTTTAAGAACGTCTCACTCTGGGCGATGGCCTGCTGATGGCTGTAGACGTGCCTGAGCTGGGCCAGCTGGGTGCCGGGCAGGACGAGCAGGTTCTGGGAGATGGGCAGGTCGTAGACGTCCACCACCCACAGCTCGGGGTGGTTGTAGCACAAGTCGAGGACGGCGGAGACATCGCCTGCGTGGCTGTTTTCAAACGGCACAACGCCGTGGGCGGTGTCGCCCCGGCTGACGGCATCGAACACCTCGTCCCACGTCGGGCAGCTGACGGCCTCCGCGTGGGGGAAGAGCGCCCGCAGCGCGATGTGGGCGAAAGCGCCTTCCACGCCCTGATAGGCGGCGCGGTTCCGGCCCAGCACCTCGGCTTCGTACTGCTTGGCGACATCCATCATGTTCTGGACATGGTCTTTATAGTAAGGCCGGAGGGCGGCGTTCCGGATGCGGGCCGCAGCCTTTTCCAGCACCACCGCCTCCCGCGCGGCGTCAAAAATCGGCAGGCCGTGGGCCTGTTTGTATTGGGCGACGCTGAGCACAGCGGCCATCCGCCGCTCAAACAGGGCGGCCAGCTGCGCGTCCACCGCGTCGATCTCGGCGCGGGCTTGTTCCAGTGTGTCCATCCTTCCACATCCTTTGGGTAAAATTTCAGTTCCTACAGCGATGATACCTAGTAAGTATACCATAACCCGGATGAGGAAACAACAAGCCCGGCTCTCTTTGAGGGTGGATAATATTTCAAATCCGGGGCCGTCAACGCGAAGAGATTGCAACCAAAACGCCCCCTCCGGCATTGCCGGAGAGGGCGTTCTTGCTTATTTGCGCAGGTCTTCCCTGCTGCGGGGGGTGCCGAACACCCGGCCATAGGGGTTGTCGAGGTCGGCAGCCTTCAGAGCTGCAGTTTTTTCGGCAGGCTTTTCAGGGATGCTGAGATGCTTTACCTTCCCCTTGGAGAGAACACGGTACCGCATGGCTCAGCCCTCCGGGGCTGCCGTGGAGGCAGCCCCTTCGGTCAGCTTCTGCCAGAATTCTTCGCCTCCGGCGAGGTTATCCGCAGTGCCGCTGTTCCACGCGCCCCGCATTCCTACATAGAACCGGGACATATACTCCTGACTGGAACCACTCCTGCTCTGGGTGGTGTCGGGGCCGTAGTCACCGAGGTCGAGGCCAGCCAGGACCGGGCAGTCGTCCCACTTGTACACCATGTTCCACCAGTCCTCGTCGCTGTCGGCGGCGGGCAGAGTGCCGTCGAGATACCGCAGCGAGCCGGTGCTCTCCTCAAAGCCCGCCGGGTCCCAGAGCAGGAAAACAGAGCTGAGGCCGCCCTGTACGTCGGCGGCCAGCTTGGTGGTGCCGGCCATGGTCAGATAGGCAGCACTCTCGGTCTGGGTCTCAGGGTCGGAGTAGTCGAGGGTGTAGACGTTGAGGGTCACGACCACCTTGCCGTCGCCGTTGCGGTCTTCGCCGTAGGCGGCCAGCGCATCCTGCAAAGCGTTCACGGTGTCCTCGGGCAGATAGTAGGGAGCCACCACGGCCACGTTATGATCGGGCTTGGTGACGAAGAAATACTGTCCGATGAAGTTGTAGGCCGCAAAAGCCGCGGCGATGCCGATGATGATGACCCATTTCAGGTTATAGTCCCACCAGTTGGCCCAGCGCTCCTTGCGGGTGTACTGTCTTTCCTTGCGGGGGGCAGTGTCCTTCGGGTCGATGTCGCGCTCGTAACGGTAGCTTGCCATGAGGCAATGTCCTCCAAAGTCTTAAAGCTCTGCCAGGATGGTCTGGCGGACGGCGTCGGGCAGCTGCTTCTGCTCGGCCCGGCTCATGCCTGCCGTCCGGATGGGCGGCAGCACCCGGACGTATACCGTGCCGGGGGTGGCCCGGTTGCCGTGGGCCTCGAACAGGCCCCGTGCGCCGGAGATGGCCACCGGCACCACCGGCGCGCCGGTCTTGACCGCGATGCGGAAGGCACCGGCCTTGAACTCACCGGCGCCGCCCTCTTCGCCCTTGTAGCGGGTGCCTTCCGGGAAGATGATGAAGCTCCGGCCGCTCTCCACGATGGCGGTGGCGTCGTTCAACGCGCGCACCGAGGCGCGGACATCGTCGCGCTGGACGAAAACGCAGCCCAGCAGCTTCATCCAGCGGTTGAGCAGAGGAATTTTTCCCAGCTCTTCCTTGGCGAGGATGCCGTAGGGCTCATCGAGGCTGGCCAGCAGCAGCGGGATGTCATAATAGCTGCGGTGGTTCGCCACAAAGACGCAGGGGCCATCCTTCGGGATGTTGTCCAGTCCCTCGACGCTGAGCCGGACGCCGGTGACGTTCAGGATGCCTTTGCTCCAATGGGGAATGTGCTTTTTTACCAGCTGGCGCACCGTCTCGGTGTCGCCTGCGGCCAGCGCACGCTCGGCTTTGCATAGCACACTGTAATGGACGATCATGTACCCGAACAGATAAACGAATAACGCAATGGTGCGGAAAATGCTCACAGAGCGATACCTCCTTCTGGCTCAAAAAGCCGTTTCTATTGTATCACACTCCGCCCCAAAAAGGGAGAGGAAATACTTTTTTTACATTTGGAGGGCTTTGCGGCTTGCAAAATCCACAAAATCCGGGTATATTTATAATCAGAAAGCCAGCACAATGGCGTTTCCTGCCAAAACCGTGCTGTGCAATGTAAGCCGTCTTTCGGGACAGCGAGAGAGGATATCCACACAACATGAGTCTGTTCCCTTCTGCAAACGATTTCAAGTCCGGGCCGGGCGTCGAAAAGGACGCCCCCCGCAAGACCGGCGTAGGCCGCTTCTTCGAGCTGGTGGGCCGGGATATGAGCGGGATGTTCCTTGCAAACCTGCTCACCTGTCTGGGCTTTCTGCCCGTCATCTGTCTGGTGTACATCGGCTTTCTGATGAACAGCCTGCCCGTCATGGTGCTCAGCGCCGCCGTGGGCGGCATCCTGGCCGGGCCGGTGCTGGCAGGCATGTACGACACCGTCCTGCGCGCTCTGCGCGACGAGGCCGGTTACTGGTGGACCACCTACCGCAAGGCTTTCAAGCAGAACTTCAAAGCCAGCATCCTGCCGGGCCTGCTCTACTGCGTCGTGGTCACGGTGCAGGTCTTCCTCGTGTACTTCTGCTTCAACCTGCTCTACCACGGCACCAACGTCGGCGTGGGGATGTGGGTGGCCACGGTGCTCAACCTCGTCATCTTCCACATGCTGTTCTCCTACATGTGGCCCCAGGTGGTCCTGCTGGACCAGCCTTTTGGCCAGACGCTCAAGAACAGCGTCAACTGCATGATCGCTTTCCTGCCCCACGCACTGGCCGCGTCTCTCGTGACAGTGCTGTTCTGGGGCCTCGTCATCCTCTGTATGCCGCTGGGCCTGCTGCTCATGCTGGTGTTCGGCTTCTGGTTTCAGGTGGAGATCACCAGCCAGATCGTCTACGGCGACCTCGACCGGGTGTTCCGCATCGAGGAGAACATCCGCAGGCTCCACGACGCCGAGTATGAAGCCGAGATGGCCGAGGAGCGCAGCGATGACGAGGAATAAACGACACACCGACGCGGAAAGAGGATGCGTGCAATGGAACAGCGGAACAATCTGGTGCTGCAGGGCACGGAGACATTTTCCCGCGGACAGCTCGATAATGTGGCGCTGGACAACGGCAGCGTCGTGCTGGACAGCGTGGCCGGGCGGTACCTGCAATACGGCAGCTACACGACGCCCGAGTTCGCCATGCCGGCCTTCTGCAACCTGAACGTCAGCTGGAACGCCCACGCGCCCCAGAACACGATGGTGGAGGTGCGCTGCCGCGTCTACGCAGGCGGCAGCTGGACGGGCTGGATGAGCTTTGGCAAGTGGGCGCCGGATTATCCCCGGGCCAGCATCAGCACCCACAGCGACGACGGCCTCATCTTCCTGATGGGCGACACCGTGACGGTGGCGCTGCCCGGCGGCGGCACCGGCGTCCAGCTTCAGGTCAATCTTTCGACCAACGACGACAAAGTCACCCCGGCACTCCGGCTGCTGGCGGCGGCGGTCCGCCCCCTTGCGTGGGATAAGCAGGGCGGCCACCCCATCAACCGCCGCCTGTACTTACCGGAATACTGCCTCTCGGCCCATGACCCCAGCTTTGGCCGGGACATGGACCTGCCGCTGGTGATGGCGGCCCTGATGAACCGCTGGGGCGAGGACATCCTGCCCGAAGAGGTGGCCTACGTCATGGAGGACAAGACCACCGGCAGCACCAGCAACGGCGCTTTTGCCGCCGCGGCAGCGGGCTGCTGCGGTTTTCCCTGCTGGCAGGCGTGGATGGACCTGCAGGACCTGCGGGAGCAGATACACGACGGCTGTTCCGTAGCCGTGCGCATCGAGCGCCGCATCCGGGGCCAGCGGGACCCCATCGGGGTCTGGATGGGTCTGCGAGGCTTCGGCCACGATGACGCGGTCCTCGCCGATTATGTCCTGCTCAACGACCCCACCGCCGACAGCGACGGAGCCGTGAACTGCACGATGGCGGTGACGGATTTTGCCCGCTACTTCACCGGGCGGGCCATCGCTCTCCGCCCCAAGCCTCGGGACACCGAGGCCAACCGCCCCCGGAGGGTCTCCTGCGACTTTGTGTACAGTGCCGAGGATGACTGCTGGTATCTGGCCCAGAAGGGCCAGCGGCAGCTGCTCCCGGCCGAATTTTCCGGCTGGGCGGCCTGCAGCCCCCACGACGGAGTAGCCCACGCCACCACAGCCCACCGCACCTTCCGGCGGATGGAGCGGACACGGACCGGCGGCTTCCGCTTCCCGCCCGAGCAGACCGCCGCAGGCGGGCGGTGCAGCGTCTACATCGTGGACCAGACCGGCACCATGCAGTTTGCAGAGGTGCGCCTGCCAGCCCCTCCGCCGCCCGCGCTGCCGCTATCGGAAGCAAACCAAAGCACCGCGCCTTCTGTCTCCTGAGAGGCAGCACAGCCAAGAGCTTTTTGGGATAAATCATCAACATGGGAGGAACATATTATGGCAAAGACGATCATCACTTTGGGCCGTGAGTACTGCACCGGCGGACGCTACATCGCCAAGGACGTGGCACGCGCACTGGGGATCAAGCTCTACGACAAGGAGCTGATCACGATGGCCGCCAAGAATTCCGGACTGTCCGAGGAGGCCGTGGCCGCCAGCGAGAAGCGGCACACCCACAGCCTGCTGTACAGCCTGTATACGATGGGCAATGACCTTCCGCTGGGCGATCAGGTCTTCATCCTGCAGAGCCGCATCATCAAGCAGCTGGCCGACGAAGGCCCCTGCGTCATCGTGGGCCGCTGCGGCGACTATGTCCTGCGCGACCGCAAGGACGTGCTGCGCATCTTCGTCTACGCCCCCAAGGGGTGGCGTCTGGCTTACGGCAAGGAGAACAACATGCTGCAGGCCAAGGACGAAAAGGGCATCAAGGACGAGATCGACAAGACCGACCGCAACCGTGCTTCCTACTACAACTACTACACCCAGAACCGCTGGGGCGATGCCCACAACTATGACCTCGCCATCAACGCCGCACTGGGCCATGACGCCTGCGTGAAGATGATCCTTGCCGCCGCAGAGGCCAAGGAGAAGTCCATGGAGGGCTGATGCCCGCCGCCCCGGAGGGGGAAAAATAAATAATGATGCTGCGTGGGTGGGGTGCTTTTGCGCTCTGCCCACGTTTGCGGCATAGAAGAACTCTGCATCCCCAAGTTATCAGCATCAAAAGGAGAAATCGTGGAAAACAAGCAACCCTTATCCTCTCCCGCCGGTGAGCGGGAAAACATCATGGGTACCATGGACATCAACCCTCTGCTCATCAAGCTCAGCGTGCCGATGATGGTATCCATGCTGGTGCAGGCCCTCTACAACGTGGTGGACTCGATTTTCGTGTCCCACGTCAGCGAGAGCGCCCTGACCGCCGTTTCGCTGGCGTTCTCTTTGCAGAACGTCATGATCGCCGTGGGCGTCGGCACCGGCGTGGGCGTCAACGCCCTGCTGTCCAAGAGCCTCGGCGAAAAGAACCAGGAACGGGCCAATAAGACCGCCGAGAACGGCATCTTCCTGTCCCTGTGCAGCTACGCCGTCTTCCTCGTCATCGGCCTCACCTGCATGAAGCCCTACTTCTACGCACAGACTTCGGACATGGACATCGCCCGGCAGGGCATCCAGTATCTGCGGCTCTGCTGCGTGCTCAGCCTTGGCCTCTTTACCCAGACCATGGGTGAGAAGCTGCTGGCCGCCACCGGCCGCACCCATCTGAGCATGATAAGCCAGCTGGTGGGCGCTGTCGTGAACATCGTTCTCGACCCCATCTTCATCTTCGGCTACTGCGGCGAGGCCCTGTCCGGCACCACCGGCGCTGCCGCGGCCACCGTCATCGGCCAGTTCTGCGGCGCGGGCATGACGCTGTACTTCAACCTCAATAAGAACCCCGACATCCAGATCAGCTTCCGGGGCTTCCGGCCCAGCGCCAAGGCCATCGGCCGCATCTACACCGTCGGCCTGCCCAGCATCGCCATGCAGTGCGTGGGCAGCGTGATGACCTTCTTCATGAACCAGATCCTGATGGCCTTCTCGGCCACGGCTGTCGCCGTCTTCGGCGTCTACTTCAAGCTGCAGAGCTTCGTGTTCATGCCCATCTTCGGCATGAACAACGGCATGGTCCCCATCATCAGCTACAACTACGGCGCACGGAAGCCGGAGCGGGTCAAAAAGACCATCCGCCTCGCAGTCTTCTACGCCGAGTGCATCATGCTGGTGGGCTTCTGCATCTTCCAGTTCCTGCCGGATAAGCTGCTGGGCCTCTTCGCCGCCGGCGACGCCATGCTGGCCATCGGCGTCCCGGCGCTGCGCATCATCTGCCCCCACTTCCTGCTGGCGGGTGCCGGCATCGTGCTGAGCTCGGTGTTCCAGGCGCTGGGCAACGGCGTGTTCAGCCTGACCGTCTCCATCTGCCGTCAGCTGGTGGTGCTCATCCCCGCCGCCTGGCTGCTGAGCCGCACCGGCGAGGTGAACATGGTCTGGTGGGCCTTCATCATCGCGGAGGTGGTCAGCCTTGCGCTGAGCCTCGTTTTCATGGCCCGCATCAACCGTACCGTCATCGTCCCGCTCTCCGAAAAGCAGGACGCGGCCGTATAACCTGAAAGGAACGTGAACTCTATGGCAAAAAAGCTGAAGTGGAACCTTATCCTCATGAGCCTGCTCTATCTGGCGCTGGGCATCTTCCTGCTGATGGTGCCCGGCACGGCCCTCAACGTGGTCTGCTACGCGCTGGGCGGCGTGGTGCTGGCCTGCGCGGCAGTGCAGCTGGTGCGGTATTTTGTCGTAGAGCGCGGCGTGTTCCAGAGCCAGCTCACCCTCATCTCGGGGCTGGTCTGTCTGGCGCTGGGCGCATTCCTCATCCTCCGCAGCGATGTGGTGGTGCGGGTGCTGCCCATCGTGTTCGGCCTGTTCGTCATCTTTGACAGTCTGGGCCGCATCCAGAACGCTCTCGAGCTGCGCCGGTGCGGGTATCCGAGCTGGAAGATCTTTCTGCTGCTGGCCGTGCTCAGCGTCGTGCTGGGCATCGTGATGGTGGTGGACCCCTTCGGCACCATGGAGACGCTGGTGATGGCCATCGGCCTCATCCTCATCCTGGAAGGCGCACTGAACCTGCTGAGCGCCCTGTACACCATGCTGGCCGTCCGGCGCTTTATAAAGCTGCATCCGGAGACCCAGTCCATGCTGGAAGCCATTACCGGCCAGGATCTGAACGGCGACGGCGTCATCGCCCCGGATGTCTCCCACGCAGATGTGGAGTCCACCGCTGTGGAGCTCGACTATGTGGATGAGAGCGCCGAGGTGGAGCAGGAGAACAAATAACGTCAGCGGGCTTGCCCTCTCAGTCACCTTCGGTGACAGCTCTCCCAAAGGGAGAGCCTCTGGCCTGCCGGAAGATTTTTGCCTCTCCCTTTGGGAGAGGTGGCTGCGACCAGCGGGAGCAGACGGAGAGGGCAAGGACGCTGACCGCATGGCAAACTGCTGCTGAAAAACGAAACCCAAGATCAATTCAACACAAAGGATAAAAAGAGTTATGGAAAAGTACGATCTCATCATCGTTGGTGCCGGCCCTGCCGGCATCTTCACCGCTGTGGAGCTGCTGCGCCGCGGCAGCAAGAAGCACATCCTGCTGGTGGAAAAAGGCAAGCCGGTGGAAAAGCGCCACTGCCCCAAGGCCGAGATCGGTCACTGCGTCAACTGCCGCCCCACCTGCGCCATCACCACCGGCTTCTCCGGTGCGGGCGCCTTCTCCGACGGCAAGCTGAGCCTCTCCTATGAGGTCGGCGGCGACCTGCCCAGCCTCATCGGCGAAGAGTTTGCGCAGGAGCTCATCGACTACACCGACAAGATCTACCTCGAGTTCGGCGCTGACCCCCATGTGGAGGGCATCTACACCGGCGAGGACATCAAGGAGATCCGCAAGAACGCCATCCACGCCGGTCTGAAGCTGGTGGACTGCCCCATCCGCCACCTCGGCACCGAGAAGGCACAGCAGCTCTATCTCGCCATCCAGAACTATCTGGCTGACAACGGCGTGGAGATGCTCTTCTCCACCGAGTGCGAGAACATCATCCTCGAAGACGAGGAGTGCAGGGGCGTGCTGCTGCGTCAGGGCAACGGGGAGCCCCGCGCCGTCTACGGCGACACCGTGGTCATCGGCACCGGCCGCCGCGGCGCAGACTGGCTTGAGAAAATCTGTGCAGAGCACCATATCGCCCACAAGCCCGGCACCGTGGACATCGGTGTCCGCGTCGAGTGCCGCAACGAGGTCATGGAAAAGGTGAACAAGGTGCTGTATGAGTCCAAGCTCATCGGCTACCCGAAGCCCTGGAAGAACAAGGTCCGCACCTTCTGCCAGAACCCCGGCGGCTTCGTGGCACAGGAGAACTATGACAACGACCTGGCCGTGGTCAATGGCCACAGCTTCAAGGAGAAGAAGAGCGAGAACACCAACCTCGCCATCCTCGTCTCCCACAACTTCACCGAGCCCTTCAACCAGCCCATCGCCTACGCCCAGAAGGTGGGCGAGCTGACCAATATGCTGGGCGCAGGCCACATCATGGTGCAGCGCTACGGCGACATCCTCGACGGCAAGCGCACCTGGGCGAAGGAGCTGGCCCAGTCCAACGTCAAGCCCACCCTGAAGGACGCCGTGGCCGGCGACATCACCGCCGCCATGCCCTACCGCGCCATGACCAACATCATCGAGTTCATCAAGATGCTGGACATGGTCGTCCCCGGCTTTGCCGCCAACGAGACCCTGCTGTACAGCCCTGAGCTGAAGTTCTACTCCAACAAGGTCAAGATGGACCCGAACCTCGACACCAACATCAAGGGCCTGCACTGCCTCGGCGACTCCTCCGGCTGGACCCGCGGCCTGATGATGGCCTCCGTCATGGGCGTGCTGATGGGCCGCAAGCTGGCTGAGAAGGAAGGCTGCTGAAACGCCTTTCTGCACTAAGCTGCGCCGAATATTTGGTTCCCGATGCCTCTCCGCACTCCGCGGAGGGGCATTTTTTGCGCTTTCTGCGGCAAAACCGTGCAGGATACAAAAATCGGCAGAAAAAGTCAATTTCCGTCAACTCTGAAAATTTATGGGAATTTGAATTGATTTTCTTCGTTCAAACTGCTACAATCTCAAGTAGAACTCAAGAAGAAATTGTGTCTTGCGCATAATGCGAGGAGGAATCACTTATGTGCGAAGCCCCCGGAAGCGTAGTAACGCTGCTATGTTCCGGCATCCAGCTTTACAGCGCCGAGAGGCGCATTGCGGACTGCATCCTTGCAGATGTAAAGCGGGCGTCGATGTGTACGTCAGCAGAACTGGCCCGGCTGAGCTGTTCGTCCGAGGCCACCATCACCCGGCTGTGCCACAAACTGGGGTTCGAGAACTACCGCAAATTCCAGCTGGCGCTGGCACGGGACGCCATGGAGCAGCAGGAAGCCCAGCGTATGCGGGACGAAGGGCAGGACGAGCTGCATCAGGCACTTCTGAACATTCTGGCAAACCGCGAAGAGGAGCTGCGGGCCACCATTCAGGCCATTGATACCCGCCAGCTGCGGCAGATCCTCTCTCTGCTGCGCAGCTGCGAGGTCATGGAGGTGGTCTCTGAGGGCGGCGGCCTGCCGGTGGCCTTCGATGCCTCCATCCGGTTCAGCCACCTGGGCAAGCGGTGCGTTTCCAGCGCAGTCCACGAGAAGAACCTTGCCTTTGCTCAGACGCTGACCCCCAAAGACATCCTCATCGTGCTCTCGGCCTCCGGGCAGAGCGCCAGGCTGGAAGAGGTGTCCGCTGCCGCCAAAGGGCGGGATGTACCGGTGCTGGTCATCACCTGTGACAGCCACGGCCCGCTGGCCCAGCTGGCCGACTATGTGATGACGGCTTCCAACCGCGAACAGCGGCTCATCGAGGGCAGCCATGCGGCATCGCTGCTCTCGCCGAACGTCCTTATCGAGGTGCTTTACTACCTGCTGCGGATGGAAAATCTATAAAAAACAAACGCTGGCACCTTCGTGCCAGCGTTTGTTTTTATCATTAGAGCTCCAGATCACTGGGCAGGATGACATCCAGCTCTGCCGCAGGCTCTGCCACGAGGCGGCGGCTCTGGTTGAAGATGGCCTTTTCCAGCGTGTTGCGGGCGAGACGTCCGTTGCCCGCCGTGCGGGCGTCCTCTGCCTGCCGGCGCTCGTAGTAGCCCCGCAGCGGTTCCGTGCAGCTCTCGGCCAGCCTGTAGCCCTTGCCTCTCGCCAGCACGTTCGTGATGTCCAGCAGCTCATCGGCGGTGTAGTCCGGGAACTCTATCCTGTTCGGGAAGCGGCTGGCAAGGCCGCTGTTGGCGGTCAGGAACGTCTCCATCTCCTTGGTGTAGCCCGCAAGGATGACCACCAGCTCGTCGCGGTGGTCTTCCATCCCCTTCACCAGCGTGTCGATGGCCTCGAGGCCGAAGCTGTCCTGCTCGCCCCGGTAGAGGCTGTAGGCCTCGTCGATGAAGAGGACGCCGCCCAGCGCGCTCTGGATGACGCTGTTGGTCAGGGGGGCGGTGTGGCCGGTGTAGCGGCCCACGAGGTCTCCCCGGCTCACCTCCACCAGCTGCCCGCCCTTGAGGGCGCCGATGGCCTTGAGGTACTTTGCCACGAGCCGGGCGATGGTGGTCTTGCCGGTGCCGGGGTTGCCGGTGAAGATCATGTGCATCGAGAGGCTGGCGGTCTTGAGGCCCGCCGCCGCACGGCGCTGCTGCACCTGAATGTTATCGGCAAGACCGAAGACGTATTCCTTCACCGGTGCAAGACCCACGAGGTCGTTCAGCTCTTTCCTGATTTCTTCCACTGCGCCGGTATAGGCGGCGGGCAGCAGGTCGAAGAGCTTCTGGGGTCCGGCGTCGTTGAGGGCAAAGTCCAGGCCGTCCTCCCGGGCAGTCAGTGTGATCGTTCCGGTAAGCGTGGCATCTGTTTGCAGACAGTATTCGCTCAGAGCGCGGAATATCTTATCGCAGCAGGCCGAAAGCCCCGCCGCACCCTGCTTCGGGCTGCACCGGGCCGCCACATAGTCCCGCACATCCGCGCCCGCCGACAGGGTCAGGCCGAGGCGGGTCTTCACTTTTGCGGCCAGCGCGTTGAGCTGCTGGGCTGCCAGCGCGGCGAGGGCTTCCCGCGCAAAGGCGCTGGTCTCACAGACATCGCCCAGCGCCGAGACGAAGGCCGCACCGAACTTATCGGCCAGCGCCTCCCGGCCCTTCTGGGAGAAGAAGACAAGGTACTTGCCGCAGGGGGTGATGCGGCTCACAGCCCCGGGGGCAAGCGCCGTTCCGGCGTCCACGAGGATGCCCTCCTTGTTGACAAGATACCGGCTGGACAGGGGCGCACTGCCCTTGACGGCCAGGTCTGCCAGCGTCTTCAAAAAGCCCGGGTAGCAGCTCTCGTAGTGCTCAAAGACCAGGATCTCGCCCGGCGCATGGAGGGCGGCGTACAGATCCTGCAAAAAGAGCTTTTCGGCCCCCGAGTCGGGGTAAAGCGCCAGATCCATGACGGCCAGCTTATCGCTCTGCAAAAGACCCCGGGCGGCCATGCAGCGGGCCGTCTCCGTCAGAGCGAAATGCCGCCCCGTGCCGGGCGCACCGCAGAGCAGGATGACGTTCCGGGCCGTGGGGGCCTCCGCCCCCAGCACGAAGGGCCGGCGCATCGCCCGCACGACGCCGTCCACGAAGGCATCCTGCCCCAGCACCGTCTTTTTCACCTCAGCGGCCAGCCCCTCGAAGCTGCCCAGATGCTCCTGTCTGACTTCGGTGGTGCCTTTGGCCAGCAGGCCGTCGGCCTCCATATCCTCGAGCATCTTCCGGCTCTGGGCCAGCGCCTCCTGTGTGGTGTCTCTGCGCAGCTCGGCGTTCTGTTTTTTCAGCATTTTGTCCAGCTTTTTCTGCTGCTCGAGCAGGGCTGCGTTCATATCGGGCAGACCAGGCTTTTCCGGCGGCGTTTTCTGCGTATCAAAGCGCAGTTTTCCTCCCGGGCCGAACACCCCGTTCATCAAGTTCTCCCAATCGTCGGTGTATGCCATCTGCCTGCCTCCGTCCTGCATTTTCTTCCAGTATAGTGTACTTTGCCCCCTTTTGCAAGAAAAGTCTTGAAAATCCACGGGCAGGCGGGTACACTAATTTTATATTGATTTGATATGCGAAGGGAATGGAACGAAATGAAAACGCCCGCAGAGTGGAAAACGCTGTTCGAGAGCAGCGCCTTTGCACGGCAGACAAACTACAGCGGCCCTCTGGGGCCGGAATATAACCCCTCCGGCACCCGGCTCCGGCTCTGGGCGCCCACGGCGCAGAAGGTATCGGTCAACCTCTACCGCCGGGGCGACGGCGGGGCCTGCATGGGGACCCTGCCGCTGGAACAGCACGGGCAGGGCGTCTGGTCGGTCTATCTGCCCGGCGACCAGCACGGACATTACTATACCTTTACCGTCGAGGTGGACGGCACAGCATACGAGACGGGCGACCCCTACGCCCGGACGGCGGGCGTCAACGGCCTGCGGAGCATGATTTTAGACGCGCCCCGCATCGACCCGCCCGACTGGAGCCACGACCACCGGGTCATCGTCCCGGCCTCCCGCCGGACGGTGTGGGAGGTCAGCGTCCGTGACTTCTCGCAAGACCCGGCCTGCGGCGTTCGGAATGCATGGCGGGGCAAATTCATGGCCTTTACCCAGAAGGGGACCACCCTTTCTTCCGCCGGCACCTTTCCCACCTGCCTCGACTACCTCAAGCGGCTGGGAGTGGGCTATGTGCAGCTGATGCCCATCTTCGACTTCGGCAGTGTGGACGAGAGCCGCCCCCTCACCCGGCAGTACAACTGGGGCTACGACCCCACCAACTACAATGTCCCCGAGGGCAGCTACTCCACCGACCCCGCGAAAGGCGAAGTCCGGGTGCGGGAGTGCAAGGAGATGATAGCCGCCCTCCACGCGGCGGGCATCGGCGTCATCATGGACGTGGTGTACAATCATATGTACCGCAGCGAGAACCCGCTGAACAGCACGGTGCCTTATTATTTCTTCCGGCAGAACCCGGACGGCAGCTTCTCCAACGGCAGCGGCTGCGGCAACGAGTTTGCCAGTGAGCGGCCCATGGCCCGGAAATACCTCATCGACTCGGTGCTCTACTGGGCGCAGGAATATCACATCGACGGCTTCCGCTTCGACCTCATGGGCCTCTATGACGTGGACACCATGAACGAACTGCGGGCCGCGCTGGACGCTCTGCCGGGCGGCAGAAGCATCCTGATGTACGGTGAGCCGTGGCAGGGCGGCGGCAGCCAGCTCCACCGGTACGAGGCCAATAAGGCGAACCTCGCCATGCTGTCCGAGCGCATCGGCGTCTTCTGCGACAACACCCGCGACGTCATCAAGGGCGGCTGTTTTGACGCCCGGGAGCCGGGTTACGTCGAGGGCAGGCCGGGCAGCTTCTGGGACATCGGCGGGGCCGTGGCCGCGTGGTGCCGCAGCGACAAGCTGCCCGCCCATTCGCCCTCCCAGATCGTCAGCTATGTGTCCGCCCACGACAATTTCACTCTCTGGGATAAGCTCATGCTCGTCCGGTACGCCCGCCCCGAGTACACTGCCGCCGACTCGGCGGCGCTGGCCCAGAACCGGCTGGCGGCGGGCATCTATCTCACCTGCATGGGGATGCCCTTCCTGCAGGCCGGCGAGGAGTTCGCCCGCACCAAAAAAGGTCAGGGCAACACCTACCGCTCTTCGCCCTCCCTCAACCGTCTGGACTGGAAGCGGAGCGCGCAGTTCCACGGCCTTGTGGACTATTACCGGGGCCTGCTGGGCCTGCGGGCGCAGTTCCCCCGCCTGAGCGCCTCGGACGCAGCCAGCCCGGCGGCCATCCGATTTTTCTCGCTGGAACAGCCCCTCGTGGGCTGGACTTTGCCCGCCGCACCCGGCGACGGCGCGGCATGGCGGGCGCTCTGCGTCTTTTACAATCCCACGGAAGAAGAAAAGCGGGTCCGTCTGCCCGACGGCCAGTGGAAACTGCTGAGCGACGGCGTATCGTCCGCGCTCTGGAAAGGCCCCAGCCGGGTCTGCGGCGGCGAAGTGACACTGCTGCCATACAGTGCAACGATTTTCGGCCAGGTATAACAAAAAGCGGCCCGCCGCTTTGCGCGGCGAGCCACCCGATCATGTCCTGATTTAGCCCTGCGGGTTCTGCTGAGGTGCAGACTCGGCAGACTTCTCCTGACGAGATGCGCCGTTGGTGCCATTGCCGCTGTTGGAGGCGTTCTTTTCGCCCAGCGTCAGGCTGACAGTCTGCATCTGACCGTCGCGGGCGACGGTGATGGACAGGGTGTCACCGGCAGAGTGCTCCTGCATCAGGGTGCCAAGGTCGGTCTTCTGGGCTACCTCGGTGTTGTCGATGCTGATGATGCGGTCGCCGGCCTTGAGGCCCGCCTTATCGGCAGGGCCGCCGGAGACGACGTCCATGACGTAGATGCCGTAGGCGTTGACGCCCAGCTGTGCCGCCGTCTGTGCGTCGTTGACAGCCAGATAGGTGATGCCCATGTAGGGGCGGCCCGTGACGTAGCCGTTCTCCAGCAGGTCCTGCGCCACCTTGATGGCGTCGTTGATGGGGATGGCGAAGCCCAGACCCTCAGCGTCAGAGCTGGAAGACTTTGCGTTGACGATGCCGATCAGCTCGCCGTTCATGTTGAACAGGCCGCCGCCGGAGTTGCCGGGGCTGACAGAAGCATCCATCTGAATGAGGGACATGGTGTTGACAGAGCTGGAGCTCTGGATGGAGACACTGCGGTTCAGGGCGCTGACGATGCCGCTGGTGACGGTGCCGCCCAGCTCACCCAGAGGGTTGCCCACGGCCAGCACGTTGTCGCCCACGGCCAGCTTGTCGCTGTCGCCCACGATGGCGGGGGTCAGGCCGTCGGCATCGACCTTGATGACGGCGATGTCGCTGGTGGAATCCTCGCCCACGACGGTGGCGGTGTAGTCCTTGTCGCCGATGGTGACGGTGATGTTGGACGCGCCGCTCACGACATGGTCACAGGTGAGGATGTAGCCATCCGAGCTGATGATGACGCCGCTGCCGGCGCCGCTCTCCACCTGGCTCTGGCCGTACCAGGACCACTGGGAGTAGACCACCTGCTCGGTGGTGATGACCACGACGCTGGGGCTGACGGTCTTGGCCACCTGTGCGGTGGTCATGCCGCTGGAAACAGTCGTGCCTTCGGCGGCGCTCTCAGAGTCTGCCGAAGAGCTGTCGGACCGCTCCACCTTCTGGATGACGACTTTATTATTGCCGCCGAAGCGTGCGCCCACAAAGCCGCCCATAAAGCCCATGGCTGCGGCCAGCACCAGAGCGACGATGCTCTTTACGGCCTTGCCTGCATTCTTCTTAGGCTTCTCCGGCTTCTTCGGCGCGGCAGGGGCTGTGTTCTGCGGGCCTGCGGGGGGCGGCGTTGCGCCGCCGGAAGGCTGGGTGCTCTCGCTGAAGGCAGAAGCAGTGTTTGCGGTGTTCATGCCGCTGGAACCCACATTGGGGTAGCCGGTATCACCGGCAGGATTATTGGAAGAGGAATAGTCATATTCCCATTTGTTTTCATCCATCGTGATTACTTCCTTTCTAAGGGATTAGAAGTTGTTTTCATAACCGTTGCGCACCGTCTGAGCGGTCTTTTTGCCCGCATACTGCGTTGCTTTCCCTTGCAATCCGCCTAGGATTGCTTCGGGAAAGCGCCTTGCCTGCCGGCAAAAATCCTCGCCCATTCGGCACTCTCCGGCTATGAAAACAACTTCGGCCGGGGGAAGAGCTTTTCCGCTCCTCTCCGGCACGGTTTTATTCTATCCGCTAATTGTGAAAATCAATCGTTTCCCCAGTGAAGAATGTGTGAAATCAGAAGTTGTTTCCATAGCCAGAGTGCGCCGGATAAACGAGATTTTTTGCCCGCAGGCAAGGCGATTTTCCGCAGCAATCCTGACGGATTGCAAGGGAAAGCAACGCAGAATGCGGTCAAAAAAGCCGTTCAGATGGTGTGCAATGGTTATGGAAACAGCTTCCAAGGTCTAAGGAGACTTCCATGAAACTTTCTGTGACCGAAAGCGGTTTTGCCCTTTATAAAGAGGCCGACATCATCGGCCAGTGCGACGTCACGCCCACCCCAAAAGGCGCGGACATCACGGCCCTGTCCGTCCTGTCCCAGTGGCGGCGGAAAGGCTACGGCTCCTACCTGTTAAAAGAGATATTGCGCCGGTTCGGCGGTTATGACCGGGAGGCTGCGACGGTGTTCACCGCGCCCCTGCCCGCCGACGAGGGCGAAGGGCTGTTCTGGCAGAAATTCGGCTTTGCGCCTGAGGATGGGCGGCTCGTCCGCCGCCGCACCCCCGATCTGACGGCGGTGCGCTTCGTGCAGGACTATCTTGCCGCCCATCTCCCCCACCCGAAGCTCTGCATCGACGCCACCTGCGGCAACGGCGGCGACACGGCGTTCCTCTGCCGCCTTGCCGGCCCGGAAGGCCGGGTGCTGGGCTTCGACATCCAGCCTGAGGCCGTCACTTCCACCCGCGCCCGGCTCGAAAAGCAGGGCCTCACGGCAGAGCTTATCTGCGACAGCCACGCGAACCTCTTACAGTATGTCCGGCCCGGCACGGCGGACATCGTGATGTTCAACTTCGGCTGGCTGCCCGGGGCCGACCACAGCGTCTTCTCCACAGCGGACAGCAGCATCCCCGCGCTGGAAGCCGCCCTCGCGGCGCTGCGCGCCGGCGGCGTGCTCAGCGCCATCCTCTACAGCGGGCGCGTCATCGGCACGGACGAAAAGCAGAGCATCCTCGGCTGGCTGCGGGCTCTCCCGCTGGAAAAATATACCGTACTGGTGTGCGATTTTGCCAACTGGGCCGACACCGCGCCCCTGCCCTGCCTTGTTCTGAAAAAATAGCAAAAACTCTTGCATCCATGTGGATTTTCTGTTAAAATAAGCGTTGTATGTAATTTTATAGGAGAGTTTCCCATGGAAACAGACCCTATTGTTTGCTGATACATCCACCCGGCCCTTCGCAGGGCCGCATCTCAGGAGAACGAAACTTTTATGACAAATCGTGAAGAAATCGAGCGCCGCCGGACGTTTGCTATCATCAGCCACCCCGACGCCGGCAAAACGACGCTGACCGAAAAGCTGCTGCTGTACGGCGGAGCCATCAATCAGGCAGGCTCTGTCAAGGGCAAGCAGAGCGCAAAGCACGCCGTGTCCGACTGGATGGACATCGAGAAGCAGCGCGGCATCTCCGTCACTTCCTCTGTGCTGCAGTTCAACTACGCAGGCAAGTGCGTGAACATTCTGGACACCCCGGGCCATCAGGACTTCTCGGAGGACACCTACCGCACCCTGATGGCAGCCGACTCGGCTGTCATGGTCATCGACGCCGCAAAGGGCGTCGAGGCCCAGACCATCAAGCTGTTCAAGGTCTGCACCCTGCGCCATATCCCCATCTTCACCTTCATCAACAAGATGGACCGCGAGGCCCGCGACCCCTTCGAGCTGATGGAGAACATCGAAGAAATTCTGGGCATCAAGACCTACCCCATGAACTGGCCCATCGGCTGCGGCAAGGAGTTCAAGGGTGTGTTCGACCGCAACACCCGCAAGGTCCTGGCTTTCTCCAGCGACGGCCGCGCCAACGGCGTCAAGAAGGTCGAGGAGACCGAGGCCGAGCTGGGCGATGCCGCACTGGACCAGCTGCTGACCCCCTACCTGCACCAGCAGCTGGTGGACGAGATCGAGCTTCTGGACGGTGCTGCCGAGGAGTTTGACCTCGACCGCGTGCTGCGCGGCGAGCTGAGCCCCGTGTTCTTCGGCTCTGCGCTGACCAACTTCGGCGTCGAGCCCTTCCTCGAGAACTTCCTCCGCCTCACCCCCACCCCGCTGGCCCGCGTGGACAGCCTGACCGGCGAGGCCGTTGACCCCTGCCGCGATGAGTTCTCGGCCTTCATCTTCAAAATTCAGGCCAACATGAACAAGGCCCACCGCGACCGTATCGCCTTCATGCGCATCTGCTCGGGCAAGTTCGAGCGCGGCATGGAAGCCTACCATGTGCAGGAGGGCAAGAACATCAAGCTGGCCACCGGCACCCAGCTGATGGCACAGGACCGCGCCATCGTCGATGAAGCCTACGCAGGCGACATCATCGGCCTGTTCGACCCGGGCATCTTCTCCATCGGCGATACCCTGTGTACCGGCAAGAAGAAGGTCGAGTTCGCCGGCATCCCCACCTTCTCCCCCGAGCACTTTGCCCGCATCGAGCAGAAGGACACCATGAAGCGCAAGCAGTTCGTGAAGGGCATGGAGCAGATCGCTCAGGAGGGCGCTATCCAGATCTTCCGCGAAGTGGGCGGCGGCATGGAAGAAGTCGTGGTCGGCGTCGTCGGCGTGCTGCAGCTGGAAGTGCTGGAGTACCGTCTGAACACCGAGTACAACGTCGAGATCCGGATGCAGCAGCTCCCCTTCGAGCAGCTGCGCTGGATCCAGAACGACCCCGACACTTACGTCCTGCGTGACCTCGACCTCACCAGCGACACCAAGGCCGTCGAGGACATGAAGGGCAGCCGCCTGCTCCTGTTCACCTCCGATTGGGCTATCCGCTGGGCTGAAACGCACAATGAGACGTTAAAGCTGAGCGAATTTGGCAATATTTAAGTTACAGGTTCCCAAGAGCTGCTGTGCAGAAGACCTGCATGGCAGCTCTTTTTGGAATAAATCTAAAATGCAACAATATGTACCAGTCAGCGACAACACCCCCCTTCGCGGGGCGCTGCCGGAAAAGAAGGTAACGATTTATGGAAAAACGTAACATTGGCAAAAGCGGCCTCTCCGCACCATTTCTGGGGCTTGGCACCTGGGCCATCGGCGGTGGCAGCTGGTGGGGCGACAACGACGACGCCCTGTCGGTAAAAGCCATCGAGACTGCCGTGGAGCAGGGCATCACCTGGATAGACACCGCCCCCATCTACGGCCTTTACCACAGCGAAGAGGTGGTGGGCGAAGCTTTGCGCCACATCGACCGGGACAAGGTCATCCTCTCCACCAAGTGCGGCCTCGAGTGGCGGCACGAAAGCCCCGTTCTCCACAAGGTGGTGGACGGCGTGCAGACCTACCGCGACCTGTCGGCCAGGAGCATCATCGAGGATGTGGAAGACAGCCTGCGCCGTCTCGGCACCGACCATCTGGACGTGCTCTACACCCACTGGCAGACGCCGGACCTTTCCATCTTCCCGCTGGAAGAGACCGTCGAGGCCATGATGAAGCTCAAGGAGCAGGGCAAGATCCGTGCCATCGGCGCGTCCAACACCACCGCTGAGTTCATCCGCGGCTACTGCAAATACGGCCAGCTGGATGTCATTCAGGAAAAGTACAGCCTGCTGACCCGCCGCATCGAAAAGCAGCTGCTGCCCACCTGCAAGGAGCTGGGCGTGTCCATTCAGGCTTATTCTCCCTTGGAGCAGGGCCTGCTCACCGGCAAGGTGACCATGGACACCACCTACCCCGAGGGCAGCACCCGGAACACGAACCCCTGCTTCCAGCCCGCCCGCCGGGTGCAGGCCATCCGGCTGCTGGACAGCTGGTCTGACCTCTGCGAGAAGTACCACTGCACCAAGGCGCAGCTGGTCATTGCCCTGACGGCCCGGATGATCCCCGGCCTGCACGTGTTGTGCGGCGCACGGACGCCGGAGCAGGCCATCGACAACGCTGGTGCGCTCCACATCGCACTGGAAGGCGCCGACGCCGTCCAGATGAAGTGGGACGTGGACGCGATTTCCTGAGCAAAACCGCAGATATGAAATGAGCAGAGCCTCCACCGAAAGGTAGAGGCTCTGCTCGTTTTATATCTGGATTCTTTATGATAAACTGGAAGTTGTTATTGTAAATCATTTTTTGATATTTCAATCGATGGATAGTGCTCTAAACTTGTTAAGTCAACATCTAATGGAGTAACGTATTCCATATAAAATTTTTCAGGATTTTTATCTTGCAATTTTTTAAGTTTATTCTTAATTTTTTCCTCCTCTGTAGAAACAAAAACCACTGATACTACTCCTACCTTTTCACTTGGATTCATTCTGCTATCTTCAACATTTCCACATAAAATCATTCTAACTGTATTCATAATAATCCTCCTCCACATATAACTTCTGATTTGTAAACCATAAACTCAAATTACAGATTCCTACAATTTGCAAATCATTATATACTCTTCGTCATTCTCATCGACAATTTCAAATCCTACTTTTAGATACATATGAACTGCATAATTCATCTTCTGAACAGATAATGACACTTGCTTATATCCTTGCATTTTCAGTTTTTTTAGCATCTGCTCCATTAGATTAGTTCCAATACCATAGTTTCTATACTGTTTTAAAAGTGAAATTGCAAATGATGGTGTTTCAGCATCAATATGTCCATAATCATTCATAATACGACACCATACTGCACCAACAATTTCATTATTGGCTTCAGCAACCAAACACAAGTCTCCTTTATTCTTACCAAAATCTTTAACATACACCTGTAATTCTGGTTGATTTATAATCTCTTTTGGTGGTATAGGAACCCCTTCTGGAATAAAAATTGCTTCGTATAAAAAAGTATTTAGCACCTTGGACTCGTTTTGTCTTAATTCTCTTATTGAATAATCCATATAAACCTCCGATTTATTTTTTATAAATCAGTTGCTATTCCACACATCCAAACACCTCCACAAACAACGATTTGCCGACCTCACCCATTCTCCTTCCAGAACAGTCCGCCGCTGGTCTGGAAGAGCAGCCACGGATTCACGCTCTTGCTGCCGAGCTTGAAGTCCATGGTCAGGTCTTCGCCCAATGCGCCCACGGCCTGCCCCCGCTCCACGCTCTGGCCCTCGCTCACCGAGAGAGCATCCAGCCCGTAGAGGTAGCTGCGCATCCTGCAGCCGTGGTCGATGACGACGGTGTTGCCGGTGAGGGCGAGGTTCCGGGCCAGCACCACGACGCCGTTGGCGGGAGCGCGGCAGGGGTCGCCCGGGATGGTGTAGAGTTTCGTGGAGTTCGATTTGCTGCCCTGCTTGCCGCCGGTGACTTTGGTCTGGCCGAAATCCACCAGAGTCATGTAATTCTCCGCCGGGCAGGCGAAGCCGCCGCTCCACAGCTTTTCGCGGGCGGGCTGCTCATAGAGGGGCCAGATGGCGTTGCGGAACTCGGTGTTGGCAGCTTCGGAGGCTTCCGGTTCGGCTTCGATCTCAACCGTGCCGAAGTCCTTCGGGATGACGGTGATCTTCTTCACCACCGTCTCGCCGCCCACGGTAAAGGTCACTTCATGCGCACCGGCAGCGGCATTGTAGGCCGCCGGGATATAGGCGCGCCACCCGCTGCCCAGACGGACAGCCTGCACATTGCCGAGGTCTGTTTCCACCGTGGGGGCCGTCTCGCCCACCATGCCGGTGAAAGCCGCGGCCACCGTGCCGCCCTGCTCCATCCGTTCGGCGGAAAGCTCCACCTCGGCGCTGGCCTGCAGCGTGAAGCGGAAGGAATAATTGTACCAGCCGATGGGCTTCGCGGGCTTTTCGAGCCGGACGTCCTGCCGCAGCTCGCCGGTGCTGCCGCCCTCGAACTGGGTGGCCAGCATATTTTCCGGCAGACGCCAGACGGTCAGCTCGGCCTTATAGCCGCCGTTGGCCGGGAACAAAAAATCGTCGTAGGTGGCCGCGGTCCCCTCGAAGACCACATTGCCCGCGCTGTCGGTGATGGTCAGCGGGCCGTAGCTGTACCACTCGGGCAGGGCGAAGGCCGGGTGGGCGTCGTAGAGGACGCCCAGCTTCTGCACCGTGAGGGTGCGGGGGCTGGCGAAGACTTTATCCACCTGCCCGCCCAGCAGCGGCACCTGCCAGCACCAGCCGTTGGGCTCCAGCTCCTGCCCGGCGAACTGCACCTCAGACGCGGGCTTCGCGCCCTCCGAGGTGAACGAATAGCTCACGCCCAGCACCGCCGCAAGCAGCACCACGACGCCCAGCGCGACGCCGATGAGCCATAACAAAAGCTGCTTCATATATGTATCTCTCCTCTTGTAGCGGCCTCGCCCTCTCAGTCACCTTCGGTGACAGATTCCCCTTTTTGTCGCTTGCGCGACATCTTCCCCCGGCCGGGGGAAGTCCTTCCTCAAAGGGAGAGCCAAAAACGTGACCGTCAGGCCATAGCCTCTCCCTTTGGGAGCAACAATGATGACCGCCGCCAGTGGCGGAAACAGGGAATCATTGTTGGGGCAGTGGCCAGCAAGACGCAAGTGCTTTTTAAGCACGAAGCGGATGCTGGGTGCCGCAACCCGGGTAGTGGCACGCCGCAGGCGTGACGGAGAGGGCAAGCCAGCTTTCCTATATTTGCAGATATAAAAAGGCGCACCGGAACAGCCCTGTTACAGACTGCCGGTGCGCCCTTCGTCATTTTGTTCTGTTTCGGCCCGCGTTATTCGGCAGTATCCTCAGCGGGAGCAGCCTCGTCTGCAGCCTCGTCTTTGGCCTCAGCAGGCTCTTCCTCAGCGGGGGCGGCGGTATCCTCGCCGAACAGCAGACGCTCGTACTCGTCCAGCTCCTTCTCACGGCGGCGCAGATAAACAGCCACAGCAGCCAGCGCACCAGCCACAGCAGCCAGCGTTGCGATAACAGCGATCAGACAGGATTTCTTCATAGGTTCAGCACACTCCTTTTTGGTCGAACCAGCGGTCCGGCTATTTTCAGCGGTCGTTCCGCGGCACAGGCTCGGTCTATTCTGAAACTATTATACCCGGACTTCACGAAAATTACAACCAAAAAGGCAAAATTTTGCTTTTTCAGAGCCCCAGCTTTTTCTTATACGCCTTGAATGCGCCGGGCAGAGTGTATTCGTTCTGCAGCTGTTCGCGGCTGGCCCAGACACAGCCCGCCGGGGCTTCCGCACTGCCGACGCAGACAGAATAGCCGCTCATCCGCCACTCGATGTGGCTGAAAATATGCTTTGCCGCCGGCAGAGGTTCGATGCTCTCACAGGCAAGGCCCAGCGCTTCCAGCCGGGCGCAGACTTCTTCGGCGCTGAGGGCTTCGCCCTCCCACAGAAGCGGCTGCCACAGACCGGCCAGCAGACCTTTTTCGGGCCGCTGCTGCAACAGGAAACGTCCTTCGGCGTCTTCGGCCAGCACTACCGTCACCGGCTCGATGCGCCGTGCCTTGGGCGCAGCCTTATGGGGCAGTTCCAGCGCCGTGCCGGCCCTGCGGGCTTCACACAGAGAGACCAGCGGACACTGCTCACAGAGCGGTGCGCCGTTCGGCACACAGACCAGTGCGCCCAGCTCCATCAGAGCCTGGTTGTAGTCGCCCGCCTTTTCGGGGGGCTGATGCTCCATGACCCGGGCCGTAAAAGCTCGTTTTACCGCCGGTTCTGTAATAACGCCAGGGTCATTATACAGTCTGGAAAACACCCGCAGCACATTTCCGTCCACCGCCGGGACAGCCAGCCCGAAGCTGATGGAGGCGATGGCTCCCGCTGTGTAGTCCCCGATACCGGGCAGAGCGCGGAGAGCGGCGTAGTCGGCTGGCAGCTGCCCGCCGTACTGCTCACAGACGATGCGGGCGGCCTTTTGCAGGTTGCGCACCCGGCTGTAGTAGCCCAGCCCCTCCCAGAGCTTGTGGAGCTTTTCTTCTTCGCACGCCGCCAGCGCGGGAATGTCCGGCAGGGCGGCGAGGAAGCGCTCATAATAGGGCAGCGCCGCCGAGACGCGGGTCTGCTGCAGCATGATCTCGCTGAGCCAGACGTGGTAGGGGCTGGGGTCGGTGCGGAAGGGCAGGATGCGCTGGTTCTTGTAGAACCATTCCAGCAATGCCGGGGCGATGTTTTCCACTTGTTTTGCTCTCCTTGTTGAAAAATGTAAAGGCGGCTTGCCCTCTCAGGCCGCTTCGCGTCCAGCTCTCCCAAAGGGAGAGCCTTTTGCCTGCCGGGAAGCCTTTTGCCTCTCCCTTTGGGAGCAACAATGATGACCGCCGCCAGTGGCGGAAACAGGGAATCATTGTTGGGGCAGTGGCCAGCAAGACGCAAGTGCTTTTTAAGCACGAAGCGGATGCTGGGTGCCGCAACCCGGGTAGTGGCGCGGCGTCAGCCGTGACGGAGAGGGCAAGGACGCTAACCAAAAACCGGGCCGCTGCGAAAAGCAGCAGTCCGGTCTTAGTGTGCTCTGTCTTAGAAGCCGTAAGCCGTGCGGGGGAAGGGCAGCACGTCACGGATGTTCTGGATACCCGTGAGGTACATGATCATGCGCTCGAAGCCCAGACCATAGCCTGCGTGCTCCACGCCGCCGAACTTGCGGAGGTTCAGGTACCAGTCGTAGCTGGACTTGTCCAGACCCAGCTCGTCCATACGGGTCATGAGCTTGTCGTAGTCCTCCTCACGCTGGCTGCCGCCGATGAGCTCGCCGATGCCGGGGACCAGCATATCGGCTGCGGCCACGGTCTTGCCGTCGGCGTTCTGCTTCATGTAGAAGCTCTTGATCTCCTTCGGGTAGTCGGTGACGAAGACAGGCTTCTTGAACACCACCTCGGTCAGGTAGCGCTCGTGCTCGGTCTGGATGTCCACGCCCCACTCCACGGGGAACTGGAACTTCTTGTTGTTCTTCTTCAGGATCTCGATGGCGTCGGTGTAGCTGATGCGGCCAAACTCGCTGTTTGCCACCAGCTCAAGGCGCTCGATGAGGCCCTTGTCGATGAACTGGTTGAAGAAAGCCATCTCATCGGGGCAGTTGTCCAGAACGTAGCGGATAACGTACTTGGTCATGGCCTCGGCGGTGTCCATGTAGCCGTTCAGATCGCAGAACGCCATCTCCGGCTCGATCATCCAGAACTCGGCGGCGTGGCGGGTGGTAAAGCTCTTCTCCGCGCGGAAGGTGGGGCCAAAGGTGTACACCTTGCCGAACGCCATTGCCATGGCCTCGGCTTCCAGCTGGCCGGAAACGGTCAGGTTGACGGGCTTCTCGAAGAAGTCCTTGGTGTAATCGACGGTACCGTCCTCGTTCTTGGGAACATTGTCGAGGTCGAGGGTGGTGACGCGGAACATCTCGCCGGCACCCTCACAGTCGGAAGCGGTCAGCAGCGGAGAGTGGGCGTAGACGAAGCCGTTCTCCTGGAAGAACTTGTGGATGGCGTAAGCGGCCACACTGCGGACGCGGAAAGCGGCGTTGAAGGTGTTGGTGCGGGGGCGCAGGGTGGGCATGGTGCGTAGATACTCCATGCTCATCTTCTTTTTCTGCAGCGGATACTCGTCGGCGGGGCAGTCGCCCAGGATCTCGACAGAATCAGCGTTCAGCTCAAAGGGCTGCTTTGCCTGCGGAGTCAGCACGATGCGGCCCACGACGCGCAGGCTGCTGTACAGGCCGGTGTGGACGACCTCATCGTAGTTTGCCAGCTTGCCGGCTTCCAGCACGACCTGCAGGGTCTTGAAGCAGCCGCCGTCAGACAGGGCGATGAAGCCGATGTTCTTGGAGTCGCGGATGTTCTTTGCCCAGCCGCATACGGTGACGACCGTACCATCGGCGGGGGTGTTCTTGTACAGCGAAACGATCTCAGTGCGTTCCATTTTCAGATTACCTCCGATATAAAGTAAAAAGACAGCTTTTCTCCCTGAAAGTTCAGGGCGAACAAGCTGTCTTGTAATGTCCGCGGTGCCACCTGAATTACCGGAAGTGTCCGGTCGCTCACGCGCTCAAGTAAAAGCGCTGCTCCGTTAACGCTGAGCCTGCGGCGCACCTACTGGCGGCGCATTTTTCTCACTGCGCCCTGTTCAGTTTGCTGCTCCCGGGTGTTCGTTCACGCACCGTCCGCGCGCGGCTCCCAGCTCTGCCGCGCTCTCTGTGGCGTTGTGATGCGCTACTTTTCCCAATCACTGCATTTACCATTAAAATATAGCACTTTGCCGCCGTTTCGTCAAGCATCCGGGCCAAGCAGGGCCTGCACAAGGCCGTTGGCCGCCAGCTGCCCGGCGTAGAGGGCCTCGTTGAAGTTATTGCCGTGGCCTCCTATCTCGATGAGCAGACTGCCGGTGGTGAGGTCCTGATTATAAAAGCGGTAGCTGAACAGCACAGGCCGGGTGAACCCGGGGTACATCCCCTCCATGCTCCGCTCCCATGCGGCGGCGAAACGGAGGTTCTGCCGCCAGCTGGGCAGCCGGACGCTGCCGCCGTTGTCGCACCCGCAGATGATCATGACCTGCGCAGCCTGCCGCCCGTTCACGGTGCAGACCGGGGCCATCCGGGAACCTCCCTCTGTCTCGATGGCGTCCCGGTGGACGTCCAGCACTACCTTGATGCTGGGGTACTGGGCCAGATACCGCTGGACGACGGCCCGGCTATTCTCGTAGCTGCCGGTGTAGCTGGGGTAGTCGTTCAGGGTCTCGTCATGGAGAGTGTTCAGCCCGGCGGCGTTGAGGGTGTCGGCCATCACCCGGCCCACGGCACACATATTCAGGTTCGTGTCGGTGGTACGGGCGCCGTCGCCGGGCGAATACCACAGCCCCGCCGAGAGGCGGTAGTCCTCAGTGGCGTGGGTGTGCATGATGAGGATCTGCGGGTCAGGGCTGTCCTTTTCGACGCCAAAGGGCAGCGGGGCCTGTATCTCTGCTGCGATGTCCGCCGCAGTCTGTCGGGTGTTGTTCTTGATGCTGCCCGCGCCGCAGGCAACGTACTTTTCACCGCTGCCTTGCGGGTAATTTTTTTCAATCACTGCGCCCGCGCCTTCGGGCCGGGCGTCGTCCCCCAGAAGCTCCACAAGATAGCTTTCGATGCCGCCTGTCGGGGCGGCGGCTTCGGGCTGAGAGGCGGCAGCCCCGGTGCTTTCAGGGGCAGCTTCGGCCACAGATGCGGACTCCTGTGCCGCGCCGGAGACGGCCTTTCGGCTCAGGGAGAGCGCCGTCTGCGCCGCCGGGACAGGCCCGGCGATGATTGCCGCCAGCCCCAGCACAAGGCTGTGGGCCGTGATGGTCAGAGCCGCAAAAAGGGCCGCTGCGCCCAGAAAGGGCAGCAGATGGCTCTGCCCGGCCTCGCCATAGCGCATAGACTGCCCCCTCCCCTTTTGTTTTATCCATACAATATGATGGACGGCCTGGTTTTATCCCACCAGCCAGCAGAGCTGGGCGATGCTGAGCCTCGGCTGCAAGGCGCGGTTAATGGCCGCGCCCAGCAGGGCGGCCCCGTGGGCGATGACGCTGTCCAGTTCCCGGGGCGTCACCACAAGGTCTTTGCCCTCCTGCGCCATCATCAGGGTGGGGATGCCCGCCGCGATGACCGGCAGGCCCAGACGGGCCGCGTCCAGATGCTTGCTGCTGCCGGGCTGGGCCGGGCAGAGGCCGGTGTCGGAGAACTGCAGCGTCCGGCCCAGACGCTGGGGTTCCGACGAGCAGAGGCTGTCCACACAGATGAGGGCCGTGGGCCGCACCTCCCGCACCAGCGCACCGGCCAGCTGCTGCAGGCTCAGACCGGTGGACGCCGAGACGCCCGGGGCCACCGCCGCCACCGGGCGGATGCCCTTCACCGGCGGACGGCCTGCGCCCATCGTGACAAAAATTTTCTGGACGGTGCGGGGGCCGAGGGCGTCGGCGGTGACCCGGCGGTTGCCCACGCCCAGCACCAGCACCGGCCCCTCCGGCGGCACAAGCGCCCGCAGCTCGTCCGCTGCCTGCTCGATGACCTCGGCGTCCCGCTCGTCCAGCACACTGACGCTGGGGACTTCCAGCGTGACGTACCGCCCCCGGGGCTTCTCGAGGCCCTCCCGGGCGATCTCCACCCGCGTCACCGTCACGCCGCCCCGCTTTGCCGTGGCCGCGCGGACTCCGCCGGGCAGGTCAGCCGCGGCCGTGTAGAGCTCGTCCGCCATATCTGTCAAGCGCATGATTTTCCCTCTTTTCTGCTCTGTTTGCCGCCAAAAAGCCGGTTTTGGGGCCTTGCGGCACAAAAAGTATGGGAAAATCAAAACTTTTTGAAACAAAAATCGAAAAAATGCTTGCGCTGGAACGGCAAATATGGTATCATAAGGTGCGCTGTTATAGGTAGCCAAGGAGGTGGAACGAATGCCTAACATCAAATCTCAGAAGGACCGTGTCGTGCAGGCTGCTGCAGAGCAGGCTCACAACAAGGCCATTAAGACCAACCTGAAAACAGTCGTCAAGAAGGCAGACGCTGCCATCGATGCGAATGCCGCTGACAAGGACGCAACCGTCCTGGCTGCTGTTTCCGCGATCGACAAGGCTCGCGCTAAGGGTGTCATCAAGAAGAACACCGCTAGCCGCAAGATCAGCCGTATGGCAAAGCGTGCTAACAAGAACGCTTGATCGCAGTTTGATTGACGAACAAAACCCCTGTACCGGGACCCCGGTGCGGGGGTTTTTGTTTTTTATTTTTCCGGGTGCGGGGTCGGTCAGATTGCTGTTGCCGCAGAGCCGATTTTTTCTTTAAGTGGGGTTTCGCGCCGGTGGCGCGGGGGGGAGAGCGCGGTTACGCGAGGTTAAGTTCTCTTTTGCGTGCCAAAAGAGAACCAGAAAAGCACCAGCGATTTCGACGCGCTGGATCCACGAGAAAGGGGCTGCTCGCCCCTTTCAGACCCCGAAGGAGAAGTCGAAGTGGAAAAATGCTAGCCGCTTCGCTAAACGCATTTTTCTCACTTCTCCGATTTGCTGCTCCGCAGCTGGTGTTACCTCTCTGCTGACGGTAAAGTTCTGCGAAAGCCTGAAATCTTCGGCGAAGCCGTAAAACGGCGGAGACTCAAAATGCGGTTAAGAGATCTTCGTGCGAATGCACGAATCTCCAGCATTTTGAGTTGGAGCCCACCTCTCCGGGGTTACTAGGGGCGAGCAGCCCCTAGTTCGTGCCTCCCGCGCCTCGAAAGTAGCGGGCACTTTTCTGGTTCTCTTTTGGTGCGCAAAAGAGAACTTAGCCCAGCGTAAAAGCGCTCTAACCCCGCGCACAGGCGCGAGAACCATTTCTGATTCTCTTTTGGCACACAAAAGAGAACTCAACTCAACGGAAGAGCACTCCACCCTTGTAAATCCTCCTCAAAAAGGGTATCATAAAGAAAAAAGCAAAGGAGCCTTACTTATGCGTGCTTACGAGCGACTGCTGAAATATGCCAAAGTATACACCACCTCGGACCCCGAGTCCGGCACCCATCCTTCTGCCGCACGGGAATTCGACCTCGCCCACCTGCTGGTGGAAGAGATGAAGTCCATCGGCATTGAGGACGCCTTTGTGGACGAGCACTGCTACGTCTACGGCAGCATCCCCGCCACCAAGGGCTGCGAGAAGAAGCCCGTGCTGGGCCTCATCGCCCACATGGACACCGCCCCCGACGCTTCCGGCGAGAACGTCAAGCCCATCCTCCACGAAAACTACGACGGCGGCGATGTCACCCTGCCCGGCACCGGCATGGTCATGAAGACCTCCACCTTCCCCTTCCTGAAGGAGCTGAAGGGCGAGACCCTCATCACCACCGACGGCACCACCCTGCTGGGCGCTGACGATAAATCCGGCGTCGCTGAGATCCTGACCGCCGCCGAGACCCTTATCAAAAAGAAGCTGCCCCACGGCAAGCTCTGCATCGCCTTTACCCCCGATGAGGAGATCGGCGAGGGCGCTTCTCTCTTCGACATCCCGGGCTTCGGCGCAGACTTCGCCTACACCGTCGATGGCGGCGACATGGGCGGCATCGAGTACGAGAACTTCAACGCCGCATCTGCCACTGTCACCATCCACGGCTTCTCCGTCCACCCCGGCAGCGCCAAGGACGCCATGATCAACGCCTCCAACGTGGCAATGGAGTTCCACATGGCCCTGCCCGTCATGGCCCGCCCCGAGACCACCGAGGGCTATCAGGGCTTCTACCATCTGTGCCAGATGTACGGCGACGTCACCGAGGCAAAGCTGGGCTACATCCTCCGCGACCACGACGCCGGCAAGCTGCAGTTCAAGAAGGACAACCTTCTCCACATCGCCTGCTACCTCAACGGCAAGTACGGCCCCGGCACGGTGGAAGTCGAGATCAAGGACAGCTACCGCAATATGCTGGAGAAGATCAAGCCCCACTTCCACCTTGTGGAGACGGCCCGCAAGGCCATCGAGAAGGCCGGTCTGACCCCGGAAGAGATCCCCGTCCGCGGCGGCACCGACGGCGCTGTCCTGAGCTGGAAGGGTCTGCCCTGCCCCAACCTCGGCACCGGCGGCTTCAACTTCCACGGCGTCTGCGAATGCACCACCGTCGAGCGGATGGACAAGGCCACCGAGATCCTGCTGAATATCGTTGAGCTTTATTCCAAATAACTTCGCATCGTAAAAAATGGCTCCGGCATCTGCCGGAGCCATTTTTTTCTTCTTAAAACTCGATGCTCTGCGCCGTCTTGGCGATGGCTCCCAGCAGCTCCACCAGCTTGCCCTCGTCCATCCGGCTGCTGTTGTTGGCAAAGGCGTAGAAGCAGCCCTGCACGCAGAACGAGAGCAGGATGCCCCGGTTCAAATCAGCCGCGAAGGTCGGGTCAGCTTCCTCAAAGCGCTGGCGCAGCCCCTTCTCGATGCTGTTGGCGAAGATGCCCTGCCGACTGCCCGAAAAGAGGATGTTCACGGCCCGCTGGTTCTGCATGAAGGCATGGAACAGCTCCCGCGTCAGCGTCTCTGCCTGATGCAGTGCCACGCTGTCGTTGGTGCGGGGTACGCTGGCCAGGATAGACTCGATGAGCTTGTTTTCCAGCGCGTTGGCCAGCGCGTAGATGTCCTCATAATGGGCATAGAACGTCGATTTGTTGATGCAGGCCATGGCACACAAGTCTTTTATCTTGATTTTTTCCAGAGGGTTCTTCTCCCGCAGTTCCATGAAAGCCTGTTCGATGGCGCGGTCGGTACGGGCGATACGGATGTCCACAAAATCCACCTCTTCCGTGTTTTAGTTGATTATCCAACGGTTTTCGTCTTTCGTCGATGGACAAGACCCCGCGGATTTTTTACAATGAAAGCAAGTCCCTTATTCTTCTTTTTTATAGAGCAGTCCCTTGGCGTCCAGTGCCGCTTCGATGCGGCGGAACGCCTCCGGCGTGGGGCAGCTCAGGGTGTGCAGATGCACACCGCCGGTCATCCGGCTCAGCAGGCACTCGGGCGTGTCCGCCGCCTGCCGGATAAAATGGTCCACGTCGTACCGGCTGGCGAGGTTGAGGTTGCCGCGCAGCTCACCGTAAAGCGGGTTCTCCACGGCCACATCCACCACGATGCCGCCCTGATCCACCACGGTATACAGCTCCTCCCGCATCTGGTCGGCGGTGCTGTGGACACAGGCGAGGATGCCCGTATAGCCCCGCGCCGCCGGGTGGAGCTGATAACCCCGGGGCGTTGCGTCGATCTGCGTCCCCGACGCCCGCAGCAGGGCCACATCACCCACCACGATCTGCCGCGAGACCCCCAGTTCCCCGGCCAGTACACTGGCACTCAGCGGTGCATCGGCCTCCGTCAGCCGCTCTAAGATCACTTTTCTGCGCTGCGCAGCATTCATCTTCCACACTCCCCCTTTTTATCCTACCAGCCGCAGCAGGGTGGCGTAGTTGGAGGGCAGCTGGACTTTCAGCTTCCCCCACTCCACCTGCGTCAGGATGGGCTGACTGCCCACACAATCGGCCAGCAGGTCTTCGACCCCCGAAGCCTCCACCGGCAGCTGGAATTCCATCGAAACCGGGCTGTCACCGTTATTGTACACCGCCACGACAGCCCTGCCGTCCAGCACCCGGGCGTAGGCGTAGCTCTGGGTGGTCAGCGTCAGCTCCTTGAACTCGCCCCAGCTCAGCTCGGGACACTCCGCTTTCAGCCTGCCCAGTGCAGCATAGGTGCTGGTGACAGGGTTCGTCTTCTCGGCGCCGGTGTAGTCGGCCAGCTCGAGGCAGGGGCGGAGCGGCCAGTCGCTGCCCCACTCTTTTTTGCCCTCGATGCCAAATTCCGAGCCATAATAGATGGACGGAATGCCCCAAAGCGTATATACTAGAAGAGCAATATGCCGGATGTGGTCGCGGTTGCGCAGTTTGTTGGGCAGCCGCTCCACATCGTGGTTATCCGAGAAGTTATAGAGCCGGGTATCGTGGCAGAGGCCCTGCAGACGCCGCATGGTATGGGCGATTTCGAAATAGTTGTGGTCGTTGTGGCCGCTCCACAGACCCTTATGCAGTTCGTAGTTGGTGACGGAGTGGAGCATCTCCGGGTTTGCCCAGCGGCTGTAGTCGCCGTGGATGACCTCGCCCATCAGCCAGAACTCGGGCTTCACCTCGTTGGCAACGCGGCGCAGGCCCTTCATGAAGTCGAAGTCCAGCACGTCGGCAGCGTCCAGACGGATGCCGTCAATATCGAACTCATCCACCCAGAAGCGGATGGTATCGAAGTGGTAGTTCTGCACCTCGGGGTTGCGCTGGTTCAGCTTGACCAGTAGGTTGAAGCCGCCCCAGTTGCCGTAAGAGAAGCCGTCGTTGTACTCGTTGTTGCCCCAGAAATTCACGTCGCAGAACCAGTCCTTATAGCGGGCGTTCTCGCGGTGTTCCTTCAGCTCCTGGAACGCGAAGAAATCGCGGCCCACATGGTTGAACACGCCGTCCACGATGACCTTCTGGCCCCGCTCATGGCAGGCGGCGACAAACTGCTTGAACTCCTCGTTGGTGCCGAGACGCCGGTCTACCAGACGGTAGTCGATGGTGTCATAGCCGTGGGAACCGCTCTCGAACAGCGGGCCGATATAGATTGCCGTACAGCCAAGCTTTGCCGCGTGCTGAGCCCACGCATCCAGCTTTTTGAAAGCCCCGGGGACAGGCTGTCCGTCGTTTTCATGCGCGCAGCCGCACAATCCCAGAGGATAGATGTGATAGAATACCGCATTGTCATACCAAGCCATTGTCTGTACCGCTCCTGTTTTCAAAAAGTTACAGCAGAGCACTTTTCCGACAAAAGTGCATCTGTGTCCTATTCAGTATAGCACATTTTCCGACAAAAGTGTGATAAAAGTGTTGTATATTTCTCATTTTACATATTCCATCGTACACGTTCTCTGTAAAAATTGCGATAAAAGGAGTCTTTCGTATGAATCTTCCCTCCATCCCCAAATCCTTCTTCAACGGCGACTGCTTCGACGCCTACCGCGTCCTCGGCGCCCACCCCTGGCAGGGTGACCACGGCGAAGAGGGCTGGCGCTTCGCAGTCTGGGCTCCCGGTGCCACGGCTGTGGAGGTCTGCGGCGGCTTTGACGGCTGGGGCGCAGGCATCCCGCTCCAGAAAGCCGACACCGGCGTGTGGAGCGGCTTTGTATCCGGGCTGTGCGAGGGGGAGCTCTACAAATACCGCATCCACGGGGCCGACGGCAGCGTGGTCATGCGGGCTGACCCCTACGCTTTCGCGTCCGAAGTCCGCCCCGCCAACGCCAGCCGCCTGACCAAACTGGACTTTTCCTTCGACGACAGCGCATGGATGGAGCGGCGGGATAAATGCCGTAATCTGCCCATGAACATCTACGAACTCCATGCCGGCAGCTGGAAGCATAAGCCCAACTCCACCCAGCCCGACGGCTCGGACGGCTGGTACGATTACGAAGAGCTGGCCCGGGAGCTCATCCCCTGGCTGCTGGAGCACCACTTCACCCATGTAGAGCTTCTACCGCTGGCAGAACACCCCTTCGACGGCAGCTGGGGCTACCAGACCACCGGCTACTTCGCCGTCACCAGCCGGTACGGCACCCCGGCCCAGTTTGCCTCCTTTGTCAACGCCTGCCACCGGATGGGCATCGGCGTCATCATGGACTTTGTCCCCGTCCACTTTGCAGCCAATGCCGACGCACTGGCCAACTTTGACGGCACCCACCTCTACGAGTATGACAGCGATGTGGGCCACAGCGAGTGGGGTACCTGCAACTTCAACTACTACCGCCGGGAGGTGTGCAGCTTCCTGAACAGCGCCGCCGCCCTCTGGATGGAGGTCTACCACTGCGACGGCATCCGGATGGACGCCATCTCCCGCGCCCTCTACTGGCAGGGCGACCCTGCCCGGGGCGTCAACGAGGGCGCCGTCACCTTCCTGCGGAACCTCAACCACGGCCTGAACGAGCGCTGGCCCACCGGCGTTTACATGGCCGAAGATTCCACCAACTTCCTCAAAGTCACGGCCCCCACCCGCTACGACGGCATCGGCTTCGACTACAAGTGGGACATGGGCTGGATGCACGATACGCTGGACTACTTCGCCACCCCCTTCGGCCAGCGCCCCGACGCATACGGGAAGATCATTTTCAGTATGCACTATTTCTACAACGAGCTCTACCTGCTGGCGCTGAGCCACGACGAGGTCGTCCACGGCAAAAAGACGGTCATCGACAAGCTGTGGGGCACCTACGAGGAAAAATGCGCCCAGCTGCGCACCCTCTATTTTTATATGTATGCGCACCCGGGCAAAAAGCTCAATTTTATGGGCAACGAGCTGGGGCATTTCCGGGAGTGGGACGAAAAGCGGGAGCTGGACTGGAATCTGCTCAAGTACCCCTTCCACGATGCGTTCCAGAAGTATTTCGGTGCTCTGAGCCGCCTTTACGCCACCCAGCCCGCCCTCTACGCGGGCGAGTATGACCCCCGCTGCTTCGAGTGGGTGGCCAGCGAGAGCCGGGACGAGGGCGTGTACGCCTGGCTGCGCAAGGGTGCGGGACAGACCATCCTCTGCGTCATGAACACCCAGAACACTGCCCACAAAAAATTCCCGCTCTACCTGAGCTTCCCCGCCGGGGCCGAAGAACTGCTGAACACCGAGGCCCCCTGCTGGGGCGGCGCGGACAAGTCGAAGCCCAAAGCCCTCCATACCTCGGACGGCGGCGTCTATGGCCGGGACTACACCCTCACCGTGGACCTGCCCGCCATGGGCAGCCGGATGTTCAAGCTCACCCCCGAAGCGCCCCGCCCCGAGGCTGCACAGGCCAGCGCCCGCCGGGCCGCTGCCGCACGCCGCAAGGCAGTCCGCACCCAGAACGCCAAGGCGGATGCCGCTGCATACAACTCCAAAAAGTAATATTTGTTTCGGAATATCCCGTCTGCTGAAAACGCAGCGGGATATTCTGCGTTCTGGCGCGGTCTGCGTCTGGACAAGCCTTGACGGAACCGTTATACTGTTAGATGGAAAGTTGTGTTTTGCATTTTCCGGAAGTTAAAGGAAAGGAATCACCCTTCTATGCCATCTGCTGCTGTTCGCCGGCTCTCGCCTCTGCAATGGGCGGGGGTCGGTCTGGGCGGCTGTGCGGTGCTGCTGGCTCTTCTGGGGCTGCTTGCACCGGCCAGCGCCTTCTTTTTCCCGCTGCTCAGTCTCTGGGCCAGCGTGGGGCTCTTTGTTCTGGCCCTCTGCGTTCTCCGTGTGGCAGGTGCAGAGCTGGACTTCTTCCACAAAGCCGTCGTCTTCGGCATCTGGGCTGTGGCTGTCGTCTATTTTTACTGGACATTATCGAGCCGGAGCTTTGTATACGTCTGGGATTACGCCAACTATCTGCTCAAGCAGTACGACGCCGAAGCCGCCTTTGCCCAGAGTGCAGGCGCGGGCCTTGCATACATCTTCGGCTCCATGGCCGACGACTACACCAATTTCATCACCCTCTTCACCGAGTTCCCCTTCTGCCTCACGAGCCACACCGGCGACGCCTATTCCTTCAGTCAGGTGTTCTGCATCCTGCCCACCCTGCTGGTGCTGCTGGCAGGCCTCGTCGTCAAGGTCGGGCAGATCCTGAATGTGAAGAACCGGATGTACTATTTCCTCTTCGGGATGACGCTCACGGCGGCTTATCCCTTCCTGCGGATGAGCGCGGTGCTGGCCCAGCCGGACTGGTTCGGACTCATCTTCGCGTTTGCGATTCTTCTGCTGACGCTGGATTTCCGGTTCGACAAGCTGGAGCCGGTGCGGTTCGGCCTCATCTTCCTGGCCACTGCCGCCATCATCCTCGCCCGCCGGTGGTACCTCTACTTTGTGGTGGGCTACTACTTCGCCTACGCGCTGCTGCTCATCGCGGGCTGTGTGCGGTTGGCGAAGGGCGGCGAAAAAAACGCCGTCCTTGTTCGAATCAAAAACCTCATCCTCTTCGGCCTTGCGTCCGTCGTGGCGATGGTCATCCTGCTCTGGCCGATGGTGTCCCACATCCTCGCCTACAACTACGCAGGCCGCTACTCCTATTATAACGGCGGCGGTCTGGCCCTCGAGGCGTTCTATCATATCGGCCGGATGGGCCTGTTCAACATTCTCCTCATGGTGCTGGGTCTCGCCTTTGCGGCGAAGCACAGAGCGCCCGCCCTGCCCTGTCTGGCCGGGTGTGAGCTGGTGGTGAGCATCCTGCTCTTCACCCGGGTGCAGAACACCGGCTCCCATCAGTTTCTGCTCTTCCTGCCGGGATACTTCATCCTCTTTCTGCTGGGTGCCGCCGCGCTGGCCGAGGGCATCACGCGCCGCCGGAACCTCAAGCTGGGGTGCTGGGCCTTCGTGCTGGTGCTGTCCATGTCGGTGCGGTGTTCGCCGCTGACTACGCTGGCCATGCCGGGTTTCGTCATCGAGCATTTCCCGATTCAAATTCCGGCCACCGAGTATTTCATCTCGCTGGACAAGCTCATCTACGACAGGAAGGACATCGGCCAGATACAGGCCATCGCCGACTGGATCGGCTCCCACTGCGCCGAGGGCGAAGTGAGCTACATGATCCCCCACGATATGCTCTACAACCCCGACCACTTCAAGAACTGCCGCCTGCCGGACGCCCCCATCAACGACAAGCTGGCCTTCGGCTTCTCGGTCCCCGGCACCCACAATTTCCCCATGCAGTTCTTCGAGGCCAAATACGTTATCACCTGCGAGCCCTTCCCCCAGACTTACGTCGGCAGCGGCGAGATGTCCATCAAGCTGAACGACCGGTTCCTCGCCGTGAGAGACCAGTACTTCGCCTTTGAGCAGAGTTTCGATATGGGCAACGGCACCACCTTTACCATCTGGAAGCGCACCGTTGCCCCCACCCGGGAGGAAGTGGAGTATTATCTGAGCGCCTTTACTGAGGAAGACGCCCAGTACCCTGAAATGTTCTCCCAGGTGGCCGAGGCATGGCTCACCGCCCACGGGCTGTGAGCTTGCCCTTTCTGCCGAAAACGTGTATAATTCGATTGATTGCTATAAAACCCGCAGCGCCGCCCGCCGGCCTGCTTACGTCATAAGGAGTACGCCGCTATGGATAAGAAGAACACGCCTGAAGTGAAGCTGGGCCAATACAAGGGCCTGGCCGTCACCCGTCACGTCCGCCCCGTCACCGACAAGACTGTGGACATCGAGCTTGTCCACCAGACCCGGATGCACGCGGTCTACCACCCCACCACCGAACCTGCCAAGCGCGGCTTCCGCGCCCTGCTGGACTTTGCCGGCTACATGGACGGCAGGGAGATCCCCGACAGCCGGATGGAGAAGGTCATGGTCGTGCTGGGCGACGGCAAGCTGATGCCCGCCGCCGAGCAGGCCATCTACGGCCACCGTGCCGGCGAGGTGTTCCGCTTCGACTTTACCTACCCGCAGGACTTCCGCCTGCCCGAGCTGTCCGGCAAGACCGCACAGTTCGAGATCGAGCTCCGCTCTCTGGCCGAGAAAATCACGCCCGCACCGGATGAGGCTTTCGCCAAGAGTCTGGGCTTCGACTCCCTCGACGCGCTGAAGGCCGACCTTCGCGCCAAAAAGCAGAAGATCCACGAGGAAGGGGCTGACCGCGCCGCCGGAAAGCAGCTGCTGGACATGGCCGGTGCCAACATGACCGTGGACCTGCCCGCCGAAATTCTCGACCGCACCGCCCAGAACGAGATGAAGCTGCTGAAAGAGCGCCTCTCCCGCAGCGGCATCACTCTCGAGCAGCACTGCAAGAACAGCCGCACCACCCCGGAAACCCTCGAGAAGGACTACCGCGCACAGGCCGAGAGCCGCATCCGCTTCGTGCTGGCCGCCAAGGCCATCGCCGAGGCGGAAAACATCGTCGTCCACCCCGAGGAAGTCAACGCCGAGTACCGCCGCCTGTCCCAGCTGCAGGACACCCCCGAGGCGGAGATCCGGAAAGCCCTGCCCGAGGATACCATCGCCGCCGCGCTGGCCGCGAAGAAGGTGCAGCGCTTCCTGCTGGACAACGCTCAGGTCACCACCGTGACCGATGCCCCCGAAAAGGAGTGATACCGCTATGGGTCTGTTTACCCGTTATGCAATGGACGCCCTGATGAAGACCTCCCACCCCGAGGTCATCCGCCGTCAGTGCTGGAATCTCCACCCCCACCGCACCCCCTGCACGGCCTGCAAGGACATCTGCCCCTACGGCGATGCCATCTTCACCCGCCCCAACCTCGTTAAAGACTGGGACCCCTGCACCGACTGCGGCCTCTGCGTATCCGCCTGCCGCTCGGGCTGCATCGTCCCTTCGCCGGAGCAGGTACAGCGGGACACCTCGCTGGCTGATACCGACAACGACACCCTCTGGCTGGGCTGCGAGAAGAGCACCCGCAAGAACACCGCCGTCCGCACCTGCATCGCCTCCTTCTCGTGGGAAGCGCTGGCCTATCTGGCTCTGAACAAGAAGCTGGTCCTCGACCTGACCCCCTGCGGTGAGTGCGAGAATGATACCTGCGCCGCCCAGCTCCGCAAGGAGCTGACCCGTCTGGTGGAGTTCCTCGGCCCCCAGCTCTTCGAGAGCCGGGTCACTCTGGCCTATGAGCAGGACGAAGCGCCCTACCATGTACAGGAGCTGAGCCGCCGGGAGATGTTCTCCCACATGACCGAGGGCTCCCGCGCCGGCACCAAGAAGCTGCTGCAGATGCTGCCCGGCCTGCGCAGCGAGGAGGACAGCGCCGCCGACTTCCGCCTTATGCTCCACCAGCGGACAAAGCAGCTCAAGGCTGCTTCCGAGACGCCGCTGCGCTACGGCTGGTATCTGCCGAACTTCACCCAGAAGTGCTTCGGCTGCGGCAAGTGCGAAAAAGCCTGCCGCTCCGGCGCGCTCAAGCTCGAGGATATGCCCGACGGCCAGACCCGCATGGTCGTCACGCCCTGGAAGTGCAGCGAGTGCGGCGTCTGCGTCGCGGCCTGCTCCAACAGCGGCATCGACGGCATGAAGCTGCGCCAGCTCACCACCCTCGGCCCGGTGAGCATCTACAAATGCAGCAAGACCCTCTGCGCCGACTGCGGCAAGCCCATCGCGCCGAACAGCTCCGAGGGCATCTGCTCGGTCTGCCGCATCAAGCGCCGCACCAAGCAGCGTCAGGAGGAGGCCGCAGCCCGCGCCAGGGAGCGGATCGCCGAGCGCGAGGCCCGCAAGGCAGCGGAGGAGGCCGCAAAGGCCGCTGCCGCAGAGCTGGCCGCTGAAAATGCCGCAAATGCTTCCGGTGCCGCCGCAGCCGAAACGGCAGCGGTTCCCGCATCTGCCGCTGCGGCGGCAACAGCTGTTTCTGTTGCAGAAACAGCATCTGCACCCGAAAAGGATTGACGCGGCCGCAAATCAATGCTATACTCAGTCATGACCATATTGTTTGGTGGCCGGGACTGTTGCAAAGGAGTAACGGATGGATTTCCGTTGCTCTTTTTTCATAAAAAACGGTCCATTTGTCCGCTGCCGGGAAACTGCGGACACCGCACAACGCGACGCTGTCCTTTGTACAGCAAAAACAAGAAAAGAGGGAATTTATGATGAACACTTCCATCTCCCGCCGTCAGTTCCTGAAGGCCAGCGGCCTGGCAGCCGCCGGTGCCTGCGCAGCCGGCCTGCTGACCGGCTGCGGCGGCTCTTCCTCCGGCAGCGCTTCCGGCGCAGCCTCTTCCGGTTCCGGCTCCAGCTACACCATCCTGTACGACAGCCAGCCCGCTACCCTGAACTACCTGACCACCGGCACCGACCTTGAGATGGTCGTGGGCGCAAACTGCGTGGATACGCTGGTCGAGTACGACAACAAGGGCGTCATGCGCGAAGGCCTGGCCACCAGCTGGGACTGGGATGTTGACACCCTGACCTGGACGTTCCATCTGCGTGAGGAGAACTGGGTGGACTGCAACGGCGAGGTCGTGGCCCCCGTCACCGCACAGGACTTCGTGGACGCTCTGAAGTACGTCCTGACCCCGGACTACGCCGCCTCCAACGTGGGCCTCGTCACCGCTTACATCGCAGGCGCTGACGACTACTACGACTACCACCTCTATCTGAACAACGCCAACACCGGCGTCGTGGACGATGACGGCACCACCTACACCGTGGACGGCAGCGGCGTCGTCACCGTGACTGCCCCCGACTCTGACCCCGCCACCTACCCACCGGTGGACTTCGACGCCGTGGGTGTCACCGCCGTGGATGACCACACCCTGACCTACACCCTGACCTACGACTTCCCGGGCTTCCTGAGCCTGCTGTGCTATCTGCCCTACGAGCCCGCTTACGGCCCGCTGCTGGAAGAGACCGGCGACCAGTTCGCCACCAGCGCAGAGACCACCTACAGCTGCGGCGCCTTCTATCTGGCCGCCTATGAGTCTCTGGAGACCTGGGTCATGAAGAAGAACCCCGAGAACTACGACGCTGACAACGTCTTCATCGACACCATCAGCCGCATCTACAACGCCGAGGCCAGCGTCAACGGCCCCGAGATGATCAAGCGCGGCGAGATCGACGAGGCCACCATCGGCTCCGACATCCTCGACAGCTGGCTGTCCGACGACACCACCAAGGACATGGTGTCCATGGACCGTCCCAACACCAACTACACCTACTTCTATATGTTCAACTTCATGCCCTTCTCCCACGAGTTCTCCAACTGGAGCGTGGAGGGCATGGACGCTGAGTATGAGCCGGAGAACTGGGCCAAGGCCATCAACAACACCAACTTCCGCAAATCCTTCCTCTACGGCATCAACAACTCTGTCACGCTGGCCGTCAAGGCACCCGAGGGCTACGACAACTACAAGCTGAACACCATCACACCCCCCAGCTTCTGTGCCAACGCGGACGGCGTGGACTACCTCAAGTGCGGCGACCTGGCCGACATCACCGAGTTCTTCGACGAGGCGAAGGCCAAGGAGTACCGCGACGCTGCCATCCCGGAGCTGACCGCTGCCGGTGTGACCTTCCCCATCAAGGTGCAGATGCCCTACAATCCCTCTTCCACCGACTGGGACAAGCAGTGCCAGGTGTTCAAGCAGCAGCTCGAGGGTGTGCTGAACGACGGTTTCGATTTCATCGACATCCTCATCACCGCCGGCCCCTCCGACAGCTTCCTGTCCAGCGTCCGCCGCAACGGCAAGTTCGCTTTCCTGCAGTGCAACTGGGGCGCTGACTACTCCGACCCCCAGACCGAGACCGACCCCTTCTATCAGGCCGAGGGCGCACGCGGCAGCCGCTACGCCTTCCTGCGCACCGGCGTCGAGGACGGCTTCATCACCGGCGACACCGCGGACGCCGTCATGAACTACATGAAGGCCATCGAAGAGGCTGTCAAGATCACCGACGACATCAACGCCCGCTACGATGCCTTCGCCAACGCCGAGGCCTCCCTCATCAACAATGCCCTCGTCGTCCCCATGGGCATGAGCATCCCGGCCTACATCGCCACCCGTCTGAACTACTGGGAGGGCCAGTACGCTTCCACCGGCTTCTCCAACAAGCGCCTGAAGGGCATCCACGTCCTCGACCACTACATCTCCATGAGCGAGTACGAGGCCAACCGCGACGCCCGCTAAGACTTTTTGAGTCTGTCCGCTCCAAAGCTCTCCGTTTTCCCACGGGAAAGCGGAGAGCTTTTCGTTTCTGAAGCCTCTTACATGAATTTTTGTAACGAACTTTGCCAAATCACTTTCCAAAAGTGGTTTTTTGTTGTATTCTATTCCTATCCGACATTCATTTTATAAAAGAGAGGGGTGCGCACAGATATGCTCAAATATCTGGCGAAACGCATCGGGCGCTCGATACTGACCCTGTTTATTATCGTCACGCTCGTTTTCTGCCTTTTGCGGCTGATGCCGGTGGAAGGCTATTTTGCTAACTACGAAAAAATGACCGAGGCCCAGATACAGGCCGGCTTACAGTCCATGGGCCTGCTGGACCCGCTGCCGGTGCAGATCGGCCGCTTCTGGGTCAATACGCTCCACGGCGACCTCGGCGTGAGCCACATCTATAAGGTCAACGCCTCCGTCACCGGCATCCTCGCCAAGAAGCTGCCCATCTCCATCCAGATGGGCGTGTACGCCATGCTGCTGAGCCTTGTCATCGGCATCCCGATGGGCCTGTTCATGGGCCGCTTCAAGAGCCGCTGGCCCGATAAGCTCGGCACGGCCATCATCGTCCTCATCCAGGCTGTGCCTGCGGCAGTGTATTATCTGTACATCCAGATGTACGGCACCACCGCGCTGAACGTGGGCCTGCTCTTCGACGCCTCCAACTGGAAATACTGGGTGCTGCCCGTCTGCTCCATGAGTCTGGGCAACGTGGCATTCTACGCCATGTGGCTGCGCCGGTACATGGTGGACGAGAGCAACAAGGACTATGTCCGCCTTGCCCGTGCCAAGGGCGTGAGTGAGAACAACATCGCCCTGCGCCACATCTTCCGCAACGCAATGGTGCCGCTGGTGCAGTATATTCCCTCCGCCTTCCTGAACACTGTGGTCGGCTCCATCTACATCGAGAGCCTCTACAGCATCCCGGGCATGGGCGGCCTGCTGGTCACCTGTGTCCAGCGCCACGACAACACGATGGTGCAGGGCATCGTTCTGCTCTACGCCTGCGTGGGCATCATCGGCCTGATCCTGGGCGACCTGCTCATGGTGCTCATTGACCCCCGCATCAGCTTTGGCAAGAAAGAAGGTGGCCGATAATGCTTTTCCGTATGAAAGATGAAAAAGCACACCAGCTCGAGGCAGAGCTGGATAAGTTACAGGCGGACGGCCCCGCCGCATGGGCAAAGCTGCCCGAAGAAGAGCTGTTCACCCCCGCCGGGTTCAGCGAGGAGCGGGCCGAGGCCACGTCCTACTCCAACTACAGCTACTGGGGCAGCACCTTCCGCGCCTTCTTCAAGAACCGCGTGGCCGTGCTGCTGCTCGTCGCCCTCATCGCCGTGGTGGCCTTTGCATTTTTGCAGCCCTGCCTGCCCGGTCAGGCAGACCCCAACCTCTGCGCCGTGGACCCCGCCACCGGCATCCAGTACCGCAACATCGCCCCCGGTGAAAAGGGCTTCATCTGGGGTTCCAACGCCATCGGCCAGGACCTCTGGGCCCGCATCTGGGCCGGCGCCCGCACCAGCCTGACCATCGCCTTCTTCGTGGCCCTCATCGAGGCCGTGGTGGGCATCACGGTGGGTGTGCTCTGGGGCTATGTCCGTCAGCTGGACTTCTTCTTCACCGAGCTGTACAACATCTGCGACAACGTGCCTTCCACCATCATCCTGATCCTTATTTCCTATGTCGCCAGCCCCAGCGTCCAGACGCTGATCCTGGGCATGTCCATCACGGGCTGGATCGCCATGGCGCGTTTTATCCGCAACCAGATCCTCATCATCCGTGACCGTGACTACAACGTGGCATCCCGCTGCATCGGCACCCCCACCTCCCGCATCGTGGTGCGCAACCTGCTGCCCTACCTCGTGTCGGTCATCATGCTCCGCATGGCCCTGACCATCCCCGCCGCCATCGGCAGCGAGGTCTTCATCACCTACATCGGCCTCGGCCTCTCTGTCGAGGTGCCTTCTCTGGGCAACCTCATCAACGATGGCCGCAAGGTCATGATGCAGGCCGGCCTGCGCTATCAGCTGCTCTACCCCACCATCATCCTCAGCTTCGTCACCATCGCGTTCTACCTCATCGGAAACGCCTTCTCTGACGCAGCCGACCCCAAGAACCATCTGCAGTAAGGAGGAACAGGCATGAAAAAGAATGAACTGATCCTCTCTGTGCGGGATCTCAACATCAAATTCAATCTGCGTGGAAAGATCCTCCACGCCATCCGGGGCATCGACCTCGATGTCTACCACGGCGAAGTCCTCGCCATCGTGGGCGAGTCCGGCTCGGGCAAGAGCGTGTTCACCAAGTCCTTCATGGGCCTGCTGGACTCCAACGGCTCCATCACTTCCGGCACCATCGACTACTTCGGTGCCGACGACCGCCAGCCCATCCGGCTCTCCGAGTTGAAAAAGGAGAAGGACTGGCTGAAAGTCCGCGGCCACGAGATCGCCATGATCATGCAGGACCCCATGACCAGCCTGAACCCCCTGAAGACCATCGGCGACCAGATCATGGAGGCCGTGGAGCTCCATCAGGGCCTCAAGGGCGCTGCCGCCAGGGAGAAGACCCTCGAGTACCTGCGGGATGTCGGCATCGCCGACCCGGAGGTGCGCTTCAAGCAGTATCCCCACGAGTTCTCGGGCGGTATGCGCCAGCGCGTCGTCATCGCCATCGCTGTGGCCTGCAACCCGCAGATCCTGATCTGCGACGAGCCCACGACGGCTCTGGACGTGACCATTCAGGCCCAGATCCTCGAGCTGCTGAAGGAGATGCGGGTCAAATATAACCTCACCATCATCCTCATCACCCATGACCTCGGCGTCGTGGCCAACATCGCCGACCGTGTGGCCGTCATGTATGCCGGCGACATCGTGGAGATCGGCACCTCGGATGAGATCTACTACGACCCCCGCCACCCCTACACCTGGGCGCTGCTGTCCAGTATGCCCCAGATGGGCGTGAAGGGCGAAGACCTGTTCAACATCCAGGGTACGCCCCCGAACCTCTTCACGGAAATTCACGGTGACGCTTTCGCGCCCCGCAACCCGCTGGCGCTGAAGATTGACTTCGTCAAGCGTCCCCCTTATTTTGATGTCAGCACGACCCACCGGGCCAAGACCTGGCTTCTCGACCCCCGCGCGCCCAAGATAGAACCGCCCGCCGCTGTGCGGATGCTGCAAGAGGAGGGCAAATAACATGGCAGACGAACGCGAAGTTCTGGTCGAGGTAAAAAACCTCGAAGTGACCTACGGCTCCGGCCGCAAGGCTTACAAGGCCGTCAAGAACGCAAACTTCACCATCTATAAGGGCGAGACCTTCGGTCTGGTGGGCGAGTCCGGCTCGGGCAAGACCACCATCGGCCGGGCCATCATGCGCATCCTGCCCACCTCGGGCGGCGAGGTGTTCTATAAGGGCCAGAAGATAAACGGCAGGATCTCCCACGCGCTGGACAAGCAGGTCATCAAGGAAATTCAGATGATATTCCAGGACCCCCAGTCCTCCCTGAACGAGCGCGCCAAGGTGGGCTACATCGTAGGCGAGGGCCTGATGAACGTCCGGCCCGACCTCTCCGCCGCCGAGCGGGACGAAAAAGTCCGTCAGGCGCTGCTGGATGTGGGCCTGCTGCCCGAGTTTGCGTCCCGCTTCCCCCACGAGTTCTCGGGCGGCCAGCGCCAGCGCATCGGCATCGCCCGGGCTCTCATCGTGGAGCCGGAATTCATCATCGCCGACGAGCCCATCTCGGCACTGGATATGTCCATCCGCGCCCAGGTCCTGAACCTTCTGCGCCATATGCAGAAGGAGCGCGGCATCACCTACCTCTTCATCGCCCATGACCTCTCCGTCATGCGCTACATCTCCGACCGCATCGCCGTCATCCACAAGGGCGACATCGTGGAGCTGGCCGACGCCGAAGAGCTGGTGACCCACGCCATCCACCCCTATACCCGCAGCCTGCTGTCGGCCATCCCCATGCCCAGCCCCCGCCGCGAGCGGCAGAAAAAGCTGCTGGTCTATGACCCCTCCATGCACGACTACTCCACGGAGGCTCCCCAGTGGCGGGAGCTTCGGCCCCGTCACTGGGTGCTCTGCAGCGCCTCCGAGGCCGAAGACTGGTGCCGGGAATCGTAAACTTTTTCTTGCGTTTTTCTCATTGTGGCCTCTCTGTTTATTGACTTTTGTTCTCTGCTCTACTACAATAACAGGAGTGGCTTTGTAACAAAACGAAACAAAACATTGGCCCCCGCGCGGGTCTACAAACATAAAGGAATGAGAAATTAATGACGACGCAGAATCCTGTTTACGCATCCCAGGCCAAGCCCTGGCTCAAGTATTACGACCAGAAATTCATCGATCAGACCCTGCCTGCCCTCTCGGCCTTTGAGTATGTCTGCCAGCGGAGCAAGAACCACCTGAACGACACGGCTCTGGAATACTACGGCCGCAAGTTCACCTACGCCGACCTCATCGTCAACGTAAAAAAGACCGCCGCCGCCCTGCGGGGTGCCGGGGTGAAAAAGGGCGACATCATCACGGTGGTCAGCATCATGACCCCGGAGATCATCGCCCTGTTTTATGCCGCCGACATGATGGGAGCCACCCTGAATCTGGTGGACCCCCGCTACAGCGTCGAAGGCATCCGTGAGTACATTGAGGAGGTGGACTCCCACCTGCTGGTCTGCCTGAACGTGGTGTACGACCGCTGCAGCCAGGCTGCCCGGCGCACCAATGTGGAAAAGGTCATCGTCCTCTCCCCTGCCGACTCGCTGCCCCCGGCCATGGCCGCAGGCTACAAGCTGACCAGCCCCGACAAGAACAAATATGCTTCCAACGTCATCCGCTGGAAGAAGTTTATGGCAGGGGGCAAGGACCAGAGCACTGCCGCCGAGCCCTACGACCCAGACCATGCCTGCGTGGTGGTACACACCGGCGGCACCACCGGCTCCCCCAAGGGGGTCATGCTGACGGACGACTGCTTCAACGGCATCGCCCTGCAGTTTCAGGCTTACCCCAAGCTGTTCCACCGGGGGCAGAAGCTGATGAACGTGATGCCCCCCTTTATCGCCTACGGCTTTGCCTGCGGCATCCATCTGCCCCTGGTGCTGGGCTTCACGGTGGTGATCATCCCCAACCTGGACCCGGCCAAGCTGGGCAGTCTGGTGCTGAAGCACAAGCCCGAGCATATGTTCGGCGTGCCCACCCATTACCAGCAGCTTGCCTCTGACCCCAAGCTGCGGGACAAGGACCTTTCTTTCATCATCAACTACGCCGCCGGCGGCGACTCCCTCTCCCGGGGGGCCGAGCAGACCGTCAACGATTTTCTGGCTGCCCACGGGGCCCGGTACCCCATTGCCAAGGGCTACGGCATGACTGAAGTGTCCTCGGCAGCCACGGTGGCCGCCGGGCTGGACAACAAGCCCGGCAGTGTGGGCATCCCCATGGTGAACACCGTGGTGGCGGCCTTTGAGCCGGGCACCGATCAGGAGCTGCCCATCGGCCAGCGGGGCGAGCTGTGCATCTCCGGCCCCTGCCTGATGAAGGGCTACTACAACAAACCCGAGGAGACCGCCATCCTGCTGCGCCGCCACCCCGACGGCCGGGTGTGGGCCCACACCGGCGACATGGGCTATCTGGACGAGGACGGCTTCGTCTACCTCGACTCCCGCATCAAGCGGATGATTATCCGCCACGACGGCTTCAAGGTCTTCCCCTCCATGATCGAGAATGTCGTCAGCCGCCACCCCGCTGTGCATCAGTGCTCTGTGGTGGGCTGCGCCGACAAGGACCATGTGCAGGGCCGTCTGCCCTTCGTCTACATCGTGCTCAAGGCCGACACCACCGCCAAGAAAAAGCAGTTGATCCGGGAGCTGGAGCGGATGTGCGCCGAGGAGCTGCCCGAATACGTCCAGCCCGTGGCCTACAAGTTTATCCCCAGTATGCCCATGACCCCTGTGGGCAAGGTCGATTACCGTCAGCTCGAAGCTGACATCTCCCCCCGCGACTATTGATTTTCATGAAAGGACTCTTCTGCCATGAACAAGCGTTTTGCAAGTCTGGCGGTCTCTGCCCTGCTGCTCGTCTCCCTGCTCAGCGTCCCCGCGCTGGCCGAGGGGACTGAGGCCGCTGCGGACACCGCCGGCGATGATCATGTCATCGTCACCCTGAACCCGGAGACTGCCCTGCAGCCCGAGACTCCGGCGGAAGCCGCGGCTTCTGCCACCGAGACGGCTCAGGCCGACCCGGTCCCTTCTGCGTACGACGCAGCCTCAGCAGCGACCGCTGCTAAAGCCGAGGTCAAGGCTGATGGCACCAAGGACGAGCAGCTCACCTACGTCGCACTGGGCGACAGCATCGTGTCCGGCGTCGGCCTGGCCGATGTCCAGTACAGTGCGCGCTCCGGCTACAGCGTCGATATGGCTCCCAACTTCCATGGCTACTCTCCCGACTGCTATGTCGGCAAGGTGGCTGCAGCTCTCGGCCTCGACCGTGACCACGCCATCAACCTCGGCCTGCCGGCCCTGACGGCTCCCGACCTCGCGGACATGATCCGGTACGGCAAGATGCCCCAGATGAACATGGCGTCCGGCTGCGAGTACAACTACCCTGAGTTCCAGGACTACATCCGCAAGGCCGACGTCGTCTCCGTCCAGATCGGCTCCAACGACGCCTTCGTCCCCTGCATCGTGGCTCTGGGCAACGCCACCAACTGGAAGAGCGAGAAGCTGGCCGCTACCATTCTGGCCGGCGACCTGCGCAATGAAGGTTCCGGCTCCACCATGTCCACCATCTACCGCAGCATCAAGGCGATGGACCTGACCAAGGCCGAGAAGGATGCCACCTGGAATCTGCTCTTCTCCGGCATGAGTAAGATCTGCGACGAGACTTACCCCAAGACCACCGCAGCCCTCATCTCCATCGTGCAGGAGATCCGCAATCTCAACCCGGATGCCCAGATCATCCTCGTGGGCTACACCAACCCTGTGCCGCTCATCCCCTGCTGGCGCAGCTACTTCAACAAGCTGAACAAGTTTGAGAAGCAGATCGCCAAGACTTATAACCTGACCTATGTGGCCATCCCCAACACCGAGACCACCCTCGACGTGCATCCCACCATCAAGGGCCACCAGTACATCGCCAACAAGCTCGTGAACGCCATCGAGAATCCGTGATCAACAAATACAGCAAAGCCCCCGTTTCCAGCCGGAAGCGGGGGCTTTTTCCTACAATACGTTATGCGGCCAGAGCCTTTTTGATGTTTTCAAAGACGGTGTCGCTGTCCTCACAGCAGACCATGACCACCTCGCCGGTGGGGACAGTCGCCACGCGGGCGGCAGAAGCGATCTGGTACTGGTCTTCGAGGTAATGCTCCATGGACTTCTGCTGGCTCTGGACATAGGCATCCATCGCATCCACCACGTCCTGCGTCTTGCCCTCGGCGGGCTTGACGATGGCCACGCCGTAGACGCTGACCATCATGCCGGACACTGAGGCGGCGAAGTCGTCGTACATATCGTCCTCGAGGCCCAGCAGAGGCATCATCATGTTGGCCACCTCGTCGGAGAGCTGGTCGGCCTCATACTCGGCGCTGTAGCCGTACTGGGCCGTGAACTTGCCGTCCTCGCCTTTGGTGAATATCATCTCATACTTGTTGTCCTCGTCGCTGCGGGCGTCGTGGATGATCTGGGTGTAATCTTTCTTCGCGGCAGAAGACGCGCTGCCGGAGCTGCCCGACGCGCCGCAGCCCACCAGAGCCAGCAGCATGACGCCGGCCATCAGACAAGCAATGATACGTTTCATATTCAATTTATCCTTTCGTTCGCAGGGTGAGGTTTTCGGTGTGCAGTGATAGTATTTGATGTTTTATCCCTGCTATTCGGTAAACGACCCACGGCGGGCGAAAATTGCACCCACAAGTGTAACAGTTCTATGAACGCTTACAGCATCATGGCCTCAAAGTCACCGTGATTGACGGGGGTCGAGAGGATGATCTGAGTGCTGGTGGTGCCCAGCTTCTGGAACTGTAAGATGAGGTGTTCCAGCTGGGGCATACTGCCGCAGCTCACCTTGATGAGGAAGGTGTAAGCGCCCGTGACGTGGTAGCACTGCAGCACCTCTTTGCTGTTCTTCATCAGCTCCACCAGCTCGTCCCGCTGGGACGGGGCCACCGAGAGGCTGATGAGCGCATCCACATAGACCCGGTCGGACGGGCGGTTGAGCATCACGGTATAGCCGCTGATGATGCCGTCCGTTTCCAGCTTGTGGATGCGGCTGGAGACAGCGGGACTGGTCAGTGCCACCTTTTCGGCGATCTCCTTCACCGGCATACGGGCATTCTTTGCGAGGAGGGCGAGAATCTTGCGGTCCAAATCGTCCATAGGAAAAGTACTCCTTTTAAAATATGTTACATTACATAAAATTTTCTGAAAGTAAAGTTTTATTGTTGTAGCAATAGTACAAACTGTGCAAAAATCAGTTTTCGTTTTGCCGTCTTTAATTATATAAAGTTTTTGTCAAAAAGTAAAGTGCTAAATTAAAGCGAAACCAAATTTTTGCATTTGACAAGAAAATAAATTCGGGTATAATACATACTGCAAGGCAGCGTCACTGAAGTTCTGATGTACCGCCGGGGATCCCGGTGTTCGGGTATCATATGCTGCCGACTGATCACGCGATTCACCACTTTATATACTTTCCCACCCCTCTATACACAAAAACCCGCTGCCAGGCGGGTTTTTGTGTTTTATACAGGTTTTTATGGCTCTGCCAAGCCTCTCCCAAGGGGAGAGCCTTTCTAACTGTATCTTACACGCCAAAGGCCCCCATCCGATATCTGCCGGATGGGGGCCTTTGGCTGTTTATACTTGAAAAGGAGGAGGATCGCCTGATCATTCTTCGGTGCGGGTCTTCTTGAGCAGGCTCAGGATGACCGCACCCACGACGCTGCCGACCGCCAGAGCCACACAGTACATCACAGCGTGGTCAACCACCGGGAAGACGAAGATGCCGCCGTGAGGGGCGCGGAGGGCGCAGCCAAAGGTCATGGACAGCGCACCGGAGAGGGCTGCGCCGATGACGCAGCTGGGCAGGACGCGCAGCGGGTCAGCGGCAGCGTAAGGGATAGCGCCCTCGGTGACAAAGCAGAGGCCCATGATGTAGTTGACGATGCCGTTGCGGCGCTCGTCGGGAGTCCACTTCCTGGGGCAGAAGGTGGTGGAGAGGGCGATGGCGATGGGAGGCACCATGCCGCCCACCATGACGGCGGCCATGACCTCATAGTTGCCGGAGGCGAGGGCTGCGGTGCCGAAGACGTAAGCCGCCTTGTTGAAGGGGCCGCCCATGTCGATGCTCATCATGCCGGCCACGATAGCGCCCAGCAGGACCTTGGAGGTGCCGCCCATGGCGTTCAGCCAGTTGGTCATGGCGGTGTTGATCATGCCCATGATGGGGTTGATACCGCACATGACCGCGCCCACGATGAGGATGCCGCCCAGCGGGTAGATGAGCATGGGGCGGATGCCGTTCAGGCTGGCGGGGAGCTTTTCGGTGATCTTCTTGAGGAACTCCACCACATAACCGGCCACGAAACCGGCCAGCAGAGCGGCCAGGAAGCCGCCGGAGATGCCGGTGGTCTCACCGGCGGCGATACCGGCGAAGTTGGTGCCGTTCATGGCCAGCACGCCGCCTGCAAAGCCGACGGCCAGACCCGGACGGTCCGCGATGGACATGGCGATGAAGCCCGCCAGGATGGGGAGCATATAGCTGAAGGCCGCAGAGCCCACCGTCTTGAAGAAGGCGGCCAGCGGGGTGTTCATTCCGAAGTTGGAGGGGTCGATGCTGTAATCGTCCAGCAGGAAGGCCAGCGCTATCATGATGCCGCCGCCCACCACGAAGGGCAGCATGTGAGAGACGCCGTTCATCAGGTTCTTGTAGAGGCTGCGGCCAAAGCTGTCGGAGGCAGAAGCGTCCTCCGCGGCCTGTGCGCCGCCCTTAGCGTGGAACTCCGGCACCTCGCCGGAGGTTATCTTGTGGATGAGCTCTTCGGGCTTGTGGATGCCGTCGTCCACGCGGGTGAAGAGGACCGGCTTGCCGTCGAAGCGGGCCGTCTCGATCTTCTTCTCCGCCGCCACGATGATGCCGTCGCAGTTGGCGATCTCGTCTTTCGTCAGGATGTTCTTTGCGCCGTCGGAGCCGTTGGTCTCGACTTTGATGGTCACGCCCATCTTGGCACCGGCCTTGTTCAGAGCTTCAGCAGCCATGTAGGTGTGGGCGATGCCGTTGACACAGGCGGTAACGGCCAGCACACGATAGCCCGCCTGCTCGATCTCCTGGTCGGTGAAGCTCTCGTCGCCGAACTGGGCTTCTTCCTGCGCGTCGATGGCGGCGAGGAAGTCTTCCGGGGTCTTGGCGGTGCGCAGCTTCTCCACGAAGTCCTCGTTCATGAGCATCTGCATCATACGGGCCAGCATATCCACGTGGAGGCTGCCGTTCTTGGGGGCTGCGATGGCAAACAGCAGGTCGGTCTTGCCGTCGTCCTCGGCATTGTACTGCACCGGGGTCTTGAGGCGGAGGGCCGCCAGACTGGGCCGGGTCACGCAGTCGCACTTGGCGTGGGGGACGGTGATGCCGTTATCCACATAGGTCGAGCCCTCGTCCTCGCGCTCATACAGGCCCTTTTTGTAGGCCTCCTTGTCTCTGATGCTGCCGTGGGTCGCCTGCAGCTCCACCAGACGGTCGATGATCTGGCCGCGGTCCTGCTGGGCTTCGTCCAGCGCGATGGACTGTGCCGTGAACAATTCCGTGATTCGCATAATATGTCTCCTCTCCTTATTGTCAGCGTCCTAGCCCTCTCCGTCATTGCTTCGCAATGCCACCTCTCCCAAAGGGAGAGGCTTGAACTTTGCCGTTACGTTCTTGGCTCTCCCTTTGAGGAAAGACTTCCCCCGGTCGGGGGAAGATGTCGCGCAAGCGACAAAAAGGGGAGTCTGGCGCGCAGCGCCTGAGAGGGCAAGCCCGCTTAAATCTGATTCAGTAACTCGTCGATCTTCTCCTTCTTTGCCAGCCCGAGGCTGAACGCAGTGGCACTGCCGCAGGCAGTACCCAGACGCAGGGCTTCCAGATAGCTGCCGCTGCGCAGGTAGCCTGCCACGAAACCGGCCACCATGCTGTCGCCTGCGCCCACGCTGTTGACCACCTTGCCCTTGGGCGTGCCGATGCGGTGGACCTCGCCCTTCTCGTCCAGCAGGAGCGCACCGTCACCGGCCATGCTCACCAGTACGTTCCGGGCGCCCTTTTCCTGCAGGGTGCGGGCGGCGGCGGTGATGTCGGCGTCGGTGGTGAGGGTGCGGCCCACGATCTCACCCAGCTCATGATGATTGGGCTTGATGAGGAAGGGGCGATACTGCAGCACATTCACCAGCAGGTCGCGGGTGGCGTCCACCACCGTATGCACGCCGTGGCCTTCCAGACGGGCCAGCAGACGCTCGTAGGTGGTCTGGGGCAGGCTGGACGGGATGCTCCCCGCCAGAATGAGGATGTCGCCCTCGGCCAGCTTATCGAGCTGTGCTTCCAGCTGCTCCATGGCGCTCTCGGGGATGTCCGGGCCTGCGCCGTTCAGCTCAGTCTCCTGCCCCGCCTTTATCTTGACGTTGATGCGGGTCATGCCCTGCTCGAGGTGGATAAAATCGGTGGTGATGCCCTGCGCGGCCAGACCCCGCTCGAGCCACGCACCCGTCTCACCAGCCACAAAGCCCAGCGCCGTGTTCCGGCAGCCCAGCTCGGCCAGCACACCGGACACGTTGATGCCCTTGCCGCCCAGCACGCAGTCCTCGCCTTTGGCGCGGTTCACCTCGCCCACTTCCAGCGGTGTGTCCAGCCGCACGACGTAGTCGATGGCCGGGTTGAATGTCACGGTATAGATCATTCTGCTGCCTCCTTTACCAGAGTGAATTGTCTGTATTTCGGATTCGGACAATGATTCGTCAGGATCGCGCCGCCGGACAGCTCGGCGATGACCGCCGGGTAGATGCGGGCGAACTTCGAGTCATCCACGAGGAACCAGGCTTCTCTCGCCCGGCGCACGACCGCGGCCTTGACAGCCGCTTCCTCGGGGTCGGGGGTCGTGAATCCTGCGTCCAGCGCCACGCCGTTTGCCCCCAGAAACGCTTTCGTGAAGTTGTACTGCTGCAGGCTGTGGAGAGCCGCAGCGCCGATGATGGCCTCCGTCTCGGGCCGCAGCAGACCGCCCACCAGAAAGACCTTGCAGCCCTTCTGGGCCAGCAGACGGGCATGAGCGACGCCGTTGGTGACGTACCGGGCGTCCAGCGCCGGGCCGCTCAGCTCCCGGGCCAGCGCCAGCGTGGTGCTTCCGGCGTCCAGAAAGACGAAATCCTCTGCGGTGATAAGGGCCGCTGCCGCCTTTGCGATGCACTTTTTCTGGGCAACAGCCAGCGCTTCCTTTGCGGCCATCGTCGGCTCGTCGGCGAGGAACTGGCTGTCCGGCAGGGTCGCGCCGCCGTGTACCTTGTTCACCTTGCCCATCCTGTCCAGCTCGTTCAAATCGCGGCGGATGGTGGACTCGCTGGCGTCCAGCGCCTCGCAGAGCTCCTGCACCGTCGCGGTGCGCTGCTGGCTCAGCAGCTTCATGATGCGGGAAAGCCGCTCCTCTGCCAACATCTTCATCCCTCCCGTTGCATGTTTTTGCTTGTGTTTGAATCGTTTTGACTGTTTCTGTCTGTATTATAGCAAATAATCCGTCAAAATCAATCACTTTCCGTCCGTTTATCTGCCAAAATATTTCCGTCAAAATCATGCATTCTGCACAAGAAGTGGGATACAACCCGCAAAAGAGCGCAAAAAATCCGCCCCAGAGCGGTCAGCTTCGGGGCGGATGACGGTTTTGTGGTTTGATTTGACCGTTTTTGACGGTTTTGGTTTTGCCGGAAATGATTTTCCCTTCCGGGTCGGATGCGACTTAGGCGTCCGAACGGGCGTAAGCGTTCTTCATGCCGCTGCTCAACTCGAAGAGGACCTTATCCAGCGTATCGGAAGCCCGCTTCTTCAGCTCGGCAGCGATGGCGGTATTGGCCTCCTCCCGCAAGGCGGCGCGCTGGCTTTCCTCGGCCGAAGCGATGTTCTTATCGTACTGGTTCAGCAGAGCGCGGCTGGCGGAGAGGACGCCCTCCTCGTACCGCTCCACATGGATGAGGCTCTTGGCGTAGGAGGCGTCGGCCATGGCGGCGATCATCCGGCTCACCCAGTAGAAGCTGTCGGTGGAGACTTCACCGGTGGTGCAGGCCAGATAGGCCGGGGTGCGCTCGACGTTGGCGTAGAACGGCACCATGGTGTTGAAGGCATTGGAGGCGTAGGCGATCCACTCCACAGTGCGGATGTCTTCCGGCACGTCAGGCCGCATCTGGATGAGGGCCATGAAGTCGTTGCGGTTGATGCCGATGGAGCGGTAAGCTCCCTTCATGCTCTTGTCGCCGTAGCTGGCGTAGGGGTCGAAGGGAGTCCCCTGATAGTGGGAGGACAGCAGATACTTCACATCCTCCGGGGTCAGCTTCCGCTCCGGCACCATGCACCAGGGCAGGTCGTCCGAGAGGGGGCCGTAGTCGGCGGCAGGGCCGTCCCAGACCCAGGTGTTGGGGTTGAGGTGGCGGAGCATGAACCATGCGCGGGGAGTGTTGTAAACGTGGTCGGCGTCGTCGTGGCTGCCGAAGGCGTCGCGCGGGTTCAGACGGCCATCCAGCGAGAGGTCGAGGTGATTGTCCCGGATGAACTCCCTCAGGTCGGCAGAGCAGAGATGATTCTCCTGTGCGCCGAAAGCGTCGTCGAGGTCGAAGGCGTCGATGCCCAGCTGGTTCGGCATGACCACATAGGAGTCATCCGGCACGCGGCGGGCCATCCAGTGGTGGCCTCCGATGGTCTCCAGCCACCAGATCTCGTCCACATCCTGGAAAGCGATGCCGTTCATCTCATAGGTGCCGTACTCTTCCAGCAGCTTGCCCAGACGGAGCACGCCCTCGCGTGCAGAGTGGATGTAGGGCAGGACGAGGTAAACAATATCCTCCTCGCCGATGCCGCCGGGGACTTCCGGCTGGCCGTCCCCGGCGGGCTGGTAGACCACCAGCGGGTCTGCGCCCAGAACGCGGGGGTTGGAGGTGATCGTCTCGGTGGCGGTCATGCCGACGTTGGCGGCGTTGACGCCCGAAGCAGCCCAGATGCCCTTGCCCTCCACGGCGTTGGGCATGGCGGTCATCCGCAGGGCATCGCCCGGCAGGGGAACTTCTACATGAGAGATGACCGACTTGTAAACAGCCGGGTGCTCCTCCGGCTGAACGACAACGAACTTTTTCGCGGTGAAGTGGCCGGAGCCGGAATCGTCGTTCCGGGCGATCATGGTAGAGCCGTCATACGAGGCTTTTTTGCCGACAAGGATGGTAGTACAAGCCATAGCTGTTATCCTCCAAAATTTTACATCTTGTATGTATAGTGCTTATTTATACAGTTTCGCAGGCGCGTTTGTTCTGCAAAACCCATTGTATCGCGTTTGGCCTCCGGGTGCAAGCCCTTACATTTCGCCAATGTAGGCAAAGCGCGGCTGACGCTTGCCGTCCCGCTCCACCTCTTCGGCCCACATAGCCGCCGGGCGCACCCAGAGCCCGCCCTCGCCGTACAGGGGGCGGTAGACCACCATTTCCTCTTCGGTCTCGCTGTGGCGGGCCATCCCGATGACCTGATATTCGTTGCCCTTGAAGTGCCGGTAACGGCCCGGCTTGATGTCGTATTGGAACTGGTACATAAAAACTCCTTCCAAAAAGCCCGGCCGCAGACTGGTCTGCGCCGGACTTTCCCACTTGCTTCACCCCTGCGGGTGGAAATATTCGTAAATGGTCTGAGCCATCTGCCGTCCGACGCCGGGGGTGTTCTCCAGCTGGTCAGGGGTGGCCTCTTTGACGGCGCTCACGCTCTTGAACTGGGTCATCAGGGCCTTGGCCGTCTTGGGGCCGACACCCGGCACCTCGGTGAGGGTGGACGAATAGCTCTTCTGCTTCATCTGCTGCCTGCGGTAGGCGTTGGCGAAGCGGTGCGTCTCGTCCTGAATGGCGGTGACGAAGGTGAACGTCCCGCGGTTCATGTTGATGGCGATCTCCCGGCCTTCGCTGTCCACGATGGCGCGGGTGCGGTGGTGGTCGTCCTTCACCATGCCGTAGAGGGGTACATCGGCCAGTGCCGTCCCGGCCAGTGCGGCCTTCGCGGCGCTCACCTGTCCCCTGCCGCCGTCCATCAGCAGCAGGTCAGGCTTCTGGCCGAAGTAATTGCTGCTCTGCTCGCCGTTTGCGGCCATTTCGGAATACTTTTCGTATTCAGCCGCACGGCGGGAGACGGTCTCCGCCAGCGAGGCGTAGTCATCGGTCCCGGCGACGGTCTTCATCTTGAACTTCCGGTAACCCGCCTTGTAGGGCTTGCCGTCCCGGAACGTCACCATGCCGCAGACGCTGGTGCCGTCGCCCCAGTTGGAAATATCGTAGCTCTCGATGGTGCGGGGGGGCTTGGGCAGGCCCAGCACCTGCGCCAGCTCATCCAGAAGCTTTTCCTCCCGGGCATAGCGGCCGCTCTCGCGGGCCAGCCGCTCGACGGCGTTGGTGTGGGCCATCTCGACGAGGTGCGCCTTATCGCCCCGCTGAGGGACATAGAGCTGCACCTCGCTGCCCCGCTTCTCGTTGAGGGCCTGCTGCAAGGCGTCCACATCCGGCGGCAGCTCGTCCACGGCAATGACCTTCGGTATCTGCTCATCGTCGAGGTAGTACCGGGGCAGAAATTCCTCCCGCACCGCCGCGATGTCGGCGGTATCGTGGAACAGAAACTCCCGCTTGTCGGTCAGCCGCCCCTCCCGGAAGCGGAGGACAGCCGCGCAGACGCTGCCGGGCGTACCCGCCAGCGCTACCACGTCCATCTCCACGTCGGGGTCAACCACGACCTTCTGCCCTGCCGTCACCTTGGTAATGGCGGCGATCTGGTCGCGGATGAGGGCCGCTGTCTCAAATTCCAGCCGGTCAGAGGCTTCCAGCATCCGCTCGTTGAGGGTTTTCAGAATATCCTTTTTGCCGTAGCGGATGAGGTGGACAGCGCTTTTGACGGCCTGCTCGTAGTTTTCACGGCTTATCTTGCCGCTGCACACCGCCATGCACTTGCCGATGTGGGCGTTCAGGCAGGGGCGGCCCCGGCCAATTTCCTGCGGGAACCGCCGGCTGCACCGGGGCAGCAGAAAAGCATCCATCGCCGTCTCGGCCATCTGACGGGCCGCAAAGCTCGAGGTATAAGGGCCGATATACTCCGCGCCGTCATCCTCTTTTTGCAGCGTGAACGACAGCCGCGGCCACTCGTCCTTTGTCACCTTGATATAGCTGTAGCCCTTGTCGTCCTTGAGCAGGATGTTGTACTTCGGGGTGTGGGCTTTGATCTGGCTCGCCTCCAGCACCAGCGCCTCGAACTCGCTCTGGCAGACGATGACGTCGAACGCGTAGGCGTGGGCGATCATCTGGCTGACCTTGTTGTCGTGAGGCACACCCTCCCGGAAATACTGGCTCACCCGGATGCGCAGACGCTTGGCCTTGCCGATATAGATGATGGTGCCGCTTTTGTCCCGGATGATATAGACGCCCGGCAGAAGCGGCAGCATACAGGCCTTTTTGTAAAGTTCTGCCTTGGTCATCCGATGTTATGCCGGCCTTTCTGCATCCTCTCGGTCTTGGCAATATTCGACACCGCCAGCGCCAGACCGCACACGTCGAGGGCCACGCTCCACCACTTGGGCTTCCGCTCCGAGGTGAGCAGAAGGGTGATGTTGACGATGAGCGTCACCAGATAGACGCCAAAAAAGCAGTACCACGGCTTGCCGGAATCACAGAACTCGCCAAACTTGAACAGTGCTTCTTTCGTCGAATCTTTCATAAGGCTGCCTCCTTTGTTCTGATGCATCATACCAAAAAAAGCGGCAAGGATGACCCCCGCCGCTCATACACGAAATGGAACTGAATTACTCTGCGAAGCCGGACTCCACCAGCTTGATGAGGCCATCGACAGCAGCCTGCTCGTCTGCGCCATCAGCGATGATGCGGATGGTGGTGCCGCCCACGATGCCCAGAGACAGGACGCCCAGAAGGCTCTTAGCGTTCACGCGGCGCTCTTCCTTCTCGACCCAGATGGAAGACTTGAACTCATTGGCCTTCTGAATAAAGAAGGTTGCCGGACGGGCGTGCAGACCAACCTGATTTTCAACGGTAACTTCTTTGACGTACATAGTAAAACGCTCCTATCTATTATCGTTCGGGAAATGCAATTATGTTTCGCGCCTGTTGCGTTGTGATTATTTTAGCGCAAACCGAAACCGTTGTACAGTCCCCAAACGCATTTTTGGCGGTTTTCCCAAGGATGAGGGGGGCATTTTCCACCTTTTATACAAACACAACAAAATTATTCCCCCAGTGTTGGCGGGGTAATACAAAAGTTTTCAACATTTTTTCGACAGAGGGTCAGCACTCCGACTGTTTTTGTGCTTATCCGGCAGAGTATGACCTTTGCCGCAGACTCCGCTCAACCCTCGTACTGCATCCACAGCAGCGCGCATTTCTTTACAACAGAAGGATATTCCGCAGGGTCAAATTCCATGTCTTTTTCGCCTGTGAATTTCCATCCCATCCGACGATAGAGAGCAATGGCGCGGGCGTTGGTGTCCAGCACGCTCAGGCGGGGATGCTCATACTCTTCCAGCTTTTTCCGGGCGAAGTCCAGCATTTTCTGGCCGATGCCCTTACCGCGGGCATTCCCAGACACAAAGAGATGCTCAATGCGGCCGGTCCTGTGGTCTACGCTCACCATGCCGTCCGGCACATCTTTCGTCGTGTGCAGGTAGCAGGCCCAGCCGCCTTTTTTCTCCGCCTTGAGCTGAGCGAGAAGCTCCTCTTCTGTCAGGCCTGCACAATACTCTTCCGTCCAGTTTCCGGCGCAGACGGCGCGGCGTCCCTCCGCAAACAGCTTTGCCGCAGCGGCAAACTGTTCTTCCGTCTTGACGAGGCGGACATTCTCGCCCCGCTTCCACTTGGGCAGCTCGGTGATGGGGTGGCTCTCGCACCACTGCTCATACAGCTCCGGGCGGCGCAGACGGGTGCGCTCCCGGCTCTTTTCGCCCCGCCATGCGTCGATCTTCTGGTGGTCGCCGCCCAGCAGAACGTCGGGCACGGCGCGGCCCTCCCAGACCTCGGGGCGGGTGTACTGGGGGTATTCCAGCAGGCCGTCCCAGTAGCTCTCTTCCTCGTAGCCCTTCTGCTCCGCCAGAACGCCGGGCTTGAGGCGGAGGACGCTGTCGGCCACCACGAGGCTGGCCAGCTCGCCGCCGGTGAGGATATAGTCGCCGATCGAGATCTCTTCGTCCGCAAACGCTTCAATGACGCGCTCGTCGATGCCCTCATAGTGGCCGCAGACCAGCGTCAGGTTATCGTACTGGGCCAGCCTGCGGGCGTGCTCCTCGGTGTAGCGCTGACCACCCGCCGTCAAGAACACGATATGCGGGGCCGGGCGTCCCTGTTCCGCTGCCTCTTTCTGGACGGCGCGCAGGCAGTCGGCGATGGGCTGGGCGTAGAGCACCATACCGCAGCCGCCGCCATAGGGGTAGTCGTCGGTCTGCTTCTGCTTGTTGAGGGTGTAATCCCGGATCTGATGGCAGTGGGTCTCGATGCAGCCGCGCCTGGCTGCGCGGCCGATGATGCTGGCGTCCAGCACCTGCTGGCACATCTCAGGGAAAAGGGTCACGATGTCCACACGCATTCCCATCGCTCACTCCTCCTCCCGCTCACTGTCGAAATCGTCGTCCAGCAGGCCCGGGATGGGGGTGACGAGGATATAGCCTTCCGGCGGGTTGCGCTCTTTGAGAAAGGCGTCCACGCCGGGGAACATATATTCCTTGCCGCTGGGGGACTTGACCGTATAGATGTCCTGTGCGCCGGGGTGGTCCACGCTGGTGACGACGCCGTACACCTTGCCGGTGTCGGCGTCCCGCACCTCGCAGCCGATGAGGTCGGCCACATACCACCGGCCCTCGGGCAGGGTGGCGTCGCTGCGGTCGAAGTAGAACACCTGACCCCGCAGGGCGCGGGCGGCGTCCATATCGCTCACGCCCTCCAGCTGGAGCAGCGCCATCTGCCCCTGCGGGCGGATGGAGATGATGTTATAGCACTTGCCGCCCTTTGCCGAGGCGTAGAGACGGCCTGTCTTTTTGAGGAAATCCACGCCGTCGCACCACAGCTCCAGCTTCATTTCGCCGCGCACACCGTGGGTGGTGACGACCTTGCCTGCTTCCAGATATTGCTGCATAAATTTGCTCCTGTATTATAGGTTCGTGTGTAGGTGCGCCCTCCGGCAGCTGCCTGCTATCGGCGATAGCAGCGCACTGCCGTTTACGGCAGCAAGAGCTTCCCTCGTCCAGCGTAGGCCTGACCGGCACGCCAGTGCCTCTCCCTATGGGAGAGGTGTCACCGAAGGTGACGGAGAGGGCAAGCCCGTTCATAAATCAAAAAGGCCCTTTGCCATTACAGCAAAGGGCCTGTAGGGTGCTTAGTCGATCTCAACAAGGACCTTTTCATCGACCCGCACAGCAGCCGCGCGCATCACCACACGAATGGCTTTTGCGATCCGGCCCTGCTTGCCGATGACACGGCCCATATCTCCCTCTGCCACGCTCAGGTGGTAGACGATGGTGCCGTCCTCACGGGGGGCGTCCACCGTGACCTTGACGGCGTCCTTATCCTCCACGAGGCCGCGGGCAACTGCCAGCAACAGCTCCTGCATGAGTCAGCCCTCCACCTTACAGAATGTTGGACTTCTTCAGCAGCACGCGAACGGTGTCGGTGGGCTGAGCGCCGTTGGCGATCCAGGCCTTAGCCTTCTCGCCGTCGATGCTCACGACAGAGGGCTCCTGGTTGGGGTCGTAAGTGCCGATCTCCTCGATGAAACGGCCATCGCGGGGGAAGCGGCTGTCAGCAACAACAACACGATAGAAGGGAGCCTTCTTGGCGCCGACGCGGCGCAGACGAATCTTAACTGCCATGGTAATATCCTCCAAAAATTTCTTGTTCCCCGGTTTGCGGGGATTAAATCTATCTGTACAACCCCACAGCGGGGTGTATACCGGAATTATTTCATGCCTCTGAAGGCGCCCGGGCTGCCCATCAGGCCGCCCAGCTTGCGGGCAAAGCCCTTGGGGCTCTTCTTGAGCTGCTTCATCATCTTCTGCATCATCTCAAACTGCTTGAGCAGCTTGTTGACATCAGACACCTGAGTGCCGCTGCCCGCAGCGATGCGGCGCTTGCGCTTGGGGTTGATGATGGAGGGGTCTTCGCGCTCGGCCCTGGTCATCGAGTAGATCATGGCCTCGATGCGGTCGAAGGCCTTCTCGTCGATCTGGCTGGCGTCGATGCCGGACATGCCGGGCATCATGCTCAGCATGGCACCCGCGCCGCCCATCTTGCGGATCTGGGCGAACTGGGCCAGCATATCGTTCATATCGAACTTGTTTTCCATCATCCGCTTGGCGGTCTCTTCGGCCAGCTTCTCGTCGGCGGCATCCTGTGCGCGCTCGATGAGGCTCAGCACATCGCCCATGCCGAGGATCCGGCCTGCCATGCGGGAGGGATGGAAGACTTCGAGGTCATCCAGCTTTTCGCCGGTACCCTGGAACTTGATGGGCTTGCCGGTGACAGACAGCACCGAGAGGGCTGCGCCGCCGCGGGTATCGCCGTCGGTCTTGGTGAGGATGATGCCGTCGATGCCGACCGTTTCGTTGAAGGTCTTGGCGACGTTCACGGCGTCCTGACCGGCCATGGCGTCCACGACCAGCAGAGTCTCGTCCACGGGGACAGCCTCTTTGATCTGGACCAGCTCCTGCATCAGCACTTCGTCGATCTGCAGGCGGCCTGCGGTATCGAGGATGATGATGTCGTTGCCGTAGTCCTTGGCGTGGGCCAACGCCTTTTTGGCGATGGCAGGCGGCTTTTCGCCGGGCAGGGTGAAGACCGGCGCACCGGCCTGCCTACCCACCACCTGCAGCTGGTCGATAGCGGCCGGACGGTAGATGTCGCAGGCCACCAGCATCGGGCGGCGGCCCTGCTTGATGTAGTATTTTGCAAGCTTTGCTGCGTGGGTCGTCTTACCGTTGCCCTGCAGGCCGCAGAGCATGATGATGGTCTGGCCCTTGTTCTTGATGACCAGACGAGGCGCTTCCTCGCCGCCCATCAGGGCGACCAGCTCCTCGTTGACGATCTTGACGACCTGCTGGGCAGGGGTCAGGCTCTCCATGACCTCCTGGCCCATGGCGCGCTCGGAGACCTTTGCGCAGAAATCCTTCGCCACCTTGTAGTTGACGTCGGCTTCCAGCAGGGCCATCCGGACCTCGCGCATAGCGGCTTTGATGTCCGCCTCGCTCAGTTTGCCGTGGCCGCGCAGCTTTTTGAACACACCGGCAAGGCGGTCGGTCAAAGATTCAAATGCCATTGTTCGGTGCTCCTCTCAAATCAGTTTTCAGCTCTCATTCACTTCGTCGATGGAGCGGATGAGCCCCAGCATCTTGTTCAGAGCGGCGGCATACTCGGTGGTGGTCAGCCGGGCGTTCGGGCCGGTGCATTCAAACCGGGCGTCGATGACCAGCTGCTCCAGCTCTTCCAGCGTCTGCTGCACCCGGCGGTACCGGGCCGCAAAGCCGACCTTTTCTTCCAGCTCCTTGAGGGCCGTTTCGCCATGCTTGATGGCGTCCCGCGCCCCCTGCCGGGTGATGCCGAAGTTTTCTCCGATCTCGCTGAGGGAGAGGTCATCGTTGTAATACTGGCGCAGCATCTCGCGCTGTTTGGGCGTGAGCACTTCGCCGTAAAAATCGAGCAGATAGCCCATTTCAAAGTCTTTTGCCATGTTCTGTCCTGCTCTGACCTCCGCTGTTTGTAAAGGTTTTTTGCTTTACATACGGAGTATAGCAGACGGGGTGTCCCTTGTCAAGGACTTTTTGCGTCATTTTGCCAAATTTTCTCCCGATTTTTCTCTTTTCTGCCCAAGCCCCGCTTGACGCTTCCTCTCCTTTGCGTTAAAGTTATAGGCGTAAGCTTTCCCCCGGACGCGAAAGGAGATCGCCCGTGCCTATCTACCCCAACATCTACCAGACCCTGCTGCCCGGCCCCATCGTCGAGCTGCGGGGCTATCTTGCGGCCTGCGGGCTGCGGGGGCGGCTGTACGCCTATCTGAACTACAACGGCCCCACCGGCACGGCGCGGGACGAGCTGGCTGAGGGGATGCTGGCGCTGGCCCTTGAGCGCGGGGCGCTGACCCCCGGCCAGACCATCGTGGAGGCCGTGTCAGGGCCTTTTGCCACAGCGCTGACGCTGGCGGGGCTGACGGCGGGCCACCCGGTGACGCTGGTCATGCCGGAGGACGCCCCCGCCATGCGGCAGGAGAGCCTGCTCCGCCTCGGAGCGCAGATCATCCACACCCCGGCCCAGGCGGGCCTTGCAGGCGCACGGGCGCTGGCAAAAGCCACCGCCGCCGAAAAGGGCTGGTACTATATGGACTGGCTCAACAACGACGACAACCCCACCTATCACCGCCGGGTGACGGGGCCTGCACTGGTGCGCTCCATCGCGCGGGAGGGTTCCAGCATCGTGGACAGCATCGTCATCGGCGTGGGCAGCGGCGGCACCATCACCGGCGTGGGCGAAACGGTCAAGGCGTGGACGAATGACGTCCGCATCGTGGCCGTAGAGCCTTACGAGAGTCAGGCCCTGAGCAGCGGCCTCACCGGCTCCCACGGCATCCCGGACATCGGCTTCGGCCTCGTTCCCGGCAACTACAACTCCTATGTAGTGGACAACATCGCTGCCGTCACCACTGCCGATGCCGTCCGGGCGGCGCAGCGGGTCCTGCGCACCGATGCCATCCCGGCCTCCCCCAGCGCAGGTGCCGCCCTCCACGCAGCGGCCCAGTTTATCGCAAACGGCAAAAGCCGTTCGGCACTGGCCGTGTTCAGCGCACGCCAGAACATATTATAAAAAGAAAAAGAGAAGAGAGCCATGACAAAAGACATGACGACCGGAGCCATCACGCCCCTTCTGGTCAAATTCACCATCCCGCTGGTGCTGGGCAACCTGTTCCAGCTCACCTATAACGCCGCCGACAGCATCATCGTGGGCAAATTTGTCGGCGAAGACGCCCTTGCCGCCGTCGGCACCTCCAACCCGCTGATGACGCTGGCCATCCTCTTCATCAATGGTCTCTGCCTCGGTGCCGGCATCCTTGTCAGCACGGCCTATGGTGCCGGAGACATCCAGCGCGTGGAGCGTCAGGTCTCCACCACCGCCATCGCAGGCACGGTGTTTTCGCTGGTCTTTTCGGCCCTCTGCGTCCTGCTGGCGACGCCGCTGCTCCGGCTGATGCAGGTTCCGGAAGAGATCCTGCCCATCGCGGTGCAGTACCTCCGCATCGTCTTTGCGGGCCTCATCTTCACCTTCTTTTACAACTTCCTCGCCGCCACCATGCGGGCGCTGGGCGACAGCAAGAGCGCCCTATACTTTCTGATGATAAGCTCGGTGCTGAACATCGGCGGCGACCTCTTCTTTGTCGAGGTGCTGGGCTGGGGCAGCGAAGGCTGCGCCCTCTCCACCGTCCTCAGCGAGGCGCTCTGCTGTGTGCTCTGCGTCGTCTATATCCAGCTCAAAGTTCCCGTCCTTCAGCTGGGGCGGCGCTGGTTCGTCTTTGACGGCTCTCTGCTGCGCAGCACCGTCCAGTACGGCTGGACCAGCGCCATGCAGCAGGCCACCGTCCAGCTGGGCAAGATCGCCGTGCAGGCCATCGTCAACACTCTGGGCATCAACGCAATGGCCGCTTTCACCGCCGCCAGCCGGGTGGACGACTTCACCTATATGCCCCAGCAGAACATCGCCCACGCCATGACCACCCTGATGGCCCAGAACCACGGTGCCGGCAAAAAGGAGCGGGTGCGTCAGGGCTTTTTCTGCGGCCTGCGCATCGAGCTCATCTACGGCTTCTGCCTGATGGCCGTATGCCTGCTCTTCGCCCGCCCCATCATCTCCCTCTTCGTGGATGACCCCGCCGTCATCGACCTGGGCGTCAAGTTCCTGCGGTGCGCCTCCCTCTTCTACCTGATGCCCGGCGTGACCAACGGCATCCAGGGCGGCTTCCGCGGCCTCGGCGATTTGAAGATCACCCTGAACAGCAGTATGCTCAACATGGGCTTCCGCGTGGCCGCCGCCGCTGTGCTGGTGCTGGTGCTCAAGGTCGATCTGCAGATCATGCCTGTGAGCTACGGCATCGGCTGGCTGTCTATGCTGGTCTATGAGCTGCCCCTGCTCATCCGCTACATGAAAGAGGACAAGCTTTAACTCCGACAAAAAAGAGAAGGGCGTGCAGCCATACGGCCGCACGCCCTGCTCTTTTTCGCTTTCAGGCTATTACAAGAAGTTACTTATTCTTGTACATTTCCTCGTAGTATTTCTGATAGTTGCCGCTGGTGATGTGCTCCATCCACTCCTCGTGGTCGAGGTACCAGTCGATGGTCAGGACGATGCCCTTCTCGAAGGGAGTCTCGGGATACCAGCCAAGGTCATTCTTGATCTTGGTGGGGTCGATGCCATAGCGGCGGTCATGGCCCAGACGGTCAGCGACGTGCTTGATGAGGTCTTCGCTGATGCCGTCGTCCTTCAGGCGGTCGTGCAGCTGCTCGATGATGGTCTTGACGATGAAGATGTTGGGGCGCTCGTTGTGGCCGCCGACATTGTAGACCTCGCCCACCTTGCCGCCGTTGCAGACCATATCAATGGCCTTGCAGTGGTCCTCAACGTACAGCCAGTCGCGGATCTGCATACCGTCACCGTAGACGGGCAGCTGCTTGTGGTGCTTGACGTTGTTGATCATCAGCGGGATGAGCTTCTCGGGGAACTGGTAAGGGCCGTAGTTGTTGGAGCAGCGGGTGATGTTGATGGGCATACCGTAGGTGTCGTGGAATGCCATGACGAACATATCAGCGCTGGCCTTGGAGGAAGAATAGGGGCTGTGGGGGCAGAGCGGGGTGGTCTCCATGAAGAAGCCCTCAGCGCCCAGAGCGCCGTAAACCTCATCGGTGGACACCTGCAGGTACTTCTTGCCCTCTTTCCAGGTCTTGGCTTCAGCGTCGTACCAGGCTTCCTTGGCGCGCTGCAGCAGGTTGACGGTACCCATCACGTTGCTCTGGACGAAAATTTCAGGGTTCTTGATGGAGCGGTCAACATGGCTCTCAGCGGCAAAGTTGATGACGTAATCGAAATCGTACTTTGCAAACAGGCTCTCGACCAGCTCCTTGTCGCAGATGTCGCCCTGCACAAAGACGTGGCGGGGGTCGCCCTCAACGTCCTTCAGGTTCTCGAGGTTGCCGGCATAGGTCAGCTTGTCGAGGTTGACCAGCAGGATCTCGGGGTACTTCTTGAGCATATAATGCACAAAGTTGGAACCGATAAAACCGGCGCAGCCGGTGATAAGATATTTTTTCATATTTTTATCCTTAAATTATTCTCCTGTTTTATTTGTGCGCAGGGCCCGGCACTTTGCATTTTTCCGCAAAACCTGCCCGGCTTGCCAAGGGCTCTCCCTCCGGGAGAGCTGGACGCGAAGCGGCCTGAGAGGGTTATTTCATCCCGTTGTCGCCGTCCCAGTGCTCGAAGAAGCAGGCCAGCGCGTCCTTCCAGTCGCGGACGTCGTTGCCGACGGTGCAGCGGAGCATCCGGTTGTCCAGAGCGCTCCACTTGGGGCGGTCGGCGCTGTCCGGGTGCTTTGCCTTGTACTCTTCGCTGGTGCAGGGAGCCACGGTGGCGTCCACGCCGGACAGGCGGATGATCTCCGATGCGAAATCATACCAGGAGCAGATGCCCTCGCCGGTGCAGTGATACAGGCCGTACTCGTGGGTCACGCAGAGCTGCAGGATCTCGTGGGCCAGATCGACGGCGTTGGTCGGGTTGCCGCACTGGTCGTTGACGACTTCCAGCTTGCCGAACTTTTTGCCGGCGTTCACGATGGTCTTGACGAAGTTTTTGCCGTAGTAGCTGTAGAGCCATGCCGTGCGGACGATGAAGTGGCGGTGGCAGAACTGCTCCACATACTTCTCACCCATGAGCTTGGTGGAACCGTAGGCGCTGATGGGGCCGGGAATGGTGGCCTCATCCTGCGGGATGCCGCCGTTCTCGCGGCCGGAGAAGACATAATCCGTAGAGACGTGTACCAGCCGTGCGCCGGTCTTGGTGGCGGCCTGTGCCAGATTGCGGGGGCCGATGGCGTTGGCCTTGAAGGCAGTGTCATGGTTCACCTCGCAGCCGTCCACGTTGGTGAAAGCGGCACAGTTGATGATGACGTCCGGGCGCTGACGGCGGATGAAGTCATCCACCATCTTGTAGTTGGTGATGTCCAGCTCCGGCAGGTCCACCGGAATGACCGTGGCGCTCACCAGCTTTTCGGGGATGGGGCCAAGCTCACTGCGGCCTTCCCGGAGCTGCTTGATGATCTCGGTGCCAAGCTGGCCTCTGCAGCCGGTAACAATGATTTTCATGCGGATACCGCCTCTCTTAATACTTCAGTTTGCCGTCGGCCACATTCTTGAGGTGCTGGCCGTAGGGGCTCTTGCCGTAGCGCTCTGCGCTTTCCAGCAGGGTATCGCGGTCGATCCAGCCGTACTTGAATGCGATCTCCTCGGGGGCGCTGATCTTGATGCCCTGACGCTTCTCGATCATCCGCACAAAGTCGGCTGCCTCCACGAGGCTGTCCATCGTGCCGGTGTCCAGCCATGCAAAGCCGCGGCCCAGCAGCTGGACGTCCAGCTCATCCTGCTTGAGGTACATATCGTTCAGGGTCGTGATCTCCAGCTCACCGCGGGCCGAGGGCTTGACCTGCTTTGCCATCCTGACGACTTCCTTATTGTAGAAGTACAGGCCGGTGATGGCGTAATTGCTCTTGGGGTGCTGGGGCTTTTCCTCGACGCTCAGTACCTTGCCGTTTGCGTCGAACTCCACGATGCCGAAGCGCTCGGGGTCCGGCACATAGTAGCCGAAGACGGTGCAGCGGCCCTTGTTCTCGGCGTTGGAGACAGCATTCTTCAGAATCTTGGAGAAGCCGTTGCCGTAGAAGATGTTGTCGCCCAGGATCATTGCGCAGCAATCGTCGCCGATGAACTCTTCACCGAGGATGAAAGCCTGAGCCAGGCCGTCCGGGGACGGCTGGACCTTATATTGCAGATGGATGCCGTACTGGCTGCCATCGCCCAGCAGCGCCTCGAAGCGGGGCGTGTCGGTGGGGGTCGAGATGATGAGGATGTCCTGGATGCCCGCCAGCATGAGGGTGGACAGAGGATAATAGATCATCGGCTTGTCGTAGACGGGCAGCAGCTGTTTGCTGGTGACCATCGTCAGCGGATAGAGCCGGGTGCCGGCACCGCCGGCCAGAATGATACCTTTCATTTTTGTGCACTCCTTATATTATGAAATAAAAAAGTTGTGCAGCTTGTACAAGGCCCGGCAGCGTATCCGCCGGGTCCTGTATGGATTCAAAGCGGAGCTGCGTCCGCTGTAAACATTGTTGGTGGTAATACGCCGCCAGCCGCCGGGCTTCCCACGCCACGCGCGCTGGCAGGATCTCGCTGTGCACCACTGGCAGGCTTGCGATAGTATTACACCTTATTCTACTATCAAATCGAAAAAAAAGCAAGGAAGGAGCGCCCTCCGCAAAAATTTTTGCGGAGGGCGCTCTTTTGTTTCATCAGCAAGCCCTCAGAACTTGAACCCCCACTTGTGGAAATACCGCAGCAGGCTCCCGGTCTGCCACAAAAAGGGCTTGAGGCTGCGGTGGGCCGCGCGATGCCATGCATGGATGGCAGTGTACTGCGGCACGAGGTAGGCTTTGCCGGTGGTGCGCATCTTCTGGGTCAGGTCGGCATCCTCCACATACATGAAGTAGTGCTCATCGAAGCCGCCCACGGCCTTGAACTCCGCCGTCCGCACAGCGGAAAAGCTGCCGGTGCAGAACTCGATCTCAACGGGAGCGGACAGATCCTCCCCCTCCATCAAATACGCACGGTTATATTTCTCCCAGAATTTCAAAAACGGCAGCTGGCGGTAGACCATGGGCCGCAGCGCACAGCGCCGCAGCGGCAGGCTCTGGGAACGGCCATCCGGGAAGCGCAGCCCCGGCCGGGCCATCACAGCATCCGGGTGGGCGGCCATCCAGTCGGCCAAATCGCTGAGGGTATCGGCGGTGAGCTGGATGTCCGGGTTCAGGATGAAGTGGTAGTCGCTCGTCAGCTCCGGCAGGACGGTGTTGTGTCCGGTGCCGAAACCGCCGTTCTCCCTGCGGCAGCGCACCTCGACCTTCTGGCCGGGCTGAGTGCTCAAGGCGCCGCCCTTCACGGCAGCTTCCAGACGTGCGCCGCTGCCGTCGGGGCTGGCGTTGTCCACCAGATAGAGGGTCAGCGGGTGGCGGCGGGTGTATTGCAGCACCGTCTGCGCCGCCCTGAGGGCTTCGTCGCAGCCGTTATAGACAACGATACAGGCAGAGAGTTCCAAGTTCGTTCTCCTTATCATTCCAGCGGTAATATCTTCAGGCTGAAATCTTCGCGCTGGATGTCGAAGTTGGGATTGGTGCAGGGGTCGCCCGCAGCCAGCAGGTCGCCCCAGCGGGCCTGAAAACGCAGCACCTCGCCCTGAAAACGCTTCTGCTTTTCGGGGTTGTCCTCCATGCCGCGGCTCTTGCTCTCGTAGTGGTAGAGCTGGGCAAACGGAGTGAAGACGTTGGTGTAGCCTGCCTGACGGACGCGGACGCAGAAGTCCACATCGTTGAAGGCCACGGCATAGCTCTCGTCCAGACCGCCCACTTCGTCGTAGATCTCCTTGCGGATGAGCAGGCAGGCGGCGGTGTCAGCGTAGACGTCCTGCACATAGTTCAGGCGGCCCATATAGCCGTCGGAGCTGGCGGGATAGTACTTGTGCAGATGGCCCGCCACGCCGCCGATGCCGAAGCCCACACCGGCGTGCTGGATGGTGTCGTCCGGGTAGAGCAGCTTGGCGCCCACGCAGCCCACCCGCTTCTGCTGGGCGTACATGACCATCTCTTCCAGCCAGGCGGCGGTGATGACCTCGGTGTCGTTGTTGAGCAGAAGCAGATACTCGCCGGTGGCGAACTTCTCGCCGAAGTTGTTCAGGGCGCTGTAGTTGAAGCCCTTGCCCTCCCAGGTGACGACCTTGAGATTATCGGGGTGCTCCTTCTGCATCCGCTCGTAGGCCCGGAAGGTCTCGGGGGCCTTGCTGTTGTTCTCGATGAGGATGATCTCAAAATCCGGGTAGGTGGTGCGGGCGTAGATGGACTCCACGCAGGTCTCCAGGTCGCGGATGTGGTCGCAGGTGGGAATGAGGATGCTCACCCGGCCCGGATGGTCGATGGTGTAGTCGGTCTTGTAGTAGCCCGGGGTCCCCGGGATGAGGGACACATCGTCCACGGCCACGCCGCAGCGGGCGTAATGAGCCTTGAGGGCGGCAATGCCCGCGTCGATGCAGTAGGTCTTGGCGGAGATGTCGCTGGCCGTGCTGCCGGGGCTGGAACGCCAGTAATAGAGGGCGTGGGGGATGTGGACGATCTTCCGGGCCGTCTCGGTCAGGCGGAGAAAGAGCTCATAATCCTGACTGCCGTTGTACTCCATCCGCTCCGGGCCGCCTGCGGCATCCATCAGCCGGCGGCTGAAGAGGGTCAGGTGGCAGATATAGTTGTTGGAGCGGAGATTGTCCAGCATGAAGTCCGGCTTGAAGTGGTAGAGCACCACGTTCTCCACCTTGCCCTCAAAGGTCGCCTCATCGGTATAGACGAAGTCGGCTCCCTGCTCTGCGATGGCCTTGGCGGCGTACCAGAGGGCGCAGGGATGGAGGATGTCGTCGTGGTCCAGCAGGGCGATGAAGTCGCCGGCGGCCATCTCGATGCCCTTGTTGGTGTTGCCGGGGATGAGCTCATTCTTCTCCAGCTTCCTGTAGCGGATACGAGGGTCCACAGCGGCGCGCTGCTGCACCATCTCGCCCACGCCCGGGGCAGTGCCGGCGTCCACACAGCAGAGCTCCCAGTTGCGGTAGGTCTGGTTCACGACGGAATCCAGCAGCTCTTCGAGGAAGTCCAGCGGGGTGTTGTAGAGCGGCACCACGATGCTGATCTTGGGGCCTGCAGGCTGGTCGCCTGCCTGCCGCACCAGCAGTTCCACCGGTGCGAACCGGTCGGCGCGCATGACTTTGCCCGGGAAGAGGGCGGCGTACTCGCGGCGGGCGCGGGCCAGTTCCCGCACGCCCTCGATGCCGCCGCTGCGCAGCTCCCGCAGGAGCATGAAGAAGGGCAGCGTGTGCCAGAGCTGGCGGCTCTTGCTGACGACATAGCGCATGGGCCAGGTCATCTTCCAGAACTTCGAGCCGGTCACCTCGCCCAGTGCCTTTTCCAGCTGCTGCTCGTGGCTGCGGCTGAGCGAAAGGTCGCTGCGCAGCCGGGCGATGAGCTCGGCTTCCTCGCCGCAGGTGCGCTCGGCGCGCACCATCCGGTCACGCAGGATGTCCATTTCCATCTCGTAGCCCCGCACCATCTTCAGCTGGGTGGGCTGGCTGGTGCAGAACATCGCCGACTGCGGGGCGCGGCCCTTGCTGCGCCAGCCAAAATCGCGGAAATACCCTCTCTGGGCCAGCTGCTCGGCCCAGCCCGCCATAACGGTGCTCTCATCGCTCACCAGCAGCACCCGGGCGGGCAGGGTCTCGGGCAGCGTTTCCCACGCGGGGTCTGCCACCACCAGAAGCTCTGCCGCAGAGCCCTCTGTCCACTCTTCTGCCTCCACACCTGCACGGTGCAGGGCCTTGGCCAGCAGGGACATCTGCTCTCCCAGCAGGGCCGCCGAGGCGGGGTTTGCCTCCTCCGCGATGCGCTGCGCCAGTGCGCGGCAGCGCTCCCGCTCCCGCTTTTCTTTCTTTTCCTTCTCCAACTGCATTCCGTTCTCTCCACCTGTTGTTCTTTATCGTATCGCTCCCGCTCTGGAGCGTGAAACGCGAAATCGTCTGTCTCTTGTGTACAAGCGTGTACAGTATACCAAATCACGTCTCATTTGAGAAGTATTTTGCGCAATTCCTTTTGATTTTTTACATGCCCAGCAGGCGGCGCAGCCAGCTGAACAGACCGCCGCCGGAGCTCGTGCCGCTGCCCACCGTCCGGATGGAAACGCCGGAGTAGTAGTGCTTCAGGATGTCGCGGTAGCCCATCCCCTCCTCGGCGGCGTAGCCCACGGCGCCGCACTGGCTCATGCCCACGCCGTGGCCGAAGCCGTAGTAGTACATACAGGGTACACCCGCTGCATCCGTGCTGAAATCGAAGCAGTAGCGGGAGGACACGAACTGGCCGATATAGCGGTAGCTGCGGCCATTGGACACCAGCGTGTTGTACTGGACGAAGCCGCCGAGGTCTTTGTGGGTGGTGTCGGCGCTCTGGTAGGGCTCACCGGTGCGGCTGTCGTTGTACTCGACATAGTCATAATCCTTGCCGATGACGCGGCGCATCTTCTCGTGGTACTGGCGCTCATAGGGGCTTTCCACGCTCTTGAGATACGGCACGTCCGAGCCCCAGGCGTCGAGGCTGGAGCAGGTGCCGTAGACGCCGGTCTGGGTGTTGTAGCCCGCGCTGGCCGACCAGACGGCGTCGATGACGCTGCCGTTGTAGGTCAGCACCTCATCCTTCACCGACTCCACCGCCTTGCGGATGGCCGACCGGGCCGAGGACGGGATGTCCTCCACGGGGGTGTAGATGAGGGCGTTGGCCGAGGAGCCGTACTGCTTATGGTACTCGAGGTAGGAGTGGATGGCCACGGCCTGGGCCTTCCACGCCTCCTGCGCGGCGCCGGCGCTGACATAGCTGCCGATGGAGCCAAGCTCGGTGTAGGTGATGCCCACCAGGCAGTCCACGAGGTCCAGCGACAGGTTCCGGCGCAGGCCCTTGCCCTTGATGTTCAGATAGGGCAGTGTGATCTTATCTTTGGAGCCGAAGAGCCAGCTCAGACAATTTTCCTCTTCCTCAGGGATAAGGGTGGTGTTTGCACCGCCAATGGTGGTGGCGCCGGGTGCGGCATCCTCGGCGAAGGCCGCCGGGACAGCCACGCACAGCATCACAGCTGCCAGCACCAGCGCCGTCAGACGGCGCGCGAAACTCAGACTCTGCTTCACGGTCATTTCCTCCTGTGGTTTCTGGATCTTTCCATAGTTGTTATCAGTGTAACACACTGCGCCCCCGACGGCAAGGACAGAAGTTGTGCAAAAATGTGAAAAGACGCCTTTGCAAGCCGCCGGAATTGTGATACAGTATAGCATGAGATGATATGCCCCCTTTGGCGGGCATGACAGGGAGGGCCGGAATGGACAGCAGAGAGTTATATCCCAGCGACGAGCAGCGGCGCCGCATCATGGACTTTATCATGGCGGCGGGCGAGACGCTGCTGGAAAACGGAGCAGAGGTCTTCCGGGTGGAGCAGACGATGGAGATCATGGCCCGCAGCTTCCATCTGCGGGAGTTCCACGTCTATGTGCTGACCAACGGCATCTTCGCCAGCGCCGGCACGGCAGAGATCGCCGAAGTGCGGAACGTGCCGGTGCGGACGACCCACTTAGGCCGGGTGGCCGCGGTGAACGCCCTTTCCCGCGAGATAGCAGCCGGGGGTGTCACACTGGACGAGGCTGAACACCGCCTGGCCGAGGCCCGGCACATCCCCTTCCCCAAGGGCAAGACCCAGCTCCTCGCCGGGATGAGCGGCACAGCCTGTTTTGCGCTCATCTTCGGCGGCACGATACGCTCGGCGCTGGCGGCAGCGGCGGCGGGTCTCATCGTCAGCGGCTATCTGCTGCTCTGTGAAAATCGGAGGCTTTCCAACGGCTTCCGCAAGGTCTCGGCGGCAGCGCTCATTACATTGGTCTGCATTCTGGGGTGCCATCTGCTGGACACTGAGGCCAGCCACGCCATCATCGGCGCCCTGATGATATTGACCCCCGGCATCGCCTTCACCATGGGCATCCGGGACTTCGTGCAGGGCGACTACCTCTCCGGCACCATCCGGATGATAGACGCCCTGCTCATCGCGGCCAGCATCGCCATCGGCACCGGCTTCGTGCTGAGCCTTATTTCTCTGCTGACGGGGGTGACGGTGGTATGATGACCTTGACAAGCACACAGCTCGGCCAGCTGGCGGCACAGTTCTTTCTGGCCGGGGCGGGGACGCTGAGCTTCGCCGTCCTCTTCGCCTGCCCTAAGCGCACCCTCCCCTGCTGTGCGCTGGTGGGCGCAGTGGGCTGGTTCGTCTACGAGCTGGCTGTCTTATACGGGGCCGACGCGGCGGCAGCCTCCCTCATCGCGGTCATCCCGCTGTCGCTGGCGGCGCGTATCTGCGCCGTGCTGCTCAAGGCGCCGGTGACGGTCTTTTTGCTGACCGGCATCTTCCCGCTGGTCCCCGGCGCGGGCATCTACTACACCGCCTACTACTTCATCCAGGGCGAGAATGCCCTTTCGCTGGCCAACGGCATCTCCACCTTCAAGGTGGCCGTGGCGCTGGCTGTGGGCATCGCGCTGGTGCTGGGCCTGCCCATGCCCAGCGGCCACGCCTGGAAGCGGAAATAGATCTCCGCCTCCCTTGTGCGGCTCTTTCGCCGGTGCTATAATCAAATCAAACTTATATAAAGGAGTGTCTGCCGATGTCTGTTATGGAAACGCTCAACACCCGCCGCACCTACCGCCGCTTCGCCCAGAAGCCGGTGCCGCAGGATGTGGTGGAGGATATGGTGGAGGCCCTGCGCCTGTCGTCCTGCGGCGCGAACCGTCAGGCCGTGAAGCTGGTGGTGGTGCAGAGCCCCGAGATGGTGAAAAAGGTCCATCCGCTGGTCAAGTGGGCCGCCTATCTGCCGCCGGAGCAGGGTGCTCCCAAAGCCGACGAGCAGCCTGTGATGTATCTGGCCGTCGTGCAGGACAGCTCCATCCCCGGCGACCTGAACACCGACACCGGCATCGCGCTGGCGAACATCACCCTCGCCGCATGGGCCAAGGGCGTGGGCAGCTGCATCATGGGCGCCATCAACAAGCCCGCCCTGAGCGAGCTGCTGGGCATCGCCGCGCCGGACAAGCTGGCGTTCATGGTCGCTCTTGGCTGCCCCGCTCACGCCGCCAGAGTCGTACCGATGACGGAGAAGACCGGCATCAAGTATTACCTCGATGAGAACGGTGACTACTGCGTGCCGAAGCGGAGCGTGGAAGAGCTGGCAAGAAGCGTATAATGGCTCTCCCTTTGGGAGAGCTGGCGCGAAGCGCCTGAGAGGGCAAGGACGCTGCTAAAGAATTGCAGACGTCGCGATAGTTTCGCTCTGACAAAGGGGTTTCCTATCGCCGTGCGGCGGCTCTGTCGCGCTGAGCTTGCCCTCTCCGTCACCTGCGGTGACACCTCTCCCAAAGGGAGAGGCTTCAGCATCCGGGCAGACTGAGAGGTTCTGCATATATACATCGCTCTCCAGCTTTATTCTGCATAATTGTTTGCAATTCGGTTTCAATTTGATGGAATTTTTGCACAACACTTGACTTTTCAAATTGTACAACCTATACTAAACACGCTCTCTGATTTTTCGATGAATCGCATCGCAGCAGAGAGATGCAAACGATATGCACATAAAGAGGAGTGTTTGAATATGAAAAAGATCTCTCGCCGCAGCTTTCTTGCTGCCGCCGCTGTTTCCGCTGCTGCTCTGGCTCTGACCGCCTGCGGCGGCTCTGCCTCCACCGCTTCTTCCGCTGCTGCAAGCTCTGTTGCTGCTTCTTCTGAGGCTGCTTCCACCAGCGCTGCCGCTGCTGAGCTGACCACCGTTGAGGCCGGCAAGCTGACCATGGCCACCAACGCCACCTTCCCTCCCTATGAGATGACCACCGACGCCGGCACCATTGAGGGCATCGATGTGGACACCGCACAGGCCATTGCCGAGAAGCTGGGCCTGGAGCTGCAGATCGACGACATGGATTTTGACGCCGCTCTGCTCAGCGTGCAGCAGGGTAAGGCTGACATCGCCATGGCAGGCATCACTGTCACCGACGAGCGGATGGCTGTGATGTCCTTCTCCGACAGCTACGCCACCGGCATCCAGTCCGTCATCGTGCCCGAGGGCTCCGACATTGCCTCTGTGGACGATCTGGCCGGCAAGAAGATCGGCACCCAGCGCGGCACCACCGGCTACCTGTACTGCTCCGACGACTTTGGCGAGGACGCCGTGGTGGCCTACGACAACGGCCTGACCGCTGTACAGGCCCTGAACAACGGCCAGGTGGACGCTGTGGTCATCGACAACGAGCCCGCCAAGGCCTATGTGGAGTCCAACCCCGGCCTGAAGATCCTGGACACCAGCTACGCCGAGGAGGACTACGCCATCGGCATGGCAAAGGGCAACACCGCTCTGCTGGAGGCTGTGAACGCCGCTCTGGAGGAGCTGAAGGCCGACGGCACCCTGCAGGCCATCGTGGACAAGTACATCAAGGCTGAGTAAACAGACCCCTCAAGGGGAGGCGGCCCACCGGGCACCTCCCCTTTTTTAAGGGATATAGGTTACAAAATTCTGACAAGATCACAACAGACGAAAAGAAAGTGAGGATGCGAATGGCCGCACAATACGAACTGTTGAGCCAGCTGCTGAAAAGCGGCGGCCGGCTGGACATGGGGCAGGAGCTGTTCTACAAATTTTATCAGGCCTTTGTCCTGAAGGACCGCTGGCTCCAGTACATCGGGGGCGTAGGCACCACCCTGCTGGTCACTGCCATTGCTCTGGCCATGGGCGTCCTGCTGGGCAGCGTGGTGGCGCTGGTGCGTGTGGCCCACGACCAGCAGCGCCCCGGCCGCTCGAACCCCGTGCTGGGGGTCTTTAACGCCGTGTGCCAGGTGTACACCACCGTGATCCGGGGCACCCCCATGATGGTGCAGCTGTTCATCATGAGCATGGTCATCTTCAACAACAGCCGCAACTTTACCATGGTAGGCGCTCTGGCGCTGGGCATCAACTCGGGCGCTTACGTCTCCGAGATCATCCGGGGCGGCCTGATGGCCGTTGACCCCGGCCAGATGGAGGCCGGCCGCAGCCTGGGCCTCAACTACATCACCACCATGGTGGTCATCATCATCCCCCAGGCCATCCGGGCGGTGCTGCCTGCCCTGGGCAACGAGTTCATCATGCTGCTGAAGGATACCTCCCTTATCACCGTCATCGGCGGCAAGGAGCTGCTGTATGCGGCCCAGGGCATCATGAACCGCACCTACGAGGCCATGTTCCCCCTGTTTGGCGTGGCACTGATCTATCTGGTGCTGGTGATGATCTTTACCTGGCTGCTTGCAAAGTTTGAGAGGAGGCTGGCACAAAGTGACCGATAAGATCCTGGAAGTCCGGGGCCTGACCAAGACCTATGGCGGCGAAAAGCGGAAGGGCGCAAAGCAGCCCACCCCCATCCTCGACGTCCTGAAGGGCATCGACATCGACATCTACCGCGGCGATGTGGTCTGCCTCATCGGCCCCTCGGGCTGCGGCAAATCCACCTTCCTGCGCTGCCTGAACCGGCTGGAGATCCCCACCGGCGGCAGCATCAAATTTGAGGGCGTGGAGGTGGACGACGACCACATCGACTCTGTCCGCCAGAAGATGGGCATGGTGTTCCAGCACTTCAACCTCTTCCCCCACCTGACCGTCAAGAAAAACCTTGAGCTGGCCCCCAGCCTGCTCAAGCTCAAGGACAAAGAGGCCATCTCCAAGCGCGCCGACGAGCTTCTGGCCCGCGTAGGTCTGGCCGACAAGGCCAACGTCTACCCCAAGAGCCTTTCGGGCGGCCAGCAGCAGCGCATCGCCATCGCCCGGGCGCTGGCAATGGACCCGGACGTCATCCTCTTCGATGAGCCTACCAGCGCCCTCGACCCCGAGATGGTCGGCGAAGTGCTGGAGCTGATGAAGGAGCTGGCTCACACCGGCATCACCATGCTGGTGGTCACCCATGAGATGGGCTTTGCCCGCGAAGTCTCCAACCGCGTCATCTTCATTGATGAGGGCCGCATTCAGGAGGATGAGCCGCCGCAGGAGCTGTTCACCAACCCCAAGCACCCGCGTCTGAAGGCATTCCTCTCCAAGATGCTGTAAGATAGAAAGAAACAACACAAAACCCGGAACTCTTTTCAAGCCGTCCTGGCTCTGAAGGGGTTCCGGGTTTTGTTCATTGTTTTTTTCAGAGAGCTGTTTTGCAGCAGTCTTTCGCTTATGCTCAGTTGTCGGCTTCCACCTTGCTCAGGAGGATGCGGTCATTGTCGAGAGCCTTGCCGGCGTTCTCGCGGAACTTCTCGAGCAGGTCGTCCACGGTCATCTTGCTGCGGGCCTCGCCCTTGACGTCGAAGACGATGCGGCCCGCGTCCATCATGAGGGTGCGGTTGCCCAGCTCCAATGCCTGATGCATATTGTGGGTGACCATCAGGCAGGTGATCTTCTTTTCGGCCACGATGCTCTTGGTGAGGTCCAGCACCTTTTCGGCGGTGGCAGGGTCGAGAGCGGCGGTGTGCTCGTCCAGAAGCAGGAGCTTCGGGGTGACGAGGGTGGCCATCAGCAGGGTCAGCGCCTGACGCTGACCGCCCGACAGCAGGCCCACCGGCTGCTTCATCCGGTCTTCGAGGCCCATATCCAGCAGGGCCAGCTTCTCACGGAAGATCTCCTTATCCTTGCGGGAGATGCGGGAGAAGATGGCGTTGGGGGCGGTCCCGGCGCGAAGGTAGGCCAGCGCCAGATTCTCCTCGATGGTCATGTTGGGGGCCGTACCCTTGAGCGGATCCTGGAACAGGTGGCCGATGACCCGGCTGCGCTGATATTCCGGCGCGAAGGTGATGTCCTCGCCGCCCAGCGTGATACTGCCCTCGTCGGCGATGAAGCCGCCGGTGATGGCGTTGAAGAGGGTGGATTTGCCCGCGCCGTTGGAGCCGACGATGGTGGCGAAGTCTCCCGCCTCCATGGTCAGGCTGACGCCGTTCAGGGCCACTTTCTCGTTGACGGTGCCGGGGTTGAAGGTCTTGTGCAGGTCACGAAGTTCGAGCATTTCCATTTTACACACGCTCCTTCCGTGCCTGACGGGCCGCACTGCGGCGCTTCTCAAAGGCGATCTTCTCCCGGATGGCGGGCATCGAGATGGCCACCGCCACGATGATGGCGCTGACCAGCTTCATGGCAGCAGCCGGGACGTTGAAGCGGAGAGCCACCGCCACGATAAAACGGTAGAGGCAGCTGCCGAACACGACGCCCAGCACACGGCGCACCATCGTCCGCTTGCCCACCAGCGTTTCGCCGATGATGAGGGAAGCCAGCGCGATGGTCACCATGCCGGTGCCTACGTTGATGTCGCAGCTCTTCTGGTACTGAGCCAGCAGGCCGCCGGAAAGGGCGGTCAATGCGCCCGAGATGCAGAGGCCCACCGTGATGGTGAAGGCGGGGTTGATGCTGGAAGCACGCACCATGGCAGCGTTATCGCCGGTGGCACGGATCGAGAGGCCGAGGCGGGTGCCGAGGAAGCCCACCATGGCGGCACCGGCCAGCGCGATGACTACCGCCGCCAGCACCAGCTTATACCCGCCGCCCGTGAAGCTCAGGGCGCTCTTGGCGATGGAGAAGACGGTATCGGTCTTGACCAGCGACATGGTCGACGAGAAGCCCATCACGGCCAGATTGATGGTGTAGAGGCCGGTGTTGACGATGATGCCGGCCATGATGCTCTCGACGCCGAGGCGGGTCTGCAAAAAGGCTGTGATGAAACCGGAGCAGACACCGGCCGCCATCGCCGCCAGCAGGGCGAGGAAGGGGTGGCCGGTCAGCGCCACCTGACAGGCGACAGCGCAGCCAAGGGTGAAGCAGCCGTCGGTGGACAGGTCCGCGATATTCAGGATGGAATAGCTCAGAAACAGAGCCAGCGCAACGAGGGCGTAGATGCAGCCCAGCTCGAGCGCGGTCTGGATGACGTTGAGCGAAAAGATACTCGCCAGCATGGTGTGCTCCTTAATAAATAATATTTTCCTTTTTAAGGCTCTCCCTTTGGGAGAGCTGGCGCGCAAGCGCCTGAGAGGGCAAGCCGCCTGACCAAAAGCTATTCGCCTTGCGATAACCTTTTGTTCGAGTCAACTTATCGCAGCGTTTTTGCTTTTTTCACAGCGTCCTTGCCCTCTCCGTCACCTTCGGTGACACCTCTCCCAAAGGGAGAGGCTTTCAGCGGTTAAGAGAAGTTCTCCGCCGTGGTCACTTCCACGACCTCGGTGCAGTAGGGTGCAAAGGCCTTCTTCACGGTGTCGAGGTCGAGGCCCAGAGCCTCGCAGGTCTCGGTGTTGATGGTGACAATGCCGTTGTCGAAGGTCTGGAACGGCAGGTCTGCAGGGGTCTTGCCGTCGCAGAGCAGTTCCACCACCATATCGGCGGTAGCCTCGCCCAGCTGGACGTAATCGACGCCGTAGCCCACGAAGGCACCGTTCAGGGCGAAGCTGTCAGCGCCGGTGTAGTGCTGGACGCCTGCCTCGGTAAAGGTCTCGTAGATGGAAAGCTCGGCGGTCATAACGGTGTTGTCGGTGGGGGTGAAGACAGCCTTGACACCGGCGGCAATGAGGGCCTCAGCGGCCATCTGGACTTCGGCGGTGGTGGTGCCGTTCTTCTCGATGTACTTGATGCCCTTGCTGTCGCAGAAAGCCTTGGCGTCCGCAATGGCCTGTGTAGAAGAATCCTGGCTCAGATCATACAGCAGGCCGATGGTGTCGATGTCGGGGTTGACGGCCAGGATGAGGTTTATGATGGCGTCGGTGTTCAGGGCGTCGGAAGTGCCGGTGATGTTCGGCTCGGTGTCAAAGCCTGCGGCGGCGGGGTCGGTGACGGCGGAGTAGACGACGGGGATGTCGGTGTCCTCCACAGCGGCCAGCATGGTAGCGGCGGTGGGGGTAGCCACAGCCACGATGACGTCCACGCCGTCGGCCACGAGGTCGGCGCCGATCTGGTTCAGGTTGGTCTGGTCGGCCTGCGCGTTGGCGTAGTAGTCGGCGTAGTCGAAGGTAACGCCCTTCTCCTTGCCCACCTCGTCCAGACGCTCCTCCACCGACGCAACGATCTGGTTCAGAGAAGCGTGGTCAACGTAGTTGACAATGCCCACCTTGAAGGTCTGGCCTGCCTCGCTGGCGGCGGCAGAAGATGCTGCTGCACCGGAAGCGGTGCCGGATGCAGTGCTCGAAGCGGACGAACCGCAGCCGGTCAGACCCAGAGCGGAAACAGTGGCGGCGGCCATAGCGGCTTTCAGAAAGCTGCGGCGGGAGATCATGTTCATGGTTTTCACAGCGGTTGCTCCTTCCCTGGAGCGGGCGGCATGTAAAATAAAAACCCGCTCCACTTGCGGGACGGGCTTTTGTTCTCATATAACAAAACGACCCTGTCCCTGTGTGTTTATCCACAAGGACAGAGTCGAGAAATTCGAATCTGCGGTGCCACCTTGCTTGCCTTGCCCGCTTTCCTCTTGAAAGCCGCAAAGCCCCTCACGGAGAGCCAACACTCCCCTGCCCTGTAACGGAGGCTTCCGTCCCAAGCTACTAAAGGCTCTGCCTCGTTTGCCCGGCCCTCGGCGGCCCACGAATCTCTGCCCCGCTCTCGCCCGTTTTCACTGTCCGGGCTCACTGAAGATGCGCTTTGCAGGTTCTCTTCCGCCTCATCGGTTTGATTGCATTATACACTTTATCCGTGTAAAGTCAAGAGGGAATTTCAAAATTTTCCGTCAGATTTTTTCACGTTTCATCACTCGAGGTTGAGTTTGTTTCGCATCAGCCAGACCGTCAGCCCGAACCAGAAGACGCCGAATGCCGCCGCGACGCCCAGCGTGACCATCGCGCTCCCCATGTAGCCCAGAGCCGATACGGCAGTCTCGATGCTGCCCATATCGCCTACGGCGCTATAGATGGTCGTCTCGTAGACGCCGGTGCCGATCTGGAGCAGCTTTTCGAGCCAGCCCTGCACATACTGCATGACAAAGAAGCTCAGGATGCCCGCCAGCGCGGGGTGGTTCTTGAACTGATGTCCCACCATGCAGGCAGCATAGATGCAGGCGATGGCGCTGACCATCCGCACGAAGCTGACGACGCCGCTGAAAGCCAGCGCCCCCCAGAACTCCATGTTACAGCGGGCAAATGCCTCCCGGATGCCCGACCACATCAGCGGCAGCTGCTCAAGCAGGTCCATATCCGCCATCATCAGGACAGCCAGAATGCCGAAGGAAAGGCAGGCTGCGAGGATGCTGCACAGGCTCCACACGGTGCTGGAGATGAGCTTCGAGGTCACAAGCTGTGTTTCCGTCACCGGCAGGGTGTGCATCAGATAGCCCTCCCGGCCCAGCAGGTTGCGGTAGAACCGCTGCACGATGGTCATGATGGTGACGACCACGGTGCCGATGATGACGGCGGTGTAGACAAGGCTCATCAGGCCCACGAGAGTCGAATAGGCGTCACTATTGGTGCCGTTCCATCTCCAGACGGACCCGCCAAAGAGCACCGACGCCGCCAGCAGGGCCAGATACATTCCGCCGTAGGTGCGGGCGGTGGCCTTGAACTCATATTTCAGTAACTTTTTCAGCATTTGAATACCTCCCGGAAATATGCATCCACACTCATGCCCTCGGTCTCGCGGAGCTCATCCACCGAGCGGTGGGCGAAAATCCTGCCGTTCTTCAGGAACACAGCCTCATCCAGCACCGGCTCCACGTCCTCGATGAGGTGGGTGGAGATGATGACCGAGGCGTCCCGGCTGTAGTTGGTGAGGATGGTGTTCAGGATGTAGTCCCGCGCCGCCGGGTCCACGCCGCCGATGGGTTCATCCAGCAAATAGAGCCGGGCATTCCGGCTCATGGCAAGGATGAGCTGGACTTTCTCCTTGTTGCCCTTGGAAAGGCTCTTGAGGGGTGCTTTGGGCGAAAGCTCCAGCTTTTCCAGCATCTCATTCGCCTTGGCGGGGTCGAAGTCGGCGTAGAAATCCCGGAACATCTCCACCAGCTGCTCCACCCGCATCCAGTCGGGCAGCCATGCGGCATCCGGCAGGTAGGAGACGATGGCCTTCGTGTCCGGGCCGGGGTCCATGCCCGCGATTCGGATGCTGCCCGCCGTGGGCTGCAAAAGGCCGTTCGCCAGCTTGATAAGGGTGGTCTTGCCGCTGCCGTTGGGGCCAAGCAGGCCCACGATGCGGCCAAAGCCGATGTGCAGCTCGATGTTATCGAGGGCGTTTGTCCCCTTCTGGTAGGATTTCGTCAGGCCCTCACAAGTTAAAAGCTCATTCATTTGAATCACTCTCCTTTGTTTCCCAGCCCGTCATAAGCTTTGCGGCCTCTGCCGGGCCGTAGCCGATGCCGCGCATTTTCTCGAGATATTCGGCGGTCATGGTGCGGGCCGTCTCGTCCCGCAGCTGTTCCAAAAGGGCTGTATCTTCGGTGACGAAGCGGCCCGTGGTCCGCTCGGTGTAGACGAGCCCTTCCGCCTCCAGCTGGGCCAGCGCCCGCTGCATGGTGTTGGGGTTGACACCTGCCGCTGCGGCCATGTCGCGCACCGAGTCCAGATGTCCGCCGGGCGGGTAGACGCCCGCTAATATTTTTGCCTTGAGCCGTTCCACGATCTGTGCGTAGATGGGGCGGCTCATATCGAATCGTTCGCCCATCGTCTCATCTCCTTGTGTTGCTGTGCTAAGCGCTTAATACAATAATACTCGAATTATCTTTTTTGTCAAGAGGGAATTTTCAATTTCTTCAAAATATGCTATACTGTCTTTTGTATGCCAGAAGAAAATGCGCAGGAGCACAGAATCTATGAAAGCGACCATCATCATCCCCAACATCAACGGCAAAGGCTGGCTCAAGGACTCCATTGAATCGGTCTACGCCCAGACGGAGCAGGACTTCGAGCTTATCGTGGTGGATAACGGCTCCACCGACGAGAGCCTTGAGCAGGCCCGCAGCTATTGCAGCTGCCCGAACTTCCAGCTCATCGAGAACGGCTCCAACACCGGCTTTTCCCACGCCGTCAATCAGGGCATCGCCCGGGCGAAAAGCGAGTTCGTGGTGCTGTTCAACAACGACGCCTTTGCAGAGCCCCAGTGGCTGGCCGAGCTCATCCGCGTGGCCGAGAGCGACGAGAAAATTTTTGCCGTCCAGAGCCTTATGATCCGCCACTTCGACCGGGAGCTTGCCGACGACGCCGGCGATTACGTCACATGGATGGGCTTTGCCTGCAAGACCGGCGACGGCCGCCGGGCCAGCCGCTACACCAAACAGAAGCGCATCTTCTCGGCCTGCGGCGGCGCGGCCCTCTACCGCAAAAGCATCCTCGACGAGATCGGCGTCTTCGATGAAAACTTTTTTGCCTACTTCGAGGACGTGGACCTCAGCTGGCGCGCCAACAACGCCGGTTACAAAAACGTCCTCTGCCCCACGGCAAAGTGCTACCACATCTGCGGCGCCAGCACCGGCGCGGTGCGGTACAACGCCTTCAAGAGCCAGCAGAGCGGCCGCAACAGCATCCTTCTCCCCCTCAAGAACGAGCCTCTGCTGATGCTCATCCTCAACATCCTTCCGCTGGCGCTGGGCTATCTGCTCAAGTGCTACAAGTTCCACAAACAGGGCTTCGGCGAGGCGTGGGACAAGGGAATGCACGAAGCCTTCGCCCTGCTCAAAAACGGCCAGCTGGGCAAGCGCCCCTTCCGTCTCCGCGACCTGCCGAATTATGTTCTGATGGAATTGTGGATGATATGGAACATGGTGCCGTATCTCTGGTATCGGCTGGTGGTCGTGCGGTTTGATTTGAAGTAATTCCGGATATGCAAAAACCGGGAAGCTCTGGGAGCTTCCCGGTTTTTGTTTGTGATTCGTTTTACGCCGCCGCGCTGGCCGCACTTTCGGCCTGCGGCTCTGCGTCCGAGGCGGCTTCGCTTTCGGCGGTGCTGTCCGCTTCCTCGCCGGCGGCTGCGGCCTCCGAGGACGCGGCGTCGGAGTCAGCGGGCGTTTCGCCGCCGGTGGCGAGGATGGCGTCCTGCACCTCGCTGTCTGCCATCATGGCAGGCTCGGAGGCAGTGGACGCCGCCGTTGACTCGGGCTTCGTCTCGCTCTCGGTCAGGCCGGTGAGATACCAGCTGCCGCTCTGGCGGCTGAACAGATAGTCCATGTACTTGACCGGCGTATCCGAGGTGGTGGTGAGGATGCTGTCCGTTGCGTTCTGGTTGGGGATGTAGCCCACGGTGACGTGGAGGAGGCCGTCCTTCTTGAACAGCTTGGTGACGGTGGCGCGGTAGCTGCCCACGCTGCCGGTGACGGGGATCTTATAGCACTGGGTGGTGTCGTCGAACTCGATGGTCATATCCTCCATCTCGAAGGTCTTGTGGGTCATGCGGAAGCTGGGGCCGACAAGCTTTGCGAGGTAGGCGTCCACGTCCACCGAGGGGATGAGCAGCTGCTCGGTGTCGGGGTCGGTGTTGTAGCCGTCGAAGCCGCCCTGGGTCTCCTGGATGCTGTACACACAGCCCCAGACAGCGGCCTCGCGGAGGGTCAGGTCGTCGATGTTCTCGATGCCCTCAAAAGGCACGGGGTCGAACAGCACCAGACCTTCCAGCTTGTCCTCGTATTCCTGCTTCTGGGCCGTATCGTCAAACAGCTTTGCCACGGCGTTTACGCCTGCGTGCAGCACGGTCAGCACACCGATGAGCACCAGCACCGCGATGACCAGCCCGAGGGCCTGCCGACCGCGGCGGCGGTGGAGTCGGGCGTGTTCTTCCGGGGTCATTTCTATCTTCATATGGTTATCGTCTCCTGCGTTGTTTCACTTTTCAGATAAAAACAGTATACCACAATCATGGGCAGGGTGCAAAACCCTGCCCGTGTTATTTTGGTGAAAGCCGTTCACTCCCAATTCTTCCAGACGTCGGGCTGGTAGCCGACGGTGGCCTGACGGCCATTGCGGACGATGGGGGTGCGGAACAGCTGCTGGTTCTCGAAGAGCTTGTCTTCCTTCTGCCAGTCCACCAGCGCGTCCAGCAGAGCGAGGGTCTGCTTGTCCTTGGCGTTGGGATCCACCAGCGCCTGCCAGCCGCCCAGAGCGCGGGACACGTTCTCGAATTCGCCCCGGCTCATCTCTTTTTCTTTCAAATCGATCATCTGGAACTTGATGCCGCGCTCCTTGAAATAGCGCTGAGCCTTTTTGGTATCGAAGCACTTGGTGGTGCCGAATATCTGGATGTTCATGCTCTTGCCCTCCTGTTCATTCTGCTCTATTGTAACATATCTGCGCCCGAAAGCCTATAGCATATTTTCTGCTCTGCCGGGCCACACTGCTCTCAGCGCCTTTTTCTCATTTTGAATGGAGGTAGTACCAACATGAAAGCATTCGTAGACCCTGAACTCTGCATCGGCTGCACCCAGTGTGCCGGGCTCTGCCCCGAGGTATACCAGATGGAGGGGACTCTGGCCGTCGCCATCCCCGGCGACATTCCGCCCGACCAGGTGCCGCTGGCCGTGGACGCCGCCAACGCCTGCCCGGTGAGCGCGATAAGGGTAGAGTGACCCTCTCAGTCACGCCTGCGGCGTGACAGCTCCCCCAGAGGGGGAGCCCTTGGCAGGCCGGGCCACTTTCGCCTGACTGCTGAAGTATAATATCCCGCAAAAGATAGTGCCCTGCTATAGAGGACAGCTGCTTCAGAACAGACATTCATTGTCAAGCAGCTGTTGACCTTGGTAGCAGGGCACTCCTGTTTTAGGAACATACAGACTTTGCTCGTCCAGACAAAGCCTGACCGACACGCCAGTGGCTCTCCCTTTGGGAGCAACAGCGACGACCGCCGCCAGCGGCGGAAACAGGGAGGAGCTGTTGGGACAGCGGCCAGCAGGATGCAAGCGGCAGCGAAGCAGACGCTGGGTGCCGCAACCCGGCCTTGGCGCGCAAGCGCCTGAGAGGGCTTCCAACGGCAGAGCGCTTCCGAAAGGCGGCTTTTTTTATGCAAACCCTCCCCCATCCGCTCTATTTTGTGGTATACTATAGAATGTGAAATTATGGAATGGAGGACCACAAGCTATGCGTTTACTGGTCATTGACGGCAACAGCATCGCCAACCGTGCCTTTTACGGCATCAAGCTGCTGACCACCAAGGACGGCCGCTATACCAACGCCATTTTCGGCTTTCTGAATATCCTGCTCTCCCTGCTCAAAGAATCTGAGCCCGACGAGGTGGCTGTGGCTTTCGACCTCAAAGCCCCCACCTTCCGCCACAAGATGTACGACGGCTACAAGGCCACCCGCCATAAGATGCCCGACGAACTGGCTGCCCAGCTGCCTGTCATCCGGCAGCTTCTGGCCCTGCTGGGCTATCGTGAAGTGACCGCCGAGGGCTGGGAAGCCGACGACATCCTCGGCACGCTGGCCGCCGCCTGCGCCGCCCGCAGCGACGACTGCTTCCTTGCCACCGGAGACCGGGACAGCTTACAGCTGGTCAGCGACACCACCACCGTTCTGCTGGCTACCACGGCGTTGGGCCGCAGCAAGACCGTCACCATGGATGTGGACGCCGTGAAGGAGAAATACGGCGTCACGCCCCGCCAGCTCATCGACGTGAAGAGCCTGATGGGCGACACCTCCGACAACATCCCGGGCGTGAAGGGCATCGGCGAGAAGAGTGCCTTCGCCCTCATCCAGAAATACGGCAGTCTCGAGGGGGTCTACGCCCACCTCGACGACACCACTGACAAGACCATCAAGCCCAAGCAGCGGGAGCATCTGGCCGAAGACCGCGCCATGGCAGAGCTGAGCTACACGCTGGGCACCATCCGCACCGACGCCCCCATCGACACCGCCGAGGGCGCCTATGCCGTGGGCGAGGGCAACAAGGCTGAAGCCGTCCGGCTGATGCAGGAGCTGGAGCTCCACTCCCTCATCGCCCGCTTCGGCCTGAGCGACATCACCCCCGCCGCCGACCCGGAAAGAGCGCCGGCAGAGCCTCTGCCGGAAGCCGAGCTTGCCGCTCTGCCCGCTGAGCCGAAGGGCCATTACCTCGTGGCCGCGCGGCCCGCTGTCATGGGCAAGCAGGGCGTCCGCATCGTGGAGCTGCAGCCCGCCGCGTGGTATGCCGTGCAGGACAAGACCGTCTTTCCGCTGGAATCCGAAGACCTGCTCCGCCTGCTGGACAACAAAGACGTCACCCTTGACGTCTTCGACAGCGCGCCACTCTACGCCCGCGCCATGGCTGCGGGCGGCTGGGGCAGCAGCATCGTCTGGGACGGCAAGCTGGCGGCCTATCTGCTGGACGCCTCGGCTTCCAAGTACAACCTCTCGGAGCTCATCATCAGCTACCGCGCCGACGCCGCTTTCACCTGTGAGAAGTGGCCGGACGCCGGTGCGCTGGCCGACCTGTTCGCCAAGATGAAGACAGAGATCACCGCGCTGGACGAAGACTCCCTCTACAACGACATCGAGTTCCCGCTGGCGCAGGTGCTGGCCGACATGACCCGCATCGGCATCCTCGTGGACAAAGAGGGCATCGAGAAGTTCGGCGTGAAGATGCGCTCGGAGCTGGAAGACGTCCTCACCCGCATCCACATGGAGACGGGCAGCGCCAGCTTCAACCCCAACAGCCCCAAGCAGCTGGGCGAGATGCTCTTCGACACCATGGGCCTGCCCCACGGCAAAAAGACCCAGCGCGGCTGGTCTACCGACGCCGAGACGCTGGAAGCCCTGCGGGACTACCCGTTGGTGGAGGATATTCTGCAGTACCGCGCCTACCAGAAGCTGAACTCCACCTACGTCGAGGGCCTGCTGAAGGTCATCGCGGAGGATGGCCGCATCCACACCCGCTTCAACCAGACCGAAGCCCGCACCGGACGGCTTTCCTCCGACAACCCCAACCTGCAGAACATCCCCATCCGCACCGAGCTGGGCAGCCAGCTCCGCGCTTACTTTGTGGCGCGGCCCGGCTGCGTGCTGGTGGACGCCGACTACAGCCAGATCGAGCTGCGCATCCTCGCCCACGTCACCGGCGACGAGCATATGCAGCAGGCCTTCCTCACCGGCGAGGACATCCACCGCAGCACTGCCGCTAAGATCTACGGTCTGCCCCTCGAGCAGGTCACGCCCCGCCTGCGCTCTTCGGCAAAAGCCATCAACTTCGGCATCATGTACGGCAAGGGCGCTTACAGCCTCTCGAAGGACATCGGCGTGAGCGTCAAAGAAGCAGACGCCTTCCTGAAAAACTATCTGGCCACCTTCCCGAAAGTCAGCGGCTACATGGACAAGACCATCTCCGACGCCCGGAACTGCGGCTATGTGTCCACCCTCTTCGGGCGCCGCCGCTCCCTGCCGGAGCTGGCCAGCAACAATCACAACATCCGGGCCAGCGGCGAGCGGATGGCCCGCAACACGCCGATCCAGGGCACCGCCGCCGACGTCATCAAGCTGGCGATGGTGCGGGTCTGGCGGCGTCTGCGGGACGAGAAGATGGAGAGCCGCCTCATCCTGACCGTCCACGACGAGCTCATCGTCGAGGCCCCGGAGGCAGAAGCCGCGAAAGCCGCCGCCATCCTGCAGGAAGAGATGGAAGGCTGTGTCAATTATGCTGTCCCCCTGAGCACCGAAGTGCATCAGGGCAAAAACTGGCTGGAGGCCCACTAAAACCATGATCATCTTAGGAATCGAATCCACCTGCGACGAGACCGCCGCATCTCTGGTGGAAGATGGCCGGCACCTGCTGAGCAACGTCATCTCCACCAGCGTCAAGGAGCAGGCGCTTTACGGCGGCGTCGTGCCGGAGATCGCCAGCCGCCGCCACTGCGAGTTCATCAGCGCCACCGTCAAAAAGGCTCTGCTGGACGCAGGCAAGACCATCGACGACGTGGACGCCGTGGCTGTCACCTTCGCGCCCGGCCTCATCGGCGCAGTGCTGGTGGGCGTCAACTTTGCCAAGGGCCTCGCCTACTCGGCGGGCAAGCCGCTGGTGCCGGTCCACCATCTGCGGGGCCACATTGCGGCCCTCTACCTGACCCACCCGGAGCTGAAGCCGCCCTTCCTCTGCCTTGTGGCGTCCGGCGGACACAGCCACATCGTGGAGGTGCAGGACTACACCCATTACCACATCCTCGGCCACACGGTGGACGACGCCGCCGGCGAAGCCTTTGACAAGGTGGCCCGGACGCTGGGCCTGCCCTATCCCGGCGGTCCCAGCGTCGCCAACGCCGCCAAGACCGGCGACCCGAAAGCCTACCGTCTGCCGGTGCCTCATGTGGAGGGCAGGTACAACGTCAGCTTCTCCGGCCTCAAGACTGCCGTGCTGAACGAGGTGAATCAGGCCCAGATGAAGGGTACTGACATCAACGTCCCCGACCTCGCGGCCAGCTTTCAGGAGCGCATCGCGGGCATCCTTGCAGAAAAGCTCCTTCTCGCCGCCGCCGACACCGGCGCAAAGCAGGTCTGTCTGGCGGGCGGCGTCGCGGCCAATGGCCGTCTGCGCCAGCTGGTCAACGACGGCGCCCAGAAGCTGGGGGCCAGGGTCTACCTGCCCGAGCTGAAATTCTGCGGCGACAACGGCGCGATGATCGCGGCTCAGGGCTACTATCAGTACATCGCGGGCCATACCGCCGGGCTGGAGCTGAACGGTCTGCCGACTCTGCCCATTGATTACGAATAACTGAGATAGAAAACGGAATGGCCGCGCACAGCTGTGCGCGGCCATTCCGTTTATTTCATATCACGTCCGAAGTAAAGCTCCACTTCACTGAGCTTCTTTTTCCGCAGCAGGAATGCCGTGGGGATGAGGTAGACCGCGATAGACGTCAGCATGGTGATGTCATAGGTGCTGATGCTGTCGGCCACCGTCTGGGTGCCGTACAGGCCGCCGATGAGCATGGACGTGATGTCCATCGCGGCGTGGATGAACACCGTCACCCAGATGTTTCCGGTGCGGAAATAGACCGCCGCCAGCAGCGTACCCAGCGAGGCCGCAAAGACGCACTGCATCAGAACGCCCAGCGGCGCACTGCCGGTGAGGTTGGTCAGGTGGGCCGCGCCGAAGTAAAGACCCGACAGCAGGCAGGCTTTCCAGACGCCGGCCCGGCTGGTGCCGAAATGCTCCAGAAGCGTCTGGGCGATGACGCCCCGGAACAGAAACTCTTCTGCCACACCGACGCTGGTCATGCCGATAAGGAACCACACGACATGCCGCGCGGGCAGCATATCGCCCTCCGGCCTGCCAAACAGCAGGGTATTGTAGGCGTTGTAGCTGATGAGCGCGATGGGATACAGGCCCACCAGCAGACCGTTGAAAAAGCCGCTGCCCCGGCGGCGGAGCAGGCCGCTCTTCCCGGTGCGCGCCAGAAAGAGCCACGCCACCAGCACGCCTACTGCCTCCTGCATGAAGGTCAGCATATAATCATCGACGGCATCAATATCCCGCACGACGAACAAGATGAGCAGAAGCGACAGCAGCGATGCCACGAACAGCATCCCCAGAAACAGCACCTCAGCCACAAGGCAGTAGAGCATCGGGTGGGCGCTGCGCAGACGTTTGAGCATAGAAAGACCTCCTGTGTCGTAGTGGTACTATTTTAGCATATTTCAGAAGAAAGAGATAGGGATTTGTGTGAATAATAAAGCGGAACCCGGGTTGCGGCTCCCAGCGTCTGTTTCGGCCCTTGGGCGGGCCTCACATCCTGCTGGCCGCGGCCCCAGCCTCAGCTCCCTGTTTCTGCCGCTGGCAGCGGTCGCTTCGGCTGCAGAGATAGAAAAAGACCGGCACACGAATGTGTACCGGCACATCCCGCGCCCGAATCGAAGCGGTAGTCACCAACTGTTGACATTCCTGAAGATTGGGACCCGCGGGCTAAGCAACAGCCCACTGGGCTGATTGCTTGCCCTGCTGCGCCGCCTTCGAGTTGCGCTTGCCAATTTTTCCGCAGCCCCTGACAGGGCCTTGAAAAATTGGAGCGCGGCCCCAGCCTCGCCTCCCTGTTTCCGCCGCTGGCGGCGGTCGGCTCTGCTGCTGTTCAAATCCCGCTGCGGAGATAGAAAAAGACCGGCACACAAATGTGTACCGGTCTTTTTCAGTCGGAGCAGCGGGATTTGAACCCACGGCCTCCTCGTCCCGAACGAGGCGCGCTACCAACTGCGCTATGCCCCGAAAATACCGCAACCCAATGGGCTGCGGTCTGGTTGGGGATGAGAGAATCGAACTCCCACAAGTAGAGTCAGAGTCTACCGCACTACCACTATGCAAATCCCCACTATTCGGTTTCGCCCTCAGCACCGAAGCGCCGCTGACAAAGAATATTATACAGCCTCCGCCTCCATTTGTCAACCACTTTTTTTGATTTTTCCGTCCATGTTTTTTCTGTCTTCCCTGCCTCTGCGTTTTCACGCCTTTTTTCGTTCCCGGCTCTTGACACCCGCCCCCTTTGGGAATACTCTTATAGTATCATTAATCGCAAGGCAAGAATCAGTGCAATATCAAAACAGCATATTTGCGATATGCAATTCAACGCTGTTGCTGGTGCAATAAAAAGTTGAATTGCTACACCTGCCCCTAGAATTAAAATCGGAAGAAACGAGGGTTGTTCGATATGAAAAAACGTGTTGGTATCCTGACCTCCGGCGGCGACTGTCCCGGCCTGAACGCCACCATCCGCGGCGTGGCCAAAGCCCTGTATGCACGGTTCGGCGAGAACGTCGAGATCGTGGGCATCCTGAATGGCTACCACGGCCTCATCACCGGCGAATACAAGGAGATGTGCGAGGACGATTTCCGCGGCATCCTGACGCTGGGCGGCACCATCCTCGGCACCAAGCGCACCCCCTTCAAGCTGATGCGTGTGGTGGAAGAGGACAAGATCGACAAGGTCGCGGCCATGAAAAAAACCTACAAGGACGCCAAGCTCGACTGTCTGCTCTGCCTCGGCGGCAACGGCACCCACAAGACGGCCAACCTCCTCTCCCAGGAGGGTCTGAACATCATCGGCCTGCCCAAGACCATCGACAACGACATCTACGGCACCGACGTCACCTTCGGCTTCCACACCGCGGTGGACATCGCCACTGAGGTCATCGACCGCATCCACACCACCGCCGGCAGCCACAGCCGCGTCATGTGCATCGAGATCATGGGCAACAAGGCCGGCTGGCTGACCCTCTACTCCGGCATCGCCGGCGGAGCTGACATCATCCTGCTGCCCGAGCAGCCCTACGACATCGACCGTGTCTGCGACGCTGTGGAGCGCCGCGCCCGCAAAGGCTCCAACTTCTCCATCATCGCCGTGGCCGAGGGTGCCATCAACACCGAAGAGGCCAAGATGAAGCGGAAAGAGTGGATGGCAAAGCGCTCCGAAGCCGGTTACGGCGTCACCGCCACCAACCGCATCGCTGCCGCCGTCCAGAAAAAGACCGGCATGGAGACCCGCGTCTGCATCCCTGGCCACATGCAGCGCGGCGGCAGCCCCAGCGCTTACGACCGTGTCCTGGCCACCGAGTTCGGCAGCTACGCCGCCAAGCTGGTGGAAGTGGAGCGCTACGGCGTCACCGTCGCCATGGTCAACAACCGGGTCGTCGCCAACCGCCTCGAGGACATCGCCGGTAAGACCCGCAACATCCCCGAGGGCTGTGAGCTGCTCACCGTCGCCCGCCGGATGGGCGTGAGCCTCGGCTGAGACCCTGAAAATAAAAACACCCCGCTGTGTCATGCAGCGAGGTGTTTTTGTTTTTATACTTCAGAACGAGCCGCCCGACGAGCCTCCGAAGCCGTCGGAATCGACGGACGAGCCGCCGGAGGAGTTGGACTCCTTCTGGGGCGGGTCATAGGTGCGCTCCCGGGTGGTGTGGGTGTAGCGGTCACGCTTGACCCGCAGGGTGAAGCCGGGCATATACTCATCGGCCTCCGTCTTCTGCCGGGCCGTCTTCATCCGGTGGTAGAGGATGAGGCAGATGAACGCCGAAATGCCGAGAGGGAAGATCATGGCAATGAGCAGGTCTTCCAGGCCGATGTCGTTATCCACATCGATGGGCTCGCCATGGTCGGCATAGTAGTCCAGTGCATCGTCGCACATATCGATATAGGTATAGGCGGCATCCGCCCATTCCTCATCGGAGAGCTGGGGGACGATCTCGTCCTCCTGCTGCTCGATGCGGTAGTCGGTGAAAGCCGTGACGCCCTCGCCGTAGGTGATGGTGACGTACTTGCGGGAGCCGACTGCCAGCAGGAAGAGGATGCCGCTCTGCTCGTCGCCATAGCCGAGGCCGTTGGAGATGTAATAATTTTTCGCGTAGTCGCGCTGGTCGGCATCGCCGATGTCGTCCACCACGAGGAAATAGACATCCACGCCGTGGCCGTCGGAGGCGCTTTCGGCCTGCTCCTCGAGGTCGGCCAGCGTGTCGGCGTCAAAGACGCCGCACTCGTCCCGCACCAGCGGGGCCGCTGCCCCGGCCGGCAGGGTCAGGGCCATGCAGAGCAGGGCCGCAGCCAGAAGGGCAAACAGTTTTTTGCAGTATTTCATATTCCCGTCTCCCCCTCTCACAGCAGCATGATGAGCGCCGTCAGTATCATCAGCGGGATGCTGATGCCGGCAAACCATGCAGCTACTCTGCCCTTATCCACGGGCAGGTCACCGATGAGCCTGCCGGTCTGGCCGTTCATCGCAAAGAGGAAGTCCTGCTCCTTCCAGCGGGTGTGGAGCATCCAGACCGGCAGCAGAGCGTAGTGGGGTTCCAGCGTCCGCGGGTCGAGCTGCTCCGAGAGGGTCTGGACGCCGGTGTAGCCGCCCAGCGTATCGTGGAGGGCCGCAGCGGTGCTGTTCTTCATCCGGGTCAGGACGCGGGCAGCACACTTCTTGTCGTCCTCGTCGTACCGGTCTGCCAGAAAGCCGGGCAGGTAGGCCGTGGAGAAGGGCTTGAGGTCGCTGTAGTCGAAGGGCTCGATGGCGTCCATATGGGTGTCCGGCATCTTGCTGGAGCCGTCCACCGGCACCCGGACAAAGTCGGCGTCGCCCACGCGGGCCACGTCGAAGTGCCTGGTGGTGGTGACAATGTAGTCGCCCTCACGGTGGCTCTCGCTGATCTCGGCCTTGTAAGCGCCCCGGGCCTCCATCCGGCCATCGTAGAGCCAGAACGGCACATACACGCCCTGGATCTCCTCGATGTGGTTGGACTCTTTGAAGGCTTTGGGGAGGAAGGCTTTGCCCTTATAATACTTCTTCAGGTTCTCGATGGCGGTCTTTTTGTCCATCCGGAAGGGGATGATGTACTCCGGCTTGAGCTTGCCGGAAAGCTGTCCGCCCAGCACGGTGGGGTTGCCGCAGTAGGGACAGGTGGTGGCGGCTGTTTCGGGGCCGCAGACCAGCTCTGCACCGCAGGAAGTGCAGGTGCGGCTGCTGAGCTCTCCCGTCTCCATCTCCCCCCAGACAGGGCCGCTGGACGCGGCCTTTTCGGCGGCTTCGGCGGCCTTATCGGCCTGGGCCTGCTTCTCGCTGTAAAGAGCCTCGACCTGTGCTACATCATAAGTAGAGCCGCAGTAATCACAGCAGAGCTTTCCGCTGGCGCTGTCGAACCGCAGCGGGCCGGTACAGGCCGGGCATTGGTAATTCGTGGTGTTTTCTGCCATATCTCAGCTCCCCTTTCAGGCTCCGAAAGGCTTGCCGCATTCGGGGCAGAACTTGGGCGGGTCGGCCGGGTCGGCAGGGGTCCAGCCGCAGTTCGGACACTTGGCCGCCGGGCGGGGCTTACCGCACTCCGAGCAGAATTTGCCGGTATTGTGTGCGCCGCAGCTGCACACCCAGCCTGCTTCGGGGCGGGGCTTGCCGCAGGCAGTGCAGAACTTGCCGGTGTTGCCCATCTGGCCGCAGGAGCAGCTCCAGCTGCCAGCCGCCGGGGCGGCTGCGGGGGCAGGAGCAGCGGCAGGCTGCTGCTGTGCGCCCATCTGGTAGAGGGTCTGGGTGTTGATGCCGCCGGCAGCAGCGGCCTGATTCATGCCCATAAAGGCCATGGCCGGGCCGGCGGAGGTATTGGAAGCCGCTGCCTGCATAGCCGAAGCCTGTGCGCCCACCATGTGGGCGGCGGCGCGGGTCGGGTCCATAAAGGCGGCGCTGCGCTGCAGCTCCTTGATCATCTGCTCGTCTTCTTCGCTGGCTTTGACGCCGGACACGCCGAGGGAGACGATCTCGATGCCGCGCAGCTTGCTCCACTTGCCGGACAGCTCCTGGTTCAGAGCCTCGGCCAGCTCGGTGGTATGGCCGGGCAGAGCCGAGTAGCGGATGCCCATCTCGCTGATGCGGGCAAAGGCGGGCTGCAATGCGGTCATCATCTCGGTGCGCATCTGGCCTTCCAGCGCGTCACGGGTGTACTCGTTTTCCACATTTCCGCAGACGTTGGTGTAAAACAGGATGGGGTTGACGATGCGGTAGCTGTACTCGCCGAAGCAGCGGATGCTGACGTCGATGTCGATGCCGGCACGCTGGTCCACGACGCGGAACGGCACGGGGCTGGGGGTGCCGTACTTGTTGCCCATCAGCTCCTTGGTGTTGATGTAATAGATGCGCTGGTCGGTGGCAGCCTGACCGCCGAAGCTGAACCGCTTGCCGATCTCAGCAAAGACCTCGTCGATGTTCTTGGCCAGACCCTCGCTCAGCAGAGAGGGCTGGGTGCCGGTGTTATAGGTGTACTCGCCGGCCTCGGCGCAGAGGTCCACCACCTTGCCCTGCTCCACGATGAGGGCGCACTGGCCCTCGGCCACCGCCACGATGGAGCCGTCGGTGATGATGTTCTCGGTGCCGCGGCGGTTGGAAGAGCGCCCGGAAACTTTCTTCTGTCCCTTGACAGCCAGCACCTCCGCCGGGAGAGCACTGCAGTAAAAGTATTCTTTCCACTGGTCGCCCATCACGCCGGATGCTGCGCCCAATGCCGCTTTGACAAGACCCATAAGCCATATCTCCTTTATCTGCCCGTTTTTGCAAACGCGGGCTTTTTTTCAGTATACCACAAAACGCGCCGCGAAAAAAGAAAACCCTTGCATTTTATCCCCGATGGGTGTAGAATACTCCCGACAAACAAATACAGGGGAGCTTGTAGAAGCAGGCTGAGAGGGAGTTCTCGAACTTCGACCCTTAGAAATTGTTTTCGGACAGTTTCTGCACCTGATGCGGATAATGCCGCTGTAGGAAGTCATAACACCGTTTATGGATTTTTACAGGAGACGCCGCAGAAGGCGTCTCCTTTTTGTTGTCTCCGACTGAGGGGGAGCGCCCTGAGTCTGGGGTTTTGTATGCGATGGGAAGCCGTGTTCCGGCGTGAGAGGAGGCCAGTGAGCCTCGACCGCTTCTTCCGTTTCCGGCATCTCTGCGCGGGTGCCGGGTCTGTTCGTGTGCGGGAGCGGCGGTCTGCCCCTGCACTTATTTTTTATTGAAAAGGAGCACTCACCATGAAACACTATTCTGCCAAAAAGCTGGCCCTCGCCGGTATGTTCTGCGCTGTCGCTGTCGTGGGCAGCGTCTTCTCCTTCCCGGTCTTCGGCAGCAAATGCGCCCCTGTGCAGCACATGGTCAACATCCTCTGCGCTGTCCTGCTGGGGCCTTACTACGGCGTGGGCGTGGCTTTCGTCGCTTCCCTGCTGCGCAACCTGCTGGGTCTGGGCAGTCTGATGGCTTTCCCCGGCAGCATGTTCGGCGCACTGCTCTGCGGCATCGTCTTCCACAAGACCCATAAGCTGCTGCCCACCCTCGTGGGCGAGGTGTTCGGCACCTCCATCCTCGGCGGTCTGTGCGCCTACCCCGTCGCCATCCTGCTGATGGGCAAGAGCGCCGGTGACATCGCGTTCTACGCCTACATCGTCCCCTTCCTCGTCTCCACCGCCGGCGGTGCCATCATTGCAGGCGCACTGCTGGCCGCACTTTCCCGCGCAGGCGCACTCCGCGCCATGCAGGCCAGCCTGAGCTGATTCGAAGGAGAAGCCATGTTTCGGAACCTCTTTGCCAACGTCCGGGCCAAAAGCCCGCTTGTCCATAACATCACCAACTACGTCACCGTCAACGACTGTGCCAACATCGTCCTCGCCTGCGGGGCGTCCCCCATCATGGCGGATGATGCCGCCGAGGTCGAGGACATCACCTCGCTGTGTGCCGGGCTGAACCTCAACATCGGCACGTTGAACAGCCGCACCATCCCCTCCATGCTGCTGGCGGGACACACCGCCAACCGGCTGGGCCGTCCTGTCGTGCTGGACCCCGTGGGCGCAGGCGCTTCCCATCTGCGCACCGAAACGGCACTGCGCCTCCTGCGGGAAGTGAAGTTCACAGTCATCCGGGGCAACATCTCCGAGATCCGGACGCTGGCGGCAGGCAGCGGCACCACGAAAGGCGTGGACGCCGACGCCGCCGACAAGGTGACTGACGAGACGCTGGACAAGACCGTGGCATTCGCCAAAGCGTTTGCGGCCCGCACAGGGGCGGTCGTCGCCGTCACCGGTGCCATCGACATCGTGGCCGACGGAGAGCGGGCCTTCTGCATCCGCAACGGCCACCCCATGATGAGCGCCGTCACCGGCACCGGCTGTCAGCTCTCGGCCCTGACGGCGGCATTCTGTGCGGCCAACCCGGACAAGCCTCTGGAAGCCGCTGCTGCGGCGGTCTGCGCCATGGGACTTGCGGGCGAAGCAGCCCACAGCCGCCTTTCCAGGCTGGACGGCAACGCCACCTACCGCAATTACATCATCGACGCGGTCTACAACATGACCCCCGAACAGCTCGAGGAAGGAGCACGCTATGAAATGCGATAAACACACCATGCTTCTCTACGCCGTCACCGACCGGGCGTGGACGGGCCGCGAGACCCTCCGCCAGCAGGTGGAAGACGCGCTGAAAGGCGGCGTCACCTGCGTCCAGCTGCGGGAAAAGGAGCTGGACGACGCGGCATTTTTGCAGGAAGCCATGGAGCTTTCCGCCCTCTGCCGCAGCTATGGCGTACCCTTCATCATCAACGATAACGTCGAGATCGCTATAAAATGCCATGCCGACGGCATCCATGTCGGGCAGGAAGATATGGCTGCCGCAGACGTCCGCGCCAAGGTGGGCCCTGACATGATCATCGGTGTGTCGGCCCATTCCGTCGAGGAAGCACAGCTGGCCGTGGCCCACGGCGCCGACTATCTGGGCGTCGGCGCGGCATTTTCCACCCACACCAAAACCGATGTGGATGTCCTGCCGGAGGGCAGACTGAAAGAGATCTGCGACTCCGTGGATGTGCCGGTCGTGGCCATCGGCGGCATCCATAAAGACAATATCCTCAAGCTCAAAGGCTCCGGCGCGGACGGCGTGGCTCTCGTGAGCGCTATCTTCAGCGCCGAGGACATTGAGGCTGAGTGCAAAGAGCTGAAGGCACTGGCAGAACAAATCATCTATAGCAATTCAACTTTTTAATGCAACAGCAACAGCGTTGAATTGCATATCGCAAATATGCTGTTTGAATGTTGCACGAATTTCTTGACTTGCGATAAAGGAGCAACCCCATGAAAACTGCACTTACCATCGCGGGCAGCGATTCCAGCGGCGGCGCCGGCATTCAGGCCGACCTCAAAGCCATGACCATGAACGGCGTCTTCGCCATGAGCGCCATCACCGCCCTGACGGCCCAGAACACCACCGGTGTATCCGGCATCTTCGAGGTCAGCCCCGAATTTCTGGCCCGGCAGATAGACGCCGTCTTCACCGACATCCGCCCCTGCGCCGTCAAGATCGGCATGGTGTCCTCTGCCCCGCTCATTGAGACGATCGCCGAGCGTCTCCGCTTTTACAAGGCGGAGCACATCGTCGTGGACCCCGTGATGGCAGCCACCTCCGGCCCTGATTTGATTGCATCGGATGCTGTGCGCACCCTGCGCCGGGAGCTGTTCCCTCTGGCCGAGGTCATCACGCCCAACCGGCACGAGGCCGAAGTGTTGTCCGGCCTGCACATCTCGGGCCGTGCCGACATGAGCGCCGCCGCCCGGGCCATCGCCGCCGACTGCGGCTGTGCCGTCCTGCTCAAGGGCGGCCACAGTGACACCGACGCCGACGATCTGCTCACCTTCCCGGATGGCACGGAGATCTGGTTTCTGGGTAAGCGTATCGCAAACCCCAACACCCACGGTACGGGCTGCACTCTGTCCAGTGCCATTGCAGCCAACCTTGCCAAAGGGTTTGCGCTGGAAGAAGCGATCGCCCGGGCCAAGGCTTACCTGACCGACGCGCTGAACGCACAGCTCGATCTGGGCCGCGGCTCCGGCCCGCTGGACCACACTCTGGGCGGCGTCGGGGTCGAAAACTGGATGCACGGCGTCCCGGACGCTGTTCATAAATAAAGAGAGCGTATTTTCGGAGGATTTTCAAATGCAGACTTACACCACACAGATGGATGCCGCCCGCAAGGGCATCGTCACGCCCCAGATGGAAACGGTGGCCAAGAAGGAGTACCGCACCGTCGAAGAGATCCGTCAGCTAGTCGCTGAGGGCAAGGTCGCCATCCCGGCCAACAAGCACCACGAGTGCCTGAACCCCGAGGGCATCGGCTCCATGCTCCGCACCAAGATCAACGTCAACCTCGGCGTCTCCCGCGACTGCAAGGACTACAGCATCGAGATGCAGAAGGTCATGAGCGCCGTCAACATGGGCGCAGAGGCCATCATGGACCTCTCGAGCCACGGCAATACCCAGCCCTTCCGTCAGAAGCTGACCCACGAATGCCCCGTCATGATCGGCACTGTGCCGGTGTACGACTCGGTCATCCACTATCAGCGCGACCTCGCCACCCTGACGGCACAGGACTTCATCGATGTGGTGCGTCTGCACGCAGAGGACGGCGTGGACTTCGTCACCCTCCACTGCGGCATCACCCGTAAGACCATCGAGCAGATCCGCAAGCATAAGCGGAAGATGAACATCGTCAGCCGCGGCGGCTCGCTGGTATTTGCATGGATGTGCATGACCGGCAACGAGAACCCCTTCTACGAGCACTTCGACGAGATCCTGGACATCTGCGAAGAGCACGACGTCACCATCTCTCTGGGCGATGCCTGCCGCCCCGGCTGCCTCGCCGACGCCACCGACGTCTGCCAGATCGAAGAGCTGGTGCGTCTGGGCGAGCTGACCAAGCGGGCCTGGGCGCACAACGTCCAGGTCATGGTGGAAGGCCCGGGCCATGTGCCTCTGAACCAGGTCGCCGCCAACATGGAGATCCAGAAGACCATCTGCATGGGCGCACCTTTTTACGTCCTCGGCCCCCTCGTCACCGACATCGCCCCCGGCTATGACCACATCACTGCTGCCATCGGCGGCGCTGTCGCGGCCATGAGCGGCGCAGCCTTCCTGTGCTACGTCACCCCTGCCGAGCATCTGGCTCTGCCCAATGTGGACGACGTCAAGCAGGGCATCGTGGCTTCCAAGATCGCCGCCCACGCTGCCGACATCGCAAAGGGCATCCCCCACGCCCGGGACATCGACGACAAGATGGGCGACGCCCGCCGCGTCCTCGACTGGGATGCGCAGTTCGCCTGCGCCCTCGACCCCGAGACGGCAAAGGCCATCCGTGACGCCCGCCTGCCCGAGGACGACCACAGCGACACCTGCTCCATGTGCGGCAAGTTCTGCGCCGTCCGCAGCATGAACAAGGCTCTGGCCGGTGAGTACATCGACATCCTGTAAGATAAGATAAAAAGCCCCCGGATGCGCTGAAAGCAATGCATCCGGGGGCTTTTTTATACAGTTGCGCCAGCAGGAGTCGAACCTGCGATGGGGGAGTCAAAGTCCCCTGCCTTACCGCTTGGCGATGGCGCATCAGTAGAGAATAGTATAGCATATTTTTCAAACTTCCACAAGAGCCGCCGGGCGGTTCCACCCAAATTTTCTGAGCCGGGCAGGCAAATCCCATCCTTGCCGGGGTCTCACCGATATGATATACTTATGTTGCAATTTTTTCCCGTTCAGCGCACAGCGCAAAAAGGAGCGTGTCTTATGGTACATCATCTTGTCATCGGCGTTATCTTCCTCGTCTGGGGCATTGCGGACGTCCTCCGCCTCGAGCTGCCCGGCATACTGGCGCGGCGGCTGGAATCTGCCAGCGCCGAGGCCCGCCGCCTCTGGCAGAGGCTTCTGGGTGTGCTGGAGCTCATCGTGGGCGGCGGGCAGCTGCTGTTCTACTTTTTCTCCGACGACCAGACCGTTACCAGCATCATCCTCGCGGTGATGATACTCGCCGCCGTCTGCATCCTCGGGCCGTACTACCACTGGCGGAAGCAGGAAAAAGAGAACACACAGGAATGAATCAGGGGAGGAAGCAGTATGGGGCCCTGGTATTACGAAGTCGTGAGCTTTGACGGCGATTACGTCAACCTGCGCCGCACCGACATCGAGAGCGACGAGCTGAACCCGGTGGCGCTGGCACTCCTGCCGCCGGAGATCAACGTGGGCAGCAAGCTCAAGTGCGAATATTTCCAGTACGAGATCATCGGCTGACAAAACGAAGCGCCGCCCGTTCGGGCGGCGTTTCTGCATCTTCTGATAAAGTTATACGCGCTCGGCCACCAGCTGGAAGCCTGCCTTGGTGAGCTCCTGCCGGATCTGCTCGATCTGGGCGTTGTCGCGGGTCTCGAGGGTCAGCTTGAGGAAGCAGCTGGAAATGGGCATGTTGGGGTCGGAGCCATCGTGGAGGACGGACACCACATTGCTGCCGCAGCGGGAGACGATGTCGGCCACCTGCTGCAGCTGGCCGGGCTTGTCTTCCAGCGCGATGGTCAGGTTGGCCTTGCGGCCGCTCATGACGAGGCCGCGGGTGATGACGCGGTTGAGGATGTTCACGTCGATGTTGCCGCCGGAGACGAGGCAGACGACCTTCTTGCCCTCGATGGGCAGCTTGTGGAAGAGCGCCGCCGCCACAGGCACTGCGCCTGCGCCCTCGGCCACCAGCTTCTGGTTCTCCATCAGGGAGAGGATGGCGGCTGCGGTCTCGTCCTCGGTAACAGTGACGATGTCGTCCACATACTCCTCGCAGAGCTTGTAGGTCAACTCACCGGGAGTCTTGACCTGAATGCCGTCTGCGAAGGTGGAGACGGCGGAAAGGGTCTGGTATTTGTGCTCGTGAAGAGAGCGGTACATACTGGGTGCGCCCTCGGCCTGCACGCCGTAGACCTTGACGTCGGGCTTCAGGCTCTTGATGGCGAAGGCCACGCCGGAGATGAGTCCGCCGCCGCCCACAGGCACGATGACGGCATCTACATCAGGCAGCTGGTCGAGGATCTCAAGGCCGATGGTGCCCTGACCGGCAATGACCTGCTCGTCGTCGTAGGGGTGGATGAAGGTCATGCCCGTCTCTTCCTGCAGCTCCACGGCCTTGTCGTGGGCGTCGTCGTAGGTACCGGGTACGAGGCAGACCTCCGCACCAAGGTTCTTGGTGTTCTCCACCTTCATGATGGGCGCGCCGTCCGGCATACAGACGATGCTCTTGATACCGCGGCGGGTAGCGGCCAGCGCCACGCCCTGTGCGTGGTTGCCCGCCGAGCAGGCGATGACGCCTTTATCGCTCTCTTCTTTGGAGAGCTGGCTGATCTTATAATAAGCGCCGCGCACCTTGAAGCTGCCGGTCACCTGCAGGTTCTCGGTCTTGAGGTAGAGCTGGCAGTCCTTGGAGAGCCGGGGTGCCTCGATGAGGTCAGTCTTGCGGGCTACGTCCTTGAGGACAAAGGCGGCGTGGTAGATCTTATCCAGTGTCAGCATATCGTTTTTCCCATCCTATCTCTGTTTATCCATCCCGGCACACGGGCTATTTTTATTGTTAAAGACAGGGTCTAGTATAGTTTACATAAATTGATTTGTCAAATGAATCTATTTCACAGTTTAAGGTGGAAAGCGGAATTTGCTGACATTGTATTCATTCTGATGGCTCGTTCTCTACGCTTGACAACCCAAAGAAATTTGACTATACTACAATTAGAAAGGCGCTGTGTCTGCAAACGACTAGCTCCTTACCAGATCAGTCAAGAGAAAATGACCGCTCGGCTTGGAACTCTGAGGCGGTCATTTTTTCTTGCGGTTTTTATCGTCATGGTTCTCATGTGCGATCGTCCATGTGATCTGGAATGTAACAAAAATTGCTCCGCCAAGAAGCGTCAGTAATATTGCAACATCGGAGAACGTCATGGTCCACACCCCCTTCCTGCCCTTGAGCACTCGGGGAGTGGCAACTTCAAGAAAAACTGCCTTACCCGGCGCTTAGGTGCCGGTAAGGAGTCAGCCGCCTGCGTTTTGGACACAGCGCCTTTTTCCTGCCATCACTGACATTGGTTACAGCATAACATAAATTTCGACAAAGTACAAGACATATAAAACGCCGCCATTCACCAAACAGCGAACAGCTGCGGGGTATTACCACTTTATCCTATTACTTTCCGGTAAACTCAAATCTCCGCGAGGATAGCGTCACCCATGGCGGTGCAGCCCAGACAGGTGCAGCCCTCGCTCATGTTGTCGGCGGTGCGCAGGCCCTTGTCCAGAACCTTATTCACCGCGTTCTCAATGGCGTCAGCCTCCTCAGCCATACCAAAGGAGTAGCGCAGCATCATGGCGGCGGAGAGGATGCAGGCGGTAGGGTTGACGATGTCCTTGCCCGCGATGTCGGGGGCAGAGCCGTGGATGGGCTCATACAGGCCCCGGGTGCCGTCGCCCAGACTGGACGAGGGGATCATGCCGATGGAGCCGGTGATCATGGAGGCCTCGTCGGAGATGATGTCGCCGAACATGTTCTCGGTGACGATGACGTCGAACTGGCTGGGGTCCTTGACGACCTGCATGGCGCAGTTGTCCACGAACATCTCGCTGTACTCCACCTCGGGGTACTCAGCCTGCAGGCGGTGCATGACCGCACGCCAGAGGCGGCTGGTATCCAGCACGTTGGCCTTATCCACGCAGCAGAGCTTCCTGCGGCGCTTCATGGCCGTCTCAAAGCCGATGCGGCCAATGCGCTCGATTTCATGCTCCGAGTAGGGCATGGAATCCACCGCCTGCTTCTCGCCGTTTTCCAGCGTGTAAGTCTCGTGCTTGCCGAAATAGACGCCGCCGATGAGCTCACGCACGATGATGAAATCGATGCCCTTGGCCACGATCTCGGGCTTGAGGGGGCTGGCCGGAGCCAGCTGGGGCCAGATCTTTGCAGGGCGGTTGTTGGCGTAGAGGCCCATGCCGGCGCGGAGGCGGAGCAGGCCTTTTTCGGGGCGCTGCTCACCGGGCAGCCCCTCCCACTTGGGGCCGCCCACAGCGCCCAGAAGGACGCTGTCGGCCGCGAGGCACTTGTCCAGCTCATGCCGGGGCAGCGGGTCGCCGTACTTGTCGATGGCCTCGCCGCCCATCGCGGCGTCGGTGTAGTGGAAGGTGTGGCCGTACTTTTCGGCCGCCTTATCGAGAACGCGGAGGGTCTGCTTCACGATCTCGGGGCTGGAGCAGTCGCCCCAGATGACAGCAATGTTTTTTTCCATGATAATGGGCATCCTTTCTTCGATTGGGCAGCGATTTATGACAGGGTCCTTGCTTTTGGGTGGGCGTGTGCGAGGTTAGAGGTTTCTTTAAGTGGGATCGCGCGCTGGTAGCGCGGGGCAGTTTTTTCTTTTGGTCAAGTGGCTTGCGCTCCGCGCGGGCCAGAGGCAGAGCTGGTTTTTTCTTTAAGCTGGTTCTCGCGCTGGTGGCGCGGGGCTGGTTTTTTCTTTTGGTCAAGCGGCTTGCGCTCCGCGCGGGCCAGAGGTAGGGAGGGGTGTTTCGACTCCCCCCTCCCTACCTCTGGACTCCACTCTCCCCG